>ERZ1292640.926-Hain-H43-02um-R1-926-length-24273-cov-14_pt1 | contig 24273 bp, 26 predicted proteins | sample MGYA00564404_ERZ1292640 | MGnify/ENA primary metagenome ERZ1292640 (study PRJEB36523, sample SAMEA6512636) | groundwater metagenome | collected 2019-01-08 | study: AquaDiva: Metagenomics assemblies of 32 groundwater samples | reverse complement strand
GCAGCGCGAGCTTCAGGCGCACGCGGTCGCGGTTGCTGAACAGGCGGTTCGTGCCTTCCCGGCGGGGGTTGAGCAGGCCCTCATCCTCGTAATGCCGGATGGTGCGGGTGGTGACGTCGAATTCCGTGGCAAGCTCAGTGATGGTAAAGGTGGTTGTCATTGTGCTATGCAATATTTATGTGTAGAATAAAAATATTCTCGTAGAATCAAAACGTTCAGTTTTCTTAATCATTACCTTTACGTAAACGTAATGCGATTAGCGACTAAAGTCAAGCCCCGCGCAGCAGACTACCCTGAGTATCCCCACTCCAATGCACCCTCACCCGCAGGTTTACACGAGGTGGTGCCCGGAGTCTATTGGTTGCGCATGCCGTTGCCATTCGCGCTCGACCACATCAACTTGTGGCTGCTTGCAGACGGAGCTGGCTGGACGATCGTCGATTGCGGTTTTGGCGGCGAGCCGACGCGCGATTTGTGGCGCCGGATTTTTGCGAGTCATCTGGGCGGCAGGCCGGTGACGCGCATCATAGTTACGCACTTTCATCCGGACCACTTCGGCCTCGCCGCGTGGCTCGCACAGGAATGGGACGCGCCGGTACTGATGAGCGAGCCGGAATTCGCTTCGGCACAGGCGTGGGACACGGGGCGCGACCCGTTCACGCGCGAAGGCCATATCGCCTTGTTCCGGCAGCACGGCCTGCGCTTCGGCGCTGACGACCAGCCGCTCCCGCGCGAGACGCTGTTCCGCCGCGGCGTGCCTGACATCCCGCCGCAAATCGTGCCGCTCACGGATTGCCAGGTTTTGCAGATCGACGGCCGCGCCTGGCGCGTCGTTTCCGGCTACGGCCATTCGCCCGAGCATGCGGCATTGTGCTGCGACGGGCTCGGCGTGCTGATCGCAGGCGACATGGTGTTGCCGCGCATCAGCACCAACGTCAGCGTGCAGCCGAATCTGCCCGACGCCGACCCGCTCGGGATGTTTCTCGATTCGCTGACGCGCCATGCCGAATGTGACGCCGGCACCCTGGTATTGCCATCTCACGGTCTGCCGTTTTATGGCCTGCGCGAACGGGTGAAACTGCTGCATCGGCATCACGCCGAGCGTCTCGACGAATTGCTGCGCGCGTGTGACGAGCCGCGCACCGGCGCCGAGGCGATGGGGGTATTATTCAAGCGCGCGCTCGATTCGCACCAAACTCTGTTCGCGATGGGTGAGACGCTGTCACATCTCAATTACCTGTGTCGCCGCGGACAGCTCGAGCGCGCGAGCGGCGCCGACGGCATCTACCGCTTCGCGCGCAGATGAACAGCCTCAGAGTATCAGGAGAACCGCAGTGACGACACCCGAAACCGGGTCCGCGCTTGAGCCGGCCGAACTCGCGCAGACCTACGCCGAGATCGCGCGTCGCAGCAGCGGACTCCTGACCCGCTTCATCGCGAATCATGCGGCAGGCGGTGTCCCGGCATACGGTGACGAACTCGGAATCGCCAAGGCGTTCTACGAGCTGATGGGCAAGCTCGCCGCCGACCCGGCGAAATTGGCCGGGATGCAGTTCAAGCTTTGGCAGGATTACCTGTCGTTGTGGCAGCATTCGATGCTGCGCATCCTGGGTCACGACAGCCAGCCGATGATCGTGCCGGCGCAGAACGATCGCCGCTTCAAGCACGATGACTGGCGGCAGAACTTTCTCTACGATTACGTCAAGCAGTCGTACCTGATCGCCGCCAAGCACCTGCATCAGACCGTCGGGAGCGTGCAGGGGCTGGACGACCAGACTGCGAAGAAAGTCGATTTTTACACCCGCCAGTATATCGATGCGTTGAGCCCGAGCAATTTCCTGCTCACCAATCCCGAGGTGTTGCGCGAGACCCTCGACTCGGGCGGCCAGAACCTGGTCAAGGGGCTGAACAACCTGCTCAAGGACCTCGAGCGCGGCGGTGGCAAACAGTTGCGCGTGAAAATGACCGATCCGTCGACATTCCAGGTCGGGGGCAACATTGCTGCCACGCCGGGCAAGGTCGTGTATCAGAACGACCTCATACAGCTCATCCAGTACGCGCCGCTGACGAACCAGGTTTATAAGCGCCCACTCCTGATCCTGCCCCCATGGATCAACAAGTTCTACGTTCTCGACTTGCGCGAGAAGAACTCGTTCGTGAGGTGGGCGGGCGCACAGGGGCACACGGTGTTCATGGTGTCGTGGGTCAACCCCGACGCCACATTCGCGCAAAAGACGTTCGACGATTACCTGCTTCAGGGGCCGCTCGCGGCGCTGGATGCGATCGAACAGGCAACCGGTGAACGCGAAGTCAACGCCGTCGGGTTCTGCCTCGGCGGCACGCTGCTCGCCGCGGCGCTAGCCTATATGGCCGCGGCCCGCGACGAGCGCATCAGGAGCGCCACTTTCTTCGCCTCAATGATCGATTTTGCCGAGCCCGGCGAGCTCGAAGTGTTCATCGATGAAAAGCAGGTCAGCAATCTCGAGAAGAAAATGCAGGAGCGCGGCTATCTCGAAGGCCACGAGATGGCGACCACTTTCAACCTGCTGCGGGCCAACGATCTGATCTGGTCATTCGTCGTCAACAACTACCTGCTCGGCAGGGAGCCGTACCCGTTCGACCTGCTCTACTGGAACTCGGACTCGACGCGCATGCCCGCGGCGATGCATGCCTATTATCTGCGCAACATGTATCTCGAGAACCTGCTGCGCGAGCCGGGTGGAATCACGTTGAACGGCGTGCCGATCGATCTCTCGAAAGTGGCCGTCCCGCTTTATTCCGTGGCCACCATCGAAGACCACATCGCGCCATGGAAGTCGACGTACGCGGGCGCACGGCTCTTCCCGGGCAAAGTTCGCTTCGTGCTCGGCGGCTCGGGCCATATCGCTGGCATCATCAATCCCCCGAGCGCCAACAAATACGGCTACTGGACCCACGACACGCTTGAAGATAACCCGGATGAGTGGCTCGCCGGCGCAACGCAACACCCGGGCTCGTGGTGGAATGACTGGGCGCAATGGGTCAAAGCCCATGCGGGCCCCCGGGTCGCGGCGCGCGAGCCGGGCAAAGGCAAGCTGCAAGCGCTCGAAGACGCGCCCGGGTCGTACGTGAAGCTGCGGCTGGACGAGCCGCAGCGGAAAACGCAATAGCGCCAGGTCCCTGGCGCACACACCGATGGTCGCGCATTCATGCAAATCAAAGACAGCGTATTCCTGATTCCCGGCGGCGCATCGGGGCTCGGGGCGGCGACCGCACGGCATCTGATTGCCGGCGGCGGCAAGGTAGTGATCGCCGACCTTAACCAGCAGGCCGGCGACAAGTTTGCCGCCAGCCTGGGCGCCAACGCGCGTTTCGTGATTGCCGATGTCACCAGTGAAATGCAAGTGCAGCAGGCGGTCGATGCCACGGTAAAGACCTTCGGCGCGCTGCACGGGTTGATCAACTGCGCCGGCGTCGCGCCGGGCGAGCGCGTGCTGGGCCGGGATGGCCCGCACCGGCTCGAGACTTTCAGCCGCGCCATTGGCGTCAATCTGATCGGCAGTTTCAACGTGTTGCGGCTTGCGGCAGGCGCGATGACCGGCAACCCGCCAACCGCGGACGGCGAGCGTGGCGTAATCATCAACACTGCATCGGTCGCCGCGTTCGAAGGGCAGATCGGTCAGGCCGCGTACAGCGCGTCCAAGGGCGGCATCGTCGCGATGGCGCTGCCGGTTGCCCGCGAGCTTGCCAAATTCGGAATCCGCGTCATGACCATTGCGCCGGGCATTTTTGATACACCGATGCTCGCCGGCATGAGCGCAGAAATCCGCGCCTCGCTCGGCGCGCAGGTGCCGTTTCCGTCGCGCTTGGGCCAGCCCGAGGAATACGCGCGGCTGGCGGCGTTCATCATCGAGAACCCGATGCTTAACGCCGAAGTCATCCGTCTCGATGGCGCGATCCGCATGGCGCCAAAGTGAACGAGACGCGTAAGGCGCAGAATCGCACGCCAATTCCTGGTTTTGGTGCGGCACAACATGGGGCGCGTGCCGCGGTAGGCGCGGCGCCGATGTTATAATCCGCTCGCAAAAGCCTGGCGCCAAAAGTGCCGGCTGCCAAGGGCAGTACGTCCGACCCAGCGGACACCACAACCTTACCAAGGTGATGCTATCGACATGAAGGACATCGTTCCTGACATCGACCCACAGGAAACACAGGAATGGCTGGAGGCACTCGACAGTGTCCTGAAGCACGAAGGTCCGCAACGCGCCCACTTCCTGCTCGAACAGCTGGTGGAAAAGGCGCGCCGCAGCGGCGCCTATTTTCCGTTCTCGCTCAACACCGCTTACGTCAACACCATTCCGACGGCGCAGGAGGAGCGTTCGCCGGGCAACCACGAGCTCGAAAACCGCATCCGCGCTTACGTGCGCTGGAACGCGCTCGCCATGGTGTTGCGCGCCAACAAGCACACCAACGTCGGCGGGCATATCGCGAGCTTTGCCTCCGCCGCGACGCTGTATGACGTCGGCTACAACCATTTCTGGCGCGCCGCGAGCGAGGACTTCGGCGGCGACCTGATCTTCCCGCAGGGCCATTCCGCGCCCGGTATCTACGCCCGCGCATTCATGCTCGGACGGTTCACCGAGGAGCAGATGGACAACTTCCGCCAGGAGGTCGACGGCAAGGGCCTGTCGTCGTACCCGCATCCATGGCTGATGCCGGATTTCTGGCAGTTCCCGACGGTGTCGATGGGGCTGGGGCCGTTGATGGCGATCTACCAGGCGCGCTTCATGCGCTACCTGAGGGACCGTAGTCTGCGCGAGGCGGAAGGACGCAAGGTGTGGGCGTTTATGGGCGACGGCGAGATGGACGAGCCCGAATCGCTCGGCGCGATTTCGCTTGCCGGGCGCGAGCAGCTCGACAATCTGATTTTCGTGATCAACTGCAATCTGCAGCGGCTCGACGGCCCGGTGCGCGGCAACGGCAAGATCATCCAGGAACTGGAAGCGGACTTCCGCGGCGCGGGCTGGAACGTAATCAAGGTGATCTGGGGCGGCTACTGGGATCCGCTGTTCATGCGCGACACCAACGGGCTGCTGCTCAGGCGCATGGAGGAATGCGTCGACGGCGAATACCAGACCTTCAAATCCAAGGACGGGGCCTACGTGCGCAAACACTTCTTCGGCAAGTACCCCGAACTGCTGGAGATGGTCGCGACGATGTCGGATGACGACATCTGGCGGCTGAACCGCGGCGGCCACGATCCCCACAAAGTCTACGCCGCCTACGCGGCGGCCATGAAGCATACCGGGCAACCGACGGTGATTCTGGCCAAGACGATAAAGGGCTATGGCATGGGACAGGGGGGCGAGTCGCAGAACATCACGCACCAGCAGAAGAAAATGGGGACCTCTTCGGTCAAGGCATTCCGCGACCGTTTCGGGATTCCGGTGTCCGACGAGCAACTCGACGAAGTCCCCTACGTCAGATTCGAGGAGGGCTCGCCCGAACTCAACTACATGCGCGAGCGGCGCATGGCGCTCGGCGGCTACCTGCCGGCGCGGCGGCGCAAAGCGGCGCCGCTCGAGGTTCCGCCGCTCGCGGCGTTCGAATCGCTGCTCAAGGCCACCGGCGAGGGACGCGAGATGTCCACTACCATGGCATTCGTGCGCATTCTCACGATGCTGGTGCGCGACAAGAAGATCGGCAAATTTGTCGTGCCGATCGTGCCGGACGAGTCGCGTACCTTCGGCATGGAAGGCATGTTCCGCCAGCTCGCGATTTATTCGCACGTCGGCCAGCTCTACACCCCGCAGGACGCCGAACAGCTGATGTTCTACAAGGAAGAGAAGACCGGCCAGATCCTGCAGGAAGGCATCAACGAGGCGGGCGGGATGTCGTCGTGGATTGCGGCGGCCACGTCCTACAGCACGCACGGCATTCCGATGATTCCGTTCTACATCTTCTACTCGATGTTCGGTTTCCAGCGCGTGGGCGACCTGGCGTGGGCTGCCGGCGACATGCGCGCGCGCGGTTTCCTGCTCGGCGGCACCGCCGGGCGTACCACGCTGAACGGCGAGGGGTTGCAGCACGAGGACGGCCACAGCCACATTCTCGCCTCGACCATCCCGAACTGCGTGTCGTACGATCCGACCTACGCTTACGAACTCGCGGTGATCATCCAGGACGGCATGCGCCGCATGTACCAGGAACAGGAAGACGTTTATTACTACATCACGGTGATGAACGAGAACTACGAGCAGCCGGGGATGCCGGAAGGCGTGGAGAAAGGCATACTCAAGGGCATGTATCTGTTGCGCGAAGGCAAGGCGAAGAAAAACGCGCCGAGAGTGCAGCTGTTGGGTAGCGGCACCATCTTGCGCGAGGTGATCGCCGGCGCGGCAATGCTGGAGCGGGACTTTGGCGTCCCGGCCGACATCTGGAGCGTCACCAGTTTCAACCTGTTGCGCCGGGACGGCATCGAGGCGCAGCGCTGGAACATGCTGCATCCCGAGAGCGAGCCGCGCCTGAGCCACCTTGAAACCTGCCTCAAGGACCGCGACGGCCCGGTGATTGCCGCAACCGACTACATGAAGTTGTTCGCCGACCAGGTGCGCGGATTCCTGCCGGAGCGCCCGTTTCATGCGCTCGGCACCGACGGTTTTGGCCGCTCCGATACGCGTGAAAAACTGCGGCGCTTCTTCGAAGTCGACCGCAATTATGTTGCGGTCGCAGCGCTGAAGGCGCTCGCCGACATGGAACTCGTGCCGCGCAAAAAAGTGACTGAGGCGATCAGGAAATACGGCGTCGATCCGGAGAAACCGAATCCGCCTACGGTTTAGAAAAACATCATGAGCGTACTGGAAGTCAAAGTTCCCGACATCGGCGACTACCGCGACGTGCCGATCACCGAAGTGCTGGTCAAGCCCGGCGACCGCGTCGCCGCCGAAGACCCGTTGATTACGCTGGAGTCCGACAAGGCGACGCTGGATATTCCCGCGCCTGCCGCCGGCGTGGTCAGTGAAATCAAGGTCAAGGTCGGTGACAAGGTGTCGCAGGGCACATTGGTGCTGACGCTGGAAGCCGCGGCGCCGGCAGCGCCATCGGCAGCACCGGCAGCGGCAACCAAACCCGCGCCGTCGCAACCGGCCGCGCCGCGCACGGCGCCGGCTCCGACCGCGGCGTTGGAGCCCGTCGCCGCGGCGCGCACTGGACGGGCGCACGCCGGCCCGTCGGTGCGGCGCTTTGCGCGCGATCTCGGCGTCGATCTCGCGACGGTCACCGGCAGCGGTCCCAAGGGCCGGATCCTGCGCGAGGACGTGCAGGCGTTCGTCAAGACCGAATTGACGCGGTTTGCGGGCGCAGCCGGCTGCATCGGCTTCAATCTGCCGCCGCTGCCGCAGATCGATTTCGCCAGGTTCGGCCCGGTGCAGACGCAACCGCTGTCGCGCATCAGGAAATTGTCCGGCGCGAACCTGCTTCGCAACTGGTTGAACATCCCGCACGTGACGCAGCACGACGAGGCCGACATCACCGAGCTTGAGGCATTCCGCAAGTCGCAGGCCGATGCAGCCAGTAAAAAAGGCGTCCGCGTCACGCTGGTCGCGTTCCTGATCAAGGCGGTGGTGGTAGCGCTCAAGCATCACCCGAATTTCAACGCCTCCTTGTCGTCCGATGGCGAAAGCCTGATTCTCAAGCAGTACTTCAATATCGGTGTCGCGGTCGACACGCCGCTCGGGCTGGTGGTGCCGGTCTTGCGGGATGCCGACAAGAAAGGCCTGCTCGAACTGGCGAAGGAACTCGGGGACGTAAGTGCTCGCATGCGCGATGGCAAGATCGCTGCGGCTGATCTGCAGGGCGGCTGTTTCTCGATTTCGAGCCAGGGCGGGATCGGCGGCACGTTTTTTACGCCGATCATCAATGCGCCGGAAGTGGCGATACTCGGGGTCGGCAAGGCACGCACCAAACCGCTATGGGATGGCAAGCAATTCGCACCGCGGCTGCTGCTGCCGTTGTCGCTGTCGTACGACCACCGGGTGATCGACGGTGCGCAGGCCGCGCGCTTTATCGCGTTTCTGGGCTCCGTGCTGTCCGACATCCGGCGTTTGGTTCTGTGAGCGGTTAACGCGTGTCAACCGCCCCCATCGGCATCCTCGGCGGCACGTTCGACCCCGTGCATTTCGGCCACCTGCGCCTGGCGCAGGAAGTCGGCGAATTGTTGCGGCTCGCCGAGGTGCGGTTCATCCCATCGGGCATGCCGCCGCACCGCGCTGCGCCGCAGGTCACTCCGCAGCAGCGGCTCGAGATGGTGCGGCTCGCGGTTGCCGACAATCCGTTGTTTGCCGCCGACGACCGGGAAATCAGGCGCAGCGGCCCGGGCTACACCGTCGAGACCCTCACTGCGCTGCGGCGCGAAGCAGGCAACACGCGTCCGCTGTGCGTGCTGCTCGGGGCGGACGCGTTCCTCGAGCTTGCCACCTGGCACCGCTGGCATGAATTGTTCGGGCTCGCGCACCTGATCGTCGCGCATCGCCCGGGCTTCCCACCCGAATCGTGGCCGGCGCGCATGCCGCAGCCGCTGGCGCGCGAATACGAAGCGCGGCTGCTCCAGCAGCCGCTCGCCGTACATCTGTCGCCGGCCGGCGGCGTGGCTACCCAGGCGATCGCGGCGCTGGATATCTCAGCGACCCTGATCAGGGAGTCGCTGGCGCGGGGCGCCAGCCCCCGTTATTTGCTTCCCGATCCGGTTCTCGACTATATTCAGGCCAACCGGCTTTACCTTGGAGATTGATGAGACTCGATAAGATGGTATTCGCCACCGTCGCGGCGCTGGAAGACATCAAGGCGCGCGATATCGTGGTCCTCGACGTGCGCCGCATGACGGCGCTTTTTGACAAACTGATCGTGGCAAGCGGCGAATCGGCGCGGCAAAACAAGGCGCTTGCCAACCATGTGCAGGAAAAACTCAAGGCGCTCGGCGCCACCGTTCACGGCGTCGAAGGCGTGGACAGCGGCGAATGGATCCTGGTTGATCTCGGAGCGGTCGTCGTACACCTCATGCAGCCCGCGACCCGGCAATACTACAACCTCGAGGAACTGTGGGGCGGTGCAGCCGCACTGCCCCGGCGGCGCGCGGCCGGCGCGAGTTGATCGCGGCCGTTCGCGTCGCATGAAGTTTTCGATCGTGGCGGTAGGCCACAAAATGCCGGCCTGGATCGACGCCGGCTTCAACGCGTATGCGCAGCGCATGCCGCGTGGATCCCGGATCGAACTGACTGAAATCAAGCCGGCAGTGCGCTCCGGCGCCGGGACTGGACCGGTCGGGCAGTGGCTCGCCGCGGAAGCCGAACGCATCCGCGCGGCGCTGCCGAAGCGCTGCTTCAAGGTCGTGCTGGATGTGCGCGGCAAGCCGGCCACCACAGTGGACATCGCACGCCGCATCGAGCGCTGGCGGCAGGACGGGCGGGATGTTGCGTTCGTGATCGGCGGCGCGGACGGCACGGCGAGCGCATTGCGCGAGGAGGCCGATCTCCTGTTGTCGCTGTCGGCCCTGACGCTGCCGCACGGCCTGTGCCGCGTGCTGCTTGCCGAGCAGCTCTATCGGGCGGTGTCGCTGCTTGCCGGACATCCGTATCACCGCGAATGATACCGCGCCGATGACGCGCACCGACAACCGCATCTACCTTGCTTCGCGCAGTCCGCGCCGGCGCGAGTTGCTGCAGCAGATCGGCATCGCATTCGAACCGCTGCTGTTGCGCGAGGACCTGCGGCGCGGCGCCGACGTTGACGAGGCGCTGGTGCCGGGCGAGTCTCCGGCGTCCTATGTGAGCCGTGTGGCGCGCGCCAAGGCTGAAGCCGGCTGGGGTCGGATCGCCAGCCGCAGACTGCTGCCGCATCCGGTGCTGGCCGCCGATACGACAGTCGCGCTCGACGGCGAAATCATCGGCAAGCCTGCCGATGCGCGCTGCGCGCATGAGTTTCTGCGGCGCCTGTCAGGCCAGACGCACCAGGTACTGACCGCCGTGGCGGTTGCACGCGCGACGCGGGTCGAAACTGCGCTGTCGGTCTCTGCGGTAGAATTCCGGGAACTGACAGACGGCGAAATCCGGCGTTACGTCGCCAGCGGCGAGCCGCTCGATAAAGCCGGCGCCTACGCCGTTCAGGGCCGCGCAGCGGTGTTCGTGCGCGCCATCAGCGGCAGCTATTCCGGAATCATGGGCCTGCCTTTGTTTGAGACCGCCGAACTGCTGGCGCGATTCAACATCGCCCCGGACTGACTCCGACTTTGCGCGAGGCAAGCGTGACTGAAGAGATCCTGATCAACGTCACCCCGCAGGAGACGCGCGTCGCCGTCGTCCAGCAGGGCGTGGTGCAGGAGGTGCAGGTGGAACGCGCCTCCGCGCGCGGACTGGTGGGCAATATTTACATGGGGCGCGTGGTCCGCGTGCTGCCCGGCATGCAGTCGGCGTTCGTCGACATCGGCGGCGGGCGCGCCGCATTCCTGCACGTGGCTGACATCTGGGGCAACCGTCACGATGGCGAGCCGGGGAAATCCATCGAGAAGCTGCTTGCCGAGGGGCAGAACCTGCTGGTGCAGGTGGTCAAGGATCCGATCGGCACCAAGGGCGCGCGGCTTTCCACCCAGGTCAGCATGGCCGGCCGGCTGCTGGTTTATCTGCCGCAGGAATCGCGCATCGGAATTTCGCAGCGCATCGAGGATGAGGAGGAGCGGTTGCATCTGCGCGAGAAGCTGCAGCAATTGCTGCCGCCGGATGTCACCGGGGGTTTTATCGTCCGCACCATGGCCGAGACGGCGAGCGAGCGCGAACTGCTCGCGGACGTCGACTATCTGCGCAAGCTGTGGCAGGGCATCCAGGACAAGGCGCGGGGTGCCGCGCCGGCCGCGTTGCTCTACCGGGATCTCGATCTGAGCCTGCGCGTGGTGCGCGATTTCGCCAACGATGAAACGGCGCGCATCCTGGTCGATTCCCGCGAAACGTTCCAGAAGGTACAGACTTTTGCGCTTGAATTCACGCCCAATGTCGCCGCGCGGCTCGAGCATTATTCGGGCGCGCGGCCGCTCTTTGATCTCTACGGCGTCGAGGATGAAATCGAGAAGGCGCTGGCGCGGCGGGTCGACCTCAAGTCCGGCGGCTACCTGATCATCGACCAGACCGAGGCGCTGACGACGGTCGACGTCAACACCGGCGGCTTCGTCGGGGTCCGCAGCTTCGACGACACGATATTCAAGACCAATCTGGAGGCCGCGCAGGTGATCGCGCGCCAGCTGCGGCTGAGGAACCTCGGCGGCATCATCATCATCGACTTCATCGACATGGATTCGGAAGAGCACCGCAATGCCGTGCTCAACGAATTTCGCAAGGCGCTGGCGGGCGACCGCACGCGCATGACGGTGAACGGCTTTACCCAGCTGGGCCTCGTGGAGATGACGCGCAAGCGCACGCGCGAGAGCCTCGCGCATGTGCTGTGCGAGCCGTGCCCGGTCTGCCAGGGGCGCGGCGAACTAAAGACCGCGCAGACGGTGTGCTACCAGATTCTGCGCGAACTGCTGCGCGAGGCGCGCCAGTTCGAGGCCCGCGAATTCCGGATACTCGCTTCCCAGCAGGTGATCGATCTCTTCCTCGACGAGGAATCGCAGGGTTTGGCGATGCTCTCGGACTTCATCGGCAAGCCGGTGTCGCTGCAGGTCGAGTCGCAATACAATCAGGAGCAGTTCGATATCGTTTTGATGTAGCGGCCCGCCCGGCGCATTCCGCGCAAGTGCTTTCGGAGGTGCCCCATGTTTGAATCCGCCGAATTAGGACACAGCATTCCCGACCGCGAGTATGACCGCGAGGAGCCCAAGCTGCGCGAAGCGCTGCTCAAGGCGCAGTACGATCTGCTCGCGAACAAGAGCTTCCCGGTGATCATCCTGATCGGGGGGGTCGACGGCGCGGGCAAGGGCGAGACCGTCAACATCCTGAACGAGTGGATGGATCCGCGCTTCATTCACACCCACGCATTCGGCGAAATGTCGGATGAAGAGCGCGAGCGGCCGCGCATGTGGCGCTATTGGCGCGCGCTGCCGCCCAAAGGCCGCATCGGCGTACTGTTCGGCGCGTGGCATACCGACCCCATCGTCAACCGCGTGGCGGGCAGGTCCGACGACGCCCAGCTCGAGCTCGCGATGGAGGAGATCGTGCGCTTCGAGCGCATGCTGGTCGACGAAGGCGCGCTGATCCTCAAGTTCTGGTTCCATCTGTCCAGGAAGGCGCAAAAGAAGCGCCTGAAAGCGCTCGAATCCGACCCCAAGACGCGCTGGCGGGTGACCGATACCGACTGGGAGCGCTTCAAGCTCTACGACCGGTTCCGCAAGGTGTCGGAGAACGCGCTGCGCGAGACCAGCACCGGGTATGCGCCGTGGATCGTGGTCGAAGGAACCGACCCGAACTATCGCTACCTGACGGTCGGCCGCACGATACTCGCGGCGCTCACGAAACGCCTTGCCGGCGACAAGCCGGTGGTAACCCGGCCGGCGGCGCTGCCCGAGCCTGCGGTCGACGGCCGCACCGTGCTCTCCAGCCTCGCCTACGACAAGACGCTCGCGCGCAAGGCCTACAACCGCAAGCTCGAGAAATACCAGGGCGAGCTTAATCTGCTCTCGCGCCACAAGAAGTTTCGCAATCGGTCGCTGATCATCGTGATGGAAGGGGTCGACGCCGCGGGCAAGGGAGGCAGCATACGCCGCGTCACCGGCGCGCTGGATGCGCGCCATTACCAGGTGACGCCGATTGCCGCGCCGACCGAGGAAGAGCGCGCGCAACCTTATCTGTGGCGATTCTGGCGCCACCTCCCGCGCAAAGGACGGGTGACAATATTCGACCGCTCGTGGTACGGGCGCGTGCTGGTCGAGCGCGTCGAGAAATTCTGCTCGGAACAGGACTGGATGCGGGCGTATCACGAGATCAACGACTTCGAAGAGCAGCTCGTGGAAGCGGGCGCCATCGTGACGAAATTCTGGGTCACCGTCACCAAGGAAGAGCAACTGAGACGCTTTCGCGAGCGCGAGAAGACGCCGTTCAAGAGCTTCAAAATCACGCCCGAGGACTGGCGCAACCGCAGGAAATGGAATGACTACGAGCGCGCGGTGTGCGACATGATCGAGCGCACCAGCACCGAGATCGCGCCGTGGAGCCTGATTCCGTCCAACGACAAGTACTGCTCGCGGATCGAAATCCTGAAGACGCTGTGCGAGCGGGTCGAGGCGGCTTTGTGATGCGGGATGGCCGTGCCAGCCCGCTTTCTACAGCACGCGCCGGATCAGCGCGTCGAGCCACGTCAGCGGTACCGTCAGCAGCAGTTGGCAGAGTATCAGCACGAATAGCGGCGAGAGATCGACGTTGGCGATTGTTGGCATCATTTTCTGGAAAGGGCGCAGGAAAGGCCGCGTGACGCTCGCCAGCAGCGGCGCCAGCGGGCTGTAAGGATTATTGACCCAGCTCAGCACCGCCTGCACCACCACGGCGACCATCACGACGTAGACCACCAGCCGTACGATCTGAATTGCGGCGAGCGCGGCCACCGCGGTCAGCGCGATGCCGGTTGCCGAACGCGGCACGTAACCTTTGAGCTGCAATACGATCCAGAACTGCGCCATCTCGGTCAGCCACGCCAGCGCCAGCGTCGCCAGGTCGAGCCCCCCCAGTCCCGGAATCACGCGCCGCGCCGGGCGCACCACAAAATCGGTAAGCGCGGCCACAAATTGCGAGAACGGGTTACGCGCGGGTGCGCGCAGCAGCTGCAGCATGAAGCGCAGCAGCAACGCGAGCGCAAACAGGTCGCCGAGCGTGACGATCAGAAAAATCAGCGCTAGCGTGAGCACGGCTCAGTCCCTGCCGAATTCCACGCCGAGTTCGCGCGAGCGCTGCGCGGCGGCGCGCACGGCGGTGACGATGCGTGCCCTGATCTGGTCCGCATCCATGCAGGCGATCGCGCGCTCGGTGGTGCCGCCCTTGGAAGTGACGCGGGCGCGCAGCGTCGCGAGGTCTTCGCTGGCGTCGGCCGCGAGCTTGACCGCGCCGGAAAACGTCCCGAGCGCGAGTTGGCGCGCGGCAGCGGGATCGATTCCGAGTTCCTGTGCCGCCTGCTGCAGCGCCTCGATGAAGTAAAACACATAGGCCGGGCCGCTTCCCGACACCGCAGTGACGGCGTCGAGCTGCTCCTCGCGTTCGAGCCATAACGTGCTGCCGACGGCGCCGAGAATGGCGTCAACGCGCGATTTATCCTCGCTGCCTGCGCCGGGCAGCGCGTAGAGCCCGGTGCAGCCGGCGCCAACCAGCGCCGGGGTGTTGGGCATGGCCCGCGCGAGCTTCTGGTAGCCGCCGAGCCAGCGCGAGAGGTCGGTGGCGCGGATCCCGGCCGCGATGCTGATGACGAGTTGCCGGCTGAGCAGCGGCTTGAGCGCGATTGCAGCTTCGCGCACTTGCTGAGGTTTTACCGCGCATACGATGCAGTCGCTGTCGACCGCCTCGGGGGAGACCGCGGCGTAAGTCCGCACGCCGAATTGCTGTTCGAGGCGCTGGCGCGCCGCAGGGGCAATTTCAACAACCCGCAGCGCGCCTGCGGCATAACCCCTGGTGAGCAGGCCGCCGATGATCGCGCCCGCCATGTTGCCGCCGCCGATGAACGTGATGTTCATAAAGAATCCTCAGTCACCTCATGATTCTACGGGTTTCTCCGGGTCCGCTGTGTTCTCCATGGCTAAAGTCTTTTCTCTGGGGCCGAAAATCGCGGTGCCCACGCGCACCAGCGTCGCGCCTTCGGCTATCGCCGCTTCGAAATCGTCCGACATCCCCATCGACAGCGTGTCGAGCGCGATCCCGGCGCTCACCAGCGCGTCCTTTAACTGCCGCAGCTGCGCAAAATAGCGGCATTGTTGCGCATAATCCGGGCTCACGGGAGGAATCGCCATGAGCCCGCGCAACTTGAGCCGCGGCAACGCTGCCACCCCGCGCGCCAGCGCCAGCGCCTCGCTGACAGCAACGCCGCTTTTGCCATGCGCGGTGCCGATATTGACCTGGATGCATACCTGCAGCGGGGCGAGCGCGGCGGGGCGCGCGGCGGACAGGCGCTGCGCGATCTTCAAGCGGTCGACGCTGTGCACCCAGTCGAAATGCTCCGCAATCATGCGCGTCTTGTTGCTCTGGATCGGGCCTATGAAATGCCATTTGAGGGTGGGGTCGGGGGTTGCGGCGATTTTGGCGACGCCCTCCTGCGCATAGCTCTCCCCGAACGCAGTCTGCCCGTGCTCGCGCGCAACGGCCACCGCATCGGCGCCGAACGTTTTGCTCACCGCAATCAGGCCGATATCTTCAGGGTTGCGGCCGCACGCCTGGGCGGCGTTTGCAATGCGCTGTCTTACGGCTTGCAAGTTGGCGCCGATTGTGTCCATAATTTCAAGCAAAAATAGGGGTTTAGTGTGAATTATTTGCTGCGGCGGCGTGCGCCCTCCGCCGCTCACCCGGCTGCTGTAACAAGGAAATTATAATGGACATCTCCGAACTGCTTGCGTTTGTCGTCAAGAACAAGGCTTCCGACCTGCACCTGTCATCGGGCCTGCCGCCGATGATCCGGGTGCATGGCGACATACGGCGCATCAATCTGCCCGCGATGGAGCATAAGGACGTCCACAACATGATGTATGACATCATGAACGACGGGCAGCGCAAGTTCTACGAGGAAAACCTCGAGTGCGACTTCTCGTTCGCGATTCCCAATTTGGCGCGCTTCCGCGTCAACGCTTTCGTGCAGCTGCGCGGAGCCGCCGCGGTGATGCGCACGATTCCTTCGAAGATACAGTCGCTCGAGGACCTCAAGTGCCCGCCGATTTTCAAGGAAATCGCGGACACGCCGCGCGGGATGTGCCTGGTGACGGGGCCGACCGGTTCCGGCAAATCCACGACGCTGGCGGCGATGGTCAATCACATCAACGAAAATGAATTCGGCCATATTCTCACGGTCGAGGACCCCATCGAGTTCGTCCACGATTCGAAGAAATGCCTGATCAACCAGCGCGAGATCGGGCCGCATTCGTTGTCGTTCGCCAATGCGTTGCGCTCGGCGCTGCGCGAAGACCCGGACGTGATCCTGGTCGGGGAGATGCGCGACCTTGAAACGATACGGCTGGCGATGACCGCCGCCGAGACCGGTCACCTGGTGTTCGGCACGCTGCATACCAGTTCCGCCGCGAAGACCATCGACCGTATCATCGACGTATTTCCGGCGGATGAGAAGGAGATGGTGCGCGCGATGCTGTCGGAATCATTGCGCGCGGTGATTTCGCAGACGCTGCTGAAAACGAAGGACGGATCCGGCCGCGTCGCGGCACACGAAGTCATGATCGGCACGCCCGCGATTCGCAACCTCATCCGCGAGGCCAAGGTCGCGCAGATGTATTCCGCGATCCAGACCGGCCAGTCGTTCGGCATGCAGACGCTCGACCAGAACCTGCAGGACCTGGTCAAGCGCAACATCGTGTCGAGCGACGAAGCGCGCGGCAAGGCCGCCAACAAGGACAACTTCAAATGATGGCGGGTCGTTGAAGCCGGACGGCAAACCCCGCACGGCGGGCGGCGACGCATGAGCCGGCCGCTTGCGGGCACACGCTTGGGAGGACTCAACAATGGATCGTGATCAGTCAGTTCAATTCATGCACAGCCTGCTGCGCGCGATGGTCAGCAAGAAAGCCTCTGACCTGTTCATTTCCGCGGGCTTCCCCCCGGCGTTCAAGGTCGACGGCAAGATGACGCCGGTGTCGAGCCAGACGCTGACGGCGCAGATGACCTCCGATCTCACGCGCGCCATGATGAATGACAAGCAGGCGCAGGAATTCGAGGCGACCAAGGAGTGCAACTTCGCGGTTGCCCCCGCCGGCATCGGGCGCTTCCGCGCCAGCGCCTTCGTGCAGCAGGCCCGCATCGGCATGGTGCTGCGGACCATCACGACGGCCATTCCGAGCCTCGACGAACTCAGGCTGCCGCCGGTGTTGAAGGAAATCGTGATGAACAAGCGCGGCATGGTCATTTTTGCCGGCGGCACCGGCAGCGGCAAGTCGACTTCGCTCGCGGCGATGATCGGATACCGCAATGAAAACAGCTACGGCCACATCATCACCATCGAAGACCCGGTCGAGTTCGTGCACGAACACAAGAACTGCCTGATCACGCAGCGTGAAGTCGGCGTCGACACGGATTCATGGCACGCCGCGCTCAAAAACACGTTGCGGCAGGCGCCCGACGTGATCCTGATCGGCGAGATCCGCGACCGCGAAACGATGGACCACATGATCTCCTTCTCGGAGACCGGGCACCTGGCGATGGGCACGCTGCACGCCAACAGCGCCAACCAGGCGCTCGACCGCATCATCAACTTCTTCCCCGAGGAGCGCAGGCTGCAGGTGCTGATGGACCTGTCGCTCAACATCCGCGCGTTCGTCGCGCAGCGCCTGGTGCCGAAGCGGGACGGCAAGGGCCGTTCTGCCGCGGTCGAGATCATGCTCAATTCGCCGTTGATTTCGGACCTGATCTTCAAGGGCGAGGTGAACGAGATCAAGCCGATCATGGCGAAGTCGCGCGAGCTCGGCATGCAGACCTTCGACCAGGCGCTGTTCGATCTCTACGAAGGCAGCGAGATCAGCTACGAGGACGCGCTGAGGTATGCCGACTCGGTCAACGAACTGCGGCTGAATATCAAGCTGAACAGCAAGGAAGCCCGCGACAAGAATGTCATGACCGGAATCGAGCACCTGAACATCGTGTGATTCCGGATGGATTGCCGGATCACACGCGCCGGTTCGACCGCGCGGTCAGGCTCGGCTCGATATCCATCGCCACCCGCGCGATACCAAATACCGGAATACTGAAGTAGCACGCCTCGCATATTTGAGCCAAATCCAAAAGCCCCCCGGATAAAAAAGCCCAGGAAATAAGAAACTGCTATACACGCGACGGCCCATAGGGGCGCGTCCCGGAATAGGGCTTCGCCCAGAAATAATTCAAAGCTCATGGCGCCTCCATCCACGAGAACTCAGCGGCGAGACGGATCATGTGCGGTAACCTCCAGTCGCCCGACGTCTTGTTGAGCGGCGCACGGCTTCATGCGCGTCCGCTCGAACTAAAGTGTACGCCAAGCGTGCCGCTGCTGTCCGGACGCACGCGCCGCAACCGTTCAAGCCAATTTGAGGACGAATGGCGTTTCGGTCTGCTTTTCGGGATCGAACTGCGATCGCCCGGTGAAGTCAATGTGCTTGCCGTAGATGTGCAGTGACAGGGTCACTTTGTCTGTCTCGTTCCACACAATGTGGATTCCGCCGGTCGGCATGGCAAGGACCTCTCCCGCGCCGAATACCTTCTCGCCGATTTTCTTCAGCTGCGCGTGCCCCAGGCGGCTTCGGTCGTCGATGCGCTCGAAGAACTTGTTCATTTCCAGACCATCCACACCCGCCACCAGTGCCCAGGTGCCGTGGTCGTGAGGCGGGGTGCCCCGACCGGGTAGCCAACTGAAAGCGAAAATCGCCAGCGTGTGGTCCGGCTCCTCGTGCAGCAGATGGACACCGAAACCCTGTTCCGAGTCGGCCTCATACATGTGCGGCTTGAGCCAGGAATCTTTCGCCAGTGCGGCACGGCGGGCGAGCGGGCGGGCTCGGCTCAATATTTCCCTCTCGTTCTTCGTTTGCGCGGATATCTCTTTGAGATCACCAGCAAGCTGCGCGATCGAATATGCGCTCGTGTCCATTAGTTCTCCTCCTTTGACGCCGAACGTCCGTGTTCAACCGCGCGAGCAAGCGACGCTTGATTGCGTCGGAATTGGAACACGCGGTTATGTGGCGTCGATCATATCCTGTGTGGCTGCCGTTTCTCTTCGTAGCTTTCCAAATCCACGATGGCCGAGTTTCTTTTCCATTCCCTTGCCGAGTTTGTTCGGCTTGCACAGGAGACACCCAGCTCTGCTTTGTTTCGGGCGTTTGCGTTTGTGGTTCATTTCACTGTCCGGTTTTCTGACACATAACGTCCGCTCTCGAACGCGTGGTTGGGCGGGAACATACACTCTGGCAGAACAGACATGGCCACCTGCGACTAATCTGGCGACAGTTTTGGAATGGGGCGAGAGCACGTTGGCCCGGCAGCCATTTCCACCTGCGTGTACCGGCTCGACTGCGCTAGGTGGATTGGGTATGGGGCAGTACCAAGGCCAAACTCCACCAGGTAGTCGCCGGGCAAAAGGCTCGTCTCGAGTGTACCGATCTCTTTCTGAACCAAATGTCCGCCGTCGTCGCCGAGCCAAATATCCGTGGTCGGGGAGGTTGCGACGATAACCAAATCGTAGTACATCCGCTCGACTTCCGCATTTGACATTAGCAAGTGTCTCCGCTGGTGTTCACGCCCAACGTCCGCGGCCACCGCCGCGCGCCCGATGACAGCTATTGAAGCACGGCGTGTCGCGCGCGTCCGCGTGGGCCGCGCTGTTCGGCGTCATTGGCGACTCCTACGCTGGGCGACTTGGGACAGTATGTCCACCAGCCTTCCGGATCGAACCTCCGCGCTGACGATCCCGTAGACCTCGTCGATACGCTTCCATATATCGGAAGTGTCGGACGAACCCATTTCCGTGAAATCGCGTACGTCAGACTCGTCGGTAATCAAGTACTCGCCCGGCTCAAGATCAAATATCTGTTCCATGAACTCGTCGGCAAGCTGCGCGAACTCCTCGATCCGATCCGTAGGCGCGAAGGTAACCTTCTTGCCTTTGAAACGGCCCCGCGTGATGACCTTACCTTCCTTGCTCATATGGACCACGCCGGCAGCGTGTTTGACACCGAACGCTCAGCATCAGCGGCGGCGCACGGCGCCGTCCGCTGCATGCTGTTGTGTACGCCCGACATGGGCATGAGTTTATGGGGTGGAAGTCCCCTGTGGGAGGACATCATGGCAACAGGATAACCACTAGCCGAGGGCAAGGGCAAGTCCGCGAGGACTTGTTTGAAGGAAGCCCGAGTGCAAAGGTGCGAGCCGACGAACAGAAATCGCATAGAAGGCTCAGCTCCGGGGCGAGTCAGCACAAGATGACGAAGCCCACGAAGTCCAGGGGCAGGGTAAATGCGGCGGTTGTGCACTGAAGGCTCAGGTTCTTATTCGGGGAGATCTGTTCGCGGGGCGGTGCGCGGCGGCGGTGCTGATCACCAGCCGGGCCGAACTGGTTGACCAAGGCCCTGGCGTCCCGGTGGCTACCCGCCGGTGACGAGCGAATCCGGTAGCAAGCACGCGAGTACGCACAGCGCGCCGGGCAGCAATGTTTGGCGTGAGCGAACAGAAGTCAGCACAGGCCGTAGTAGCCGCGGCGGTCGCAAGGCCGAAGCGGTGAAGGGCCGAACGTGAGAGAACAAGGAGGAGTCGTGAGCGATTCGAGTCTGGCGCTGAACCCGACCGGGGGAGCTGGAACTCGGCATGGGCTTACGCAACCCGCCTTGCGCGTTGATCTGATGTCAGCGGTCGTTGCGCCAGCGAACATGCGTCGCGCGTGGGCGCGGGTGAAGGCCAATAAGGGTGCGCCGGGAATTGACGGCATGCCGATTGAGGACTTTCCCGCGTTTGCGCGAGCGCACTGGCCGGCGATCCGCCAAGCCGTACTCGATGGCCGCTACTGTCCCAGTCCGGTACGCCGGGTGCTGATTCCGAAGCCGGGCGGGGGCGAGCGCGCGCTGGGGATTCCGAATGTAGTCGATCGGCTGATCCAGCAGGCCATTGCGCAAGTGATGACGCCGATCTTCGATCCGGAGTTTTCGGAGTCGAGCTTCGGGTTTCGCCCGAAGCGAAGCGCCCATGGAGCAGTCAAACAGGTGCAGGCCTACCTCAAGGCCGGCTACCGCATCGCCGTTGATCTGGACTTGGCGAAGTTCTTCGACAACGTTCAACACGACATCCTGATGGCGCAGGTGGCCAGAAGGGTAGGCGACAAGCGGTTGCTGGCGTTGATCGGTCGGTATCTGCGAGCGGGCGTGATGATCGGTGAGCACCTTCAACCCAGCGAGTTGGGCACGCCGCAAGGCGGGCCGCTCTCGCCGCTGCTGGCCAACATCCTGCTCGACGATCTGGATCGGGAACTGGAAAGACGCGGCCATCGCTTTGCGCGATACGCCGACGATCTGCTGGTTCTGCTCAAGAGCGAACGCGCGGGCCAGCGCGTCAAAGCCAGTCTGACCGCGTACCTCCACCGGCGCCTAAAGCTGCCGGTGAACGAGCACAAGAGCCGGGTTGCGCCGATCGATGATTGTGTCTTCCTCGGATTTACGTTTCGTCGAGGAAAGCCTCGCTGGTCGGATGCAGCGTTCGCAGACTTCAAGCATCGCATCCGGGAGCTCACGGGGCGAAGCTGGGGGGTGTCGATGCACTACCGGCTCCTGAAGCTCGCGCAGTACGTGCGCGGTTGGATGGGCTACTTCGGCATCTCGCAGTATTACCGCCCGATACCGGAACTGGATGAATGGCTGCGCCGGCGTGTGCGCATGTGTTACTGGAAACAGTGGCGCTTCTGCCGCACGAAGGTGCGCCATCTTCTGGCGCTGGGCACGGGCAAGCGGGCGGCGATTCTGACGGCGATCAGCAGCAAGAGCTACTGGCATCTGTCACGGACGCTGGCGACGCAAACCGGGATGACGAACGATTGGTTGAAGGCGCAGGGTTTGGTCAGTATCCGTAGCCTCTGGATGAAGGCGCACGGATACGCCTGACGATCAATGTGTGCTCCACTGTCACGAACCGCCCGGTGCGGACCCGCATGCCGTGGTGGTGTGGGAGGGGCGGGTTAAAAGCCCGCCCCGACCCGATTAGGCGCGGACTCGGTCAGCAGGGCACGGAGTTGCTTCGTAATTCGAGTCCGACCCTGGTTTTTGGCCGTGTTTCCTGTCGCAATCGGTCAACCCCGTGCTGCGCCCGGAGGGCGTCGAGCCGCTGCAGGTCCTCCACACTCGTCGACCCGATCACCATCTCGAATGGGTGGTTGTACGTCAGCTTGGCGTGCGAAAACTCGAAGTCGTAGTCGAACTGGATGCTGGAAACCCAGCGCTTGGTCGTGCCGACCAGGCGCTTCGGCAGCGCGTAGATCTTGAGTTTCGTGGCCTGCGCCAGGCCACTCAGGTAGGCGTCTATCTGCTCCCTCAGGGGCAGCGCGCCGTTCTCGAAGATCTTGCGCACCGCCGCCTTGCTGATCAGGTACGCATGTGTGCCCTGGAACATCCGTATGTCCACGTGCGTCGTGTGCTTGGTGACCATGCTGGGCCGGGGGGTGCGGCAGCCCAGCAGCAGGATGTCCCAGCCGGCCGGCACGCCCTGCAGCGCCTTGTTCACGGAGGCCAGCAGGCGCCTGGGCAAGCTCGCGTCGTCCTCCATCACCAAGTATCGCTGGCTTGCGGGGGCGGCCGCGTCGTACAGGATGTCGAGCCAGGTGCACAGGTGGCTGAGCGCACACCCAATGGCGCCCTTCGACGGCATCTCGTAGTGCGACTGGCGGAATCCGCGGTGTTCGACGGCGGCGAGCCTGGCCAGCGCCGGCTCGTACACCAAGGCCCTGGCATGCGGCCAGAGCCTCGCTGGGTCGATCGCACGGAACCGCCGCAGCTCTGAGGCGGCCAGATCGCTGCTGTCGAACTGCTGCAGGAACCACTGCAGGCGAATTTGGTGTCGTTCCAGGTTGAGCACGTAGCAGATCATCGTCGGTCAGTCCTTTCCAGATACGCCAGGTATTGGGCCGTGAGTAGCAAATGGAACAGGAACAGACGCTAAGCCGTAAGCCCGAGAGCCTTTCGCCTGTGGCGCCTAACGTTCCGCATGATCCGCCGCGAAGCGGTCGGTATCGATGCGGTGGTTAGAGCGCATTTTCATTTGATGTTCTCTAGCTTCACACCGCGACCAGAGCGCAGGCTGTCTCGTGCTCGCGAGACGCGCTGTAGGAAGACTGGATCATTCTCAAGGCGGTAGTCGAACCAGTCATCCTCCGACTCAAAACCGATCAGCACACCCGCTGGCTTTCCATGACGAGTAATGACAATCTCGCCCTTTGTCGCTTCGCGCAGATAGCGCGACAGATCGTCCTTGACTTCCGCCAAGGGAACTTCCTTCACTTTTCCTCTCACTTTCCGTGTTTGGCCAGCCATGTTCCAGCCTCCGATTTCGATACTATTGCCAGCACCCCGACCTGTTGCCCTGTGACATCGTAGAATACCCGCACGTCGCCGATCCGGAGCCGATACTGCGGTTGAGACATCTTCCGAAGTCGCTTGATCCGGCTGCGGCTGGTCTTCTCGGGCTCGTGGCGAAGATGCGTCTCGATTCCCTCACGTACCCCGGCGCGGAGATTGGCCTTCAGGTCGTCCAGGTCCTCTATTGCTTCCGGGGCCAAAATGATCTCGTACGCCATTCTGGCCATATTATAGCCAGAATCGTCGACGCCGGGATTTGCGCTCTAACGTCCGCGTTCAGCGGCGGGCGCTCGTCGCCCGTCCGTTGGGACGCCTAGTTAGATCTCGGCCTTTGACCAATTTGATCTCGACACGACAGCCGACAGCATCCGCATATTTGTGCAGAGTGGCAAGCGAAGGCAAATATCTTCCTGAACCAGACTCCAGCCGCGCAACAGCCGATTGAGTGGTTCCAATACGGCGAGCAATTTCTGCCTGGGTAAGCCCTGCGGCCTTCCTCGCTATTAAAATTTGATCGAGAAACGCGAACTCGGGTTTGAGCCGCTCGTATTCGGCTTTGACGTCTGGCCGGGCCAGTGCCCGTGCCCTGAGGGTGCGGTGACTAAGCATTTTGCATCTCCTTCATTCTGCGTCTTGCAATCTTGATCTCCTTCGGAGGTGTCTTTTGGGACTTCTTTACGAATTGGTGCAACATCATGATGCGTTGTCCCGTTCGCGCAAAGAAAAACACCCGTGCAATTCCTTCGGCAGCCTTAAGCCTCAGCTCGAACAAGCCTTTATCCATAGAGCAAGTGTGAGGCATGCCAAGGTTCGGACCAAAACCGATCATCCGGTCAGTTAGATGGATGTATCGGGCGAGTAGTCCAGCGGGCAACGCAAGAATTTCGCGCTGCACCGCGTCACTGAAATACTCTATCTTCCAGTCCATGCTGCAAGTATAGCATCACTGCTATATTCAGAAAAGCCAGCCGTATCGCAAATATGCCGGGATCTAACGAATAGGATTTTATCCGTCATGCGGCAGCATGGTGGATAAAATCGGTTGG
>ERZ1292640.925-Hain-H43-02um-R1-925-length-24276-cov-6_pt1 | contig 24276 bp, 19 predicted proteins | sample MGYA00564404_ERZ1292640 | MGnify/ENA primary metagenome ERZ1292640 (study PRJEB36523, sample SAMEA6512636) | groundwater metagenome | collected 2019-01-08 | study: AquaDiva: Metagenomics assemblies of 32 groundwater samples | reverse complement strand
TCTCTCGACCCAATTACTCATATAAAAGGAAGCAAATTCCGGCATTTGAGAATACACATTCTACCGAGATCGGGACTCGACTGCAGCGGCAGATTCATACCCTCTCAATCGACGCGCTGGCACAACCTGCAACGACTTTACCGTCCTGTATCGATCGGGGCGCCCCGTCAAGATCGGCAGCTTGCTCTCAACACAAACGCCAGCAATCAGTAGATCATAACGTCCAGTGTCGCTCTTCCTTCCCTGTCGAACAACCCGCCCAACACTTCTCGCGCTTTTGCCGTTCAAACCCAATATCTTCAACGCACTCAAGGAGTCCTCTACCGCTTGGATCTCCTCTTCGGTCTCACAGAGGGCGAAGACCTCAATAGCATTGAAGACTGTCGTATAGCAAAAGAACACCGACATCGCTCTCCGCAACACCGACGCCCTCCGCGAGCGCGCCCCCTCATCGCTGTGAATCAAGTACTCAAGGATGATGTCCGTATCAACAACAATCTTTTTGGGATTCAATGAGAGAATCCCTCCGAGCGCCGACGAAACTTCTTGTACTTCGCCAACCGACCCTCTGAAGCCAAGAACCTGATGACATTGTGGCGCTCTTCAAACTGCATGCGCCCGATCCGTTCGATCTCCTCCTCGGTCACCATTCGCTGAGCGAGATCTGCGCTCAGCTTCCGCGCGGTTATTCGCACGTGAAGCTTCGATCCGCCTTTCGCTCCCAGGCGCCGCACAACCGCGACGGGAAGCACGACGTTGCCGCTGTCATCTACCTCAACATCAAGCTCGATGCTGTCCTCTGCCCTCTCCATGCTTAGACTATCCAATCGAGAAAACTGTTCCCCGCAAGACCTGCTGCGTTCCTCAGGCCGAAGTAGTGTGCCACGGTCTTCCCCGCATCCGCAAACGATGACCGGATGCCGAGATCCACATTCTTTTTACCGGTCTTGCAAAAGCACAGCAGCGGGACATACTCACGGGAGTGATCGGTACTTCGGTCCGTGGGATCATTTCCATGATCCGACGTGATGATGAAGACGTCATGTTCATTCAGCAAGTTGATGAACTCCGGCAAGGATTGATCAAACTCCTCCAGCGCTCGCGCCATCCCATGCGGATCCTGTCGGTGTCCAAAGAGCATGTCAAAGTCTACCAAGTTCGTCATGACGAAGCCTCTCCTCAGCCGTCCGGCCACATCAAGCGTGGTTCGGATCCCCTCGGCATTTGACGTCGTGTGTATCTTCTCCCTCAGTCCGCGACCGCAAAAGAGATCATCGATCTTTCCGATCCCGATCGTCTCGACCTCTTCGTTCATCAAGAGATCGAGCAGAGTCGCTCCCGGCGGTTCCAGCGCGAAATCCTTCCGGTTCGCTGTGCGATTATACTGTCCACTCGTACCGACAAATGGCCTTGCAATAACCCTGCCGACCCGATGCTCGCCGATAGCGATCTCGTCCCGCGTTTTCTTACAAATCTCGTACAATCGTGGGAGCGGGATAACCTCTTCATGGGCCGCTATTTGGAACACCGAGTCGCCCGACGTATACACGATCGGGAATCCTGTTCTCACGTGCTCGTCGCCGAGCTCTTTGATGATCTCTGTCCCGGAAGCGGGCCTATTGCCGAGGTACCCTCGGCATCCGGTGATCGTCACGAATTTCTCGAGAACGTTTCGCGGAAATCCGCGGGGGTAAAGCGGAAACGCCCGCTCGGTGATGATCCCTGCAAGTTCCCAATGCCCCGTTGTACTATCTTTTCCGGCGGATCGAGCCGCCATCTTCCCATAGCACCCCTCGGCAGCAACTGTCGGTCCAGTGTCGCCAAGCCTCGCAATATGAGTCAGGCCCAGACGAGCGAGATGAGGCAGCGCAAGGCTCCCCACAACTCGAGCCGTGTTGACGAGCGTATTCGCACCAGCATCCCCGTAAGCACCGGCGTCCGGAAGTTCCCCGACGCCGACACCATCAAGGACAATAAACACGATCTTTCCCGGCTTCAACGTGATGACTCCCGAGGTGCCGGTCGGCGGTTCGCGTCGCAGACGCCTCGTTGAGCAGTGGCGTGCTAATGGGGATTACGAGGAAAGAGAACAAATGTTATGCAAACACTTGTTTTTCGTTGCACTTGCAAACTTGAATGCGCGTCCGGTTGAAGCGATATGATCCGTGAGCAGAACGGACTGACTGCACATACAGCGTGGGGACTTTCACCGTCCCACACTTTGGACACTTCACACCTTTTTCCATCGTTGCCTTTCTTGCCTTCTCCGCAAAATCGTGTACCTTTGCCATTCTATCCTCCAACAGTCAAAGATTTTCTAAAACACTCGTACAATATTCCCGCCAGCCTCAACCGCTTTTTTCAACGTCTGGCTCGCGTTCTCCAGCAGTTCGATGTCACTGGTCTGACTGACCGCCCCGCACACGCCGATGCTCGCCGTCACGGAGAAGCTCTTTTGATCGACATTGATAATATTGCTGGCGATGTTTTTTCTAAATTTCTCAGCCCAGAGGTTCGCCTCGTTCGCGGGTGTGCTCACGAGTAGCACTGCAAATCTATTAAAATCGTAACGGCCCACCAGATCATAGGGACGAATAGACGACCTAATCATCCTGCCGACATTCTGCAGCACAAAATCGAACCCATCTTTTCCGTAGCGCTGCAGATGTTCGTTCATCGAATCGATCGAAATCATCACAACCGTCAGATCCGTGCCGAAGTCATTTGCCCTCTGGACTTCATCCTGCACACGGCTGATGAAATATCTCCGGGTCGCCACGCCCGTTGTCTCATCCATAAAAACATAATTGTTCACGACATCCGTCAGGCTCAGGATTTCCAGGCCCAGGGCCGCGGTTTCCACGAGCTTTTGCAGAAGTCTTACTTCCGCATCAGAGTACGTCTTGAGATCCTTGCTCTCGACCGCAAGGACGCCGTAACAACGATTCATTGAAATGATAGGGAGCAGCATCATGGCGCCGTTCGACTCGACGCGTTCAGCTTTATAGAAGCGCGGCATCTCGACGCCTTGCAGGTTGTCAACAACTCTCGGCATGCCCGTTTGAATCACCCCCCCAACCAGGCTCTGCTGTGGATCGACCTCCTGCGTCGGCGAGACATAGGCGTCGTTCATTCTGTTGATCACAAATTGAACAACCCATGATTTCCGAGTCTCATCAAAAAGCACAACCGAAATATAATCCCAGGCGACGAGCCGCGAGGCTTCTTCAGCAAGGGTCCGGACAACATTGTGGAGACTGAACTCGATTTTCAATTGATCCCGCATCCGGGAGATGGAACGAAGGACCTCAGAGTCGAGCAGCAAATCGTACTTGTCCGTGTAACTCTTGATCAACGCCGAAATGAGCTTCGTAAAGTGTCCAAGTGAACCAAGGGTTTCGGGTCCGTAGGCGTCTTCGTCAATGCAATCAATCGTCAATACAGCGACCGGCTCGCGCGGGACAGATTGAGTCTTCGTGTAGAAAATGGGCACTGCCACGAAGGTCTTAACGGGCTCAACCCCCTCGTAGTAACCCAGCATTTCGAACTGGCCGGCCGTGTTGACCTGGTTCAGGATCTTCGGTTGTCCGGCCAACGCAACCTGGCTGATGATATCAGTCCCCAGCTCGCGCCTTCGATGCGTCATGAACTTGTCGCTATCGGAAATGAAGCTCTCGAGGACAATTTGGTTTTTCTCTCTGTTGACCCAGAAAAACGCAACGGTGTGCGCAAAGTTGACATCCTTTACGACGGTGAGCACTTTCTTCATCAGGAATCCGAACTCAGACTTGGGGCCACCCTCACGGACGTAGAGATCTTCGTTCACATCAAAAAAATCCGTGAGCTGGAACTCGTACTCGCCGACCGCAGATGTTCTTGCCGACTTGGCAGCCATTGGGCTTCCTCGACTTGTCGTCTCCTCTACAACGTTTAGCTGGAATTTTTTTCCGCTGGGCTGAAAATCGTCGAAGACGAGCTTTTTCATTTCAGGTTCTTGCTGATCTGGCGTGATCAAAGATCGCTGTTCGGCGCTCCTCGAAACCTCTTGCGATCGGTGACGCCAAAGAACCACTAGAGCATAGGCGACGGCACATCCACACAGCACAAATGCCGTGATTCTAACCGCCGGGGCCGGGAACAACAGGCCAATAAAAAACAAAATGACGCCCGCCACCACAATCAGTTCCTGCCTTAATGGTAACAGATTAATCCAGGAACGAATTGTTGCCAGCATCCGGGCGTCAGTCCTTGGAAGTATGAATTTGAGTCCGAGCCTCAAATTATTTTGAATTTAGCCATTTAACGCAAGAAAGTCAAGGTAAAAGGTGATGTCTCGCGCATAAGGGGGTTCCTAGAAGCACGGTCGAAAACTGTGCTTTCACGCAAAGACGCCCCGCCAGAATGCGTAGCGGGCTGGCAAGTCGCAAAGTGAAACTTTGTGAAATCCTTAGTGTAAATACTGACTTTGCGTCCTTTGCGACTTTGCGAGAGACTTTTCGTCCGGCTCTCTAGACAAGTGACTACCAAGCATCACTCGGATGACTCTCAAACGGCGATGCCACGGGGGATATGTCTTGCGGGAGTTGGTATTTTTCCCTACTTTTTGACGAATCACCGCGGTTGACAGATCATTCGATTTTTCGCGCTCCGATGAAAGCAGTTATTTTGGCGGGGGGTTTTGGCACCCGCCTACGACCCCTCACCTGCAACATCCCGAAACCGATGGTCCCGATGCTCAACAGACCGATGATGGAACACATCGTCGAGCTGCTAAAGCGCCACGGGATCAACGATCTGGTCGCAACTCTGTATTACCAGCCCCAAGTTATCAGCAGCTACTTTGACGACGGAAGCAGGTTCGGCGTGCAACTACAGTATCTGAAGGCCGAAGCGGACTATGGAACCGCGGGCAGCGTTCGGAATGCGAAAGACCTGCTGGATCAGCGGTTTCTGATCATCAGCGGCGACGTTTTTACGGACTTTGACTTGTCCGCCGCCGTGAAGTTCCATGAGGAGCGAAACGCAAAAGCCACGATGGTGTTAACTCACGCATCGAATCCACTCCAGTATGGGGTAGTCCTTACGCAGGATGAAGGAAAGATCTCCCGCTTCCTCGAGAAACCGTCCTGGGGAGAAGTATTTAGCGACACGATCAATACGGGAATTTATATACTCGAGCCTGAAGTTCTTAATCTGGTCCCTCCCAAAGAAGAGTTTGACTTCAGCAAGAACTTGTTCCCCTTGATGCTCGATCACGATATGGGCCTGTACGGCTACGTTGCCGAAGGGTACTGGCGCGACGTCGGAAACCTCAACGAATATCAAGATGCACATTTCGACGTGCTGCGCGGATTGGTCGACGTGACGATCGTCGGTGAGCGAAACGGCAACGTCCATGTTGGTGCCAACACAATTATTGACACCGATGTGAAAAACCTTACTGGTATGGTCGTCATCGGTGCAAATTCGCGCATCCACAACGAGGTCAGCATAGCGAATTCCGTCATCGGCGACAATTGCGAGATCCTACCGGGGAGTGTCATCAGGAATTGCATTATCTGGAGCGGCACGCAAATTGGAACCAACGTCGAAATGTCAACGGATGTGATAGGCTCCAAGTGTATTGTGGGTGACGACGTTCTCATCTCGGAAAACGTCTTCATGAGCGATCAGTGTGTGATCGGCAAACGGAGCAGGCTCTCGCCTAACATCAAATTGTGGCCTGAGAAGGTCGTTGAGGAAGGCGCTGTTGTTACGCGAAGTCTCGTCTGGGAGGACCGGTGGCTGCGAGAGCTCTTCCGGGAGTCAAAAGTCAGGGGGGTTTCAAACATCGAAATGAACCCGGAATTCGCAGCTAAACTCGGAGCCGCTTTCGGGGCGCTCGTTGGATCGGGTGCATCGGTCGTTACGAGCCGTGACTCCGACAACGTCTCGCGAATGATCAATCGTGCGTTCATGTGTGGGCTCATGTCTTCAGGAGTCCATTGCAACGACCTTCGCGCGACATCCATCCCCATTGTCCGGCATGAATTGAGAAGCGGAAAGGAACGCGGAGGAATTCACGTGCGCAAATCTCCGCACGAACGAAACATCACCGACATCATATTCTTCGATGCAGATGGCAAGGATCTTCCGTCAAGCAGGGCAAAGTCAGTAGAACGATTATTCTTCGGTGAAGATTTCACCCGGTCAAGCTACGATGCCGTCGGGTCGATCCGATTTCCGGAGCGAGTCACAGAGAGCTACATTGAACGAACGTATGCAACACTCAATGTTCAGGCAATCCGCGCGGGTGGACTCAAGTTGGTCATAGACTACTCCAACGGAATCGCCAGCACTGTCTTTCCAAACATCCTGGGGAATCTGAATGTTCAAGCCGTTTCCCTGAACGCGTACCTCGATAGTCAAAAGCTGACGCGCACCAGGGAACAGATTGACCAAGCAGTGAAAGACCTCGCGCACGTTGTCACTTCCTTGCAGTATGACGTCGGGTGCATGCTCGATCCGGGCGCAGAGAAGCTCCTCGTCGTCGACGAGCGCGGCCATGCAATCGACAACGACCGCTTGTTGACCCTGATGACCAGGCTGGTTGTTCTGGCCCACCCCGAAATCAAGAAGATCGCAGTCCCCATCTCGGCCTCGGGAGAGATCGACCTCCTGGCGGAGGAGTTTGGATTGACCGTACTGAAGACCCGCGACAGTCATCTCTCGCTGATGGAGGCAGCATCGAATAAACAGATTCGCTTCGTCGGCGGCACCAGAGGCGGGTTCATTTTCAACGATTTCCTCTTTGCATCCGACGGGATGTACTCGGTTGCAAAGCTCCTGGAGTGCCTTGCACTCACGAAAAAGCGTCTCGGAGAGCTCGACAAAGAAACCCCGCGCTTGCATCTGATCAAAAAAGATATTCCTTGTTCCTGGAACGTCAAGGGGCAAGTCATGCGACATGTCATGAAAGACTCGGAACGTCTTCCTCGTGAATTGATCGACGGCGTAAAAATCTTTCCGCGCGAGAAAGACCGTATGACATCGGTTCTGTTAAATCCGGATCGAACGCGGCCACTGTTCCACATCAACGCCGAATCCAAAGACCCCTCAATTGCCCAGAGACTCGCCAACGAGTATGAGGCGAAACTCTATCGCTGGATCAATAATGAATAGGGAGAGTCGCCTGTCGATCGACGAATGTTCCCAGGATGCGCGAATGCAGGACGTACCTAACCGGAGTGTTGGATGAAAATCATTGATATCTTGAACGAACAGGTTGTGCAAACGAATCTGCCGGGAAGCACCAAAACCGACATCATCAATGCTATGGTCGATCTTGCTGCAAGTCAGCCCCAGGTACTGGATAAGGAAAAGCTGCGTGAGGCAATTCTCGAGCGTGAGAAGATCATGTCCACCGGCGTCGGATCGGGGTTCGCCATCCCCCACGGTAAAACGGATGCAGTGAAGGACATCGTTGCGGCGTTTGCGGTGACCGCCCAACCGATCGATTACCAGTCGCTTGACGACCAGCCCGTCCGGATTGTCTTCCTACTCGTCGGAAGGGAGAACATGGTCGGGCCTCACATCAAGCTGCTCAGCCGTATCTCCCGTTTGATGAACAAAGAAGAATTCCGCAAACGCCTCCTGGAGGCAGCCGCACCTCAGGATATCCTCGAGATCTTCCGAGAAGAAGAAGCAACGCATTTTGAAGTCTGACGCGCATCGGTCCACCCCTCCCCAGAAGGATACCTCCTTCGATTTCTCGCGGCCTTTTTGCAATCGATTTTCCGCGCAATCTTTCGTATGTTTGTAGTAATGGCGAGACTCTCATAACCATTTGGGATAAGCGATTGAAATTCAAGGCGATTAAAGGAACAAAAGACATCCTCCCCGGCGAGGTTGAACGGTGGCAGCGCGTCGAGAACGCGGTCCGACGTGTGATGCAAGGCTACAACTACAGAGAGATCCGCACGCCCATATTTGAACAGACTGCCCTGTTCGCAAGGAGTATCGGTGAGCTGACCGATATCGTCACTAAGGAGATGTACACGTTCAGAGACCGCAGTGATGAGAGCCTGACGCTGAAACCAGAGGGAACTGCTTCCGTCCTGCGGGCGTATATTCAGTACAGTCTTGGGGAACACGCCCCACTGACAAAAGTGTACTACATTGGACCGATGTTTCGCCAGGAGCGCCCACAAGCGGGACGATTACGACAGTTCCATCAATTCGGGGCCGAGGCGATAGGAAGTATGTCGCCCCAACTTGACGTCGAAATGATGCTGATTGCTGTCGACATCTACCGCGATCTGGGCGTTGACCAGTTCGCGTTGACAATCAATTCCGTCGGCTGCCAGAAATGCCGGCCTGCGTACAAGCAGAAGCTCGTGCAGGAGCTGATGGAGGTCTATGACCGGCTTTCGCCCGAGAGCCAAGAGCGGGTTAGGCAGAATCCGTTGCGCGTGCTCGATTCGAAAGACGAGAATGAAAAGAATCTGACGAAGCACGCTCCGCTGATGAAGGATCATCTCTGCGACGAGTGTCGAGAGCACTTTGATGGAGTTCAGGCACTTTTGAAAACGACGCATACGCCATTCAAGATTGATGGCAGACTCGTCCGAGGGCTCGACTACTATACGAAGACAGCATATGAGATTACGAGTGCAGCTCTCGGCTCGCAGGACGCATTGGCCGGCGGCGGACGATACGACCTTTTGGTGGAAGAGCTGGGAGGGAAGCCAACCCCGGGGGTTGGATTTGCAGCGGGGATGGAACGGCTCCTCATTGCCCTGGAGAAGAACGACAAACGGTTCGAGAGCAGTTTCGGCCCGGCGCTTTTCATCGCGGCGATAGATGAACCCGCACGCCAATGGGCGTTCGTGAAGGCCCATAAACTCCGCGCAAAGGGCTTGACGGTCGAGATAGACTATCTGGACCGCAGCTTGAAATCCCAGATGCGCGAAGCCAATCGTCAGCAGGCACGGTATGTCATCGTCATCGGAGAGAGCGAGCTTGCCTCAGGCTCCGCCAAGCTCAAGAACATGCAGACTGGTGAGGAGACGTCTGTGAAGCTTGATGCAATCGAGAAGGCTTTGAAGGTTTGATGGGGAAAAGACGACATCGCGAACCGGAATATGCGCTTCACATCTTCCGTCATCTCGATGAACGGACACAGAAGACGAGCGTTGTCTTTCTCCTCCAGACGACGAAGGAGTTTACGAACTTCAACTATCAGATTCTCCTCGACGCGTCTCTCGACAACCGCGCAATCCAGTTGAGAATTCTGGGTCTCCGCACGACTCCGCTCATCATGCCCGGGGTCGGACCCGCTCGAGCCCGAAAGGATTTCGCCAATCTTGAGGGTGTCTACAAACTGAGCGTTACGAAACTGGACGGGGAGAGCAACCAATTCCGGCTCCACATCTCCCGTACACAGGTGAAGATTGACGAATCTCCGCCGCGACCATTCGTCGTCATTTCAAACGTACCGGTCGAACTCCCAGAACAGTAGCACGAGCCACGGACGCTATGACACAACCTTGACATCGCGATAGAAAAACCTATGTGCCCACGACTTCTCGAAATCGGCCCGTTCACGATCTACAGCTACGGATTGATGCTTGCGATCGGATTCATCGTTGCAAGCTACCTCTTGACAATCGAACTCAAGAGGAAAGGGCTCGACCCCAACCTCGGCAATGCGATTACCCTCATAGCGCTCGTGGCGGGGGTTGCCGGCTCCAAATTCCTCTATCTTTTGGAGCACTGGGACCTCTTCCTAGCGGACCCATTGGGGATGGCATTTTCTCCTGGTGGTTTGACCTTCTACGGCGGCTTCTTGTTGGCAGCATACTGTATCTACCTGTATGTGAAAAAGAAAAAGGTCCGGTTTTTGACCGCTGCAGATTCTATCGCTCCGGGCTTGCTGCTGGCATATGGCGTCGCGCGGCTTGGCTGTCATTTTGCCGGCGATGGGGACTACGGCATGCCGACAACATTGCCGTGGGGAACAGATTATTCCAGGGGAACCTATCCCCCTTCTTTGGCCTTTCAAAACGTGCCGGAGATTGCCAGCAAGTTCCCCGGCGGCGTCGTCCCGGATAACACGCTGTGCCACCCAACGCCAGTCTACGAATTTATCCTGTGCACGATCCTCTTTTGGGTTCTCTGGCGATTCCGAAAGCGGATTGCGCCTGAGGGCCGGATGTTCATGTTGTATTTGGTCTTCGCCGGACTCGAACGGTTTTCCATTGAATTCGTTCGCATCAACCCTCGGGTTGCCCTGGGTCTCACGGAAGCTCAAATCATCGCCATCCCGTTGATGATCATCGGTTTGGTTGGATGGTTCGCCCTCGCCAGGAAATCCGATAAGAAAGCTGAATGATCCCTCTCGTTGAGCTCTACTCAACTGATCAGTGTGCCCTCTGCGCAGAAGCGCAAAAGATGTTGCATGAGCTGCGAACGAAGATCCCGTTCGAGCTGCGCGAAGTGAAATTGACTCCCGACCATCCTCAGTACGACAAATACTTGGTCTCCGTCCCGGTTATCCTCGTCAATGGCAAGCATGAACTCACCGCCCCAATTGACCGCAAGCACGTTGCACGGCTTTTGCGAAAAGAGATGCCCCGAGATTTGGAATACTCCGCCGGCAAGGTATTGAAGTGGATCGGATTGTTCATGGCTGTTGTGGGACTTGCGTTTCGGCTGTTCGGAGAGCCGGAGTTGGGCTACCTCATATTCGTCGGTGCGATCGTGGTATTTTCGATTGGCTGGATCCTCGCTCGCTACAGATCCATACGCGTCAGCTCGTTTGGGCTGAACGACCGCCTCGGAAGTGAGAAGCGATGAACGAATTGATCGTAGGAAGACAACCCGTTCTTGAAGCGCTCAAATCGGAAGCACCGTTGGAGAAGATCGTCGTTGTGTTTGGAGCGAAGGGCGGGGCAATCGATCGGATTCGCCAGCTTGCTCGAAAGCGAAGCATTCCCGTGTCGGAGGTTGATAAGAAGCGATTTAGCGAGCTCTGTCAGGATGCTACTGCTCAGGGAGTCGCTGCTCTTGTCTCGGGGAAAGAATACGTCGAAGTCGATGAAATCCTCAGCGTGGCACGAGAAAAAGAAGAATCTCCCTTTGTTGTTGTGCTCGACGGGATTGAGGATCCCCACAATCTCGGAGCACTTATCCGGACTGCCGAGTGTGCAGGCGCTCACGGCGTCATCATACCAAAGCATCACTCGGCGTCGGTTGGCCAGACAGTAGCAAAGACTTCTGCCGGTGCATCACTCTACTTTCCCGTCGCGAAAGTCGCCAATATTGCCCAGACACTCGATGAGCTCAAACGGCGAGGCCTGTGGATCGTTGGCGCAGATATGAACGGTGACCGTCTGTACTTCGACATCGATTACGCTCAACCGACTGCGATTGTCATGGGGAGCGAAGGAAAAGGCATTCGCCGGTTGGTGAAAGAGAAGTGTGATTTTGTTGTGAAGATACCGTTGTACGGAAGGATCGAGTCTCTGAATGCGTCAGTGGCTGGAGCGTTAATGATGTATGAAGTTGCAAGGGCGAGGCACAAGGGGAAGTAGACGGGGGAACCGCAGCGCGATGCGAGACCTATTCTGACCCCTTCTTGCCCAAGCGTGGCCTTTTTGTTCGAGCCTCGTCCTTTCCTTTCCCTACTCCCTTCTTGAGTCTTCCCGCAGACAGTACGAATTTCTGGACGCTCTCACGCGGCTTGACAATCATTTTCTGTCGGTTGTTGATCCCTTTCATCAACTTTCTCCTTCATCATCCGGCGCCGATGGGTTCGACAATCCGTATCGTTTCATTTTCGTGTAGAGATGGCTTCGCTGAATATCGAGAGCTTCTGCCGTCTTCGAAATGTTCCATTTGTGGAGCTCGAGCTGCTTTTTGATGAACGCTGCTTCTGCCCGTTCTTTGAATTCCTGGAACGTCCCACCCAAATTCACAATGTCCTCGAATTCTGCGCGAGCTCCGCTCGGTCCAGAATCCAGAAGGGAAATATCCACCGTGCTTCCGGGTGAGAGAATGACGAGTCGCTCAACCGTGTTGCGGAGCTCTCGGACGTTACCGCGCCATTCCAATTGCGCCAACCGTTCCAGCGCTTCATCGGAGGTGGTTTTCCGTGCTATGCCGTTCCGGACACAGACATCTTCGATAAAAGCTCTTGCCAGCAGCGGGATATCTTCTCTCCTTTCACGAAGGGGGGGGACGTAGATGGGAATCACTTTCAACCGGTGGTACAGGTCGTCGCGGAAATTCCCCTTCTTAATTTCTTCTTCAAGGTTCTTGTTGGTGGCGGCGATAACCCGAACATCGACGGAAATCAGTTTGTTTCCGCCGACCCGCTCGATGGTTCCCTCTTCGAGAGCGCGAAGGACTTTCGCTTGCGCACGAGCACTCATGTCGCCTATCTCATCAAGGAAGAGCGTTCCCCCGTCCGCCTGCTCGAACTTGCCGATACGCTGTGCCGTCGCGCCGGTGAACGCTCCTTTTTCGTGTCCGAAGAGCTCCGATTCGATGAGCTCGGAAGGAATCGCTGCACAGTTCACCTCTACGAAGGGCCTAGACGAACGTTTGCTGTTGCGATGGATCGCCCGCGCGACCAGCTCTTTGCCCGTGCCGTTATCACCCACGATCAACACACGCGCATCGGTTGGCGCTACTCGTTCGATGACCGCGAGAATGTCCTTGATCTTCGCGCTCTCCCCCAGGATTTGCCACTTCCCCTCCACTGATTCCCGCAGCTTGCGATATTCTTCCGACAGCTTCGCCTGATTTAGTGCGTTCCGGACCGTCACCAACAACTTGTCTCGGTCCAGGGGCTTCGGGATAAAATCAAAGGCCCCAAGCTTTGTTGCTTCGACGGCCGTCTCAATGCTGCCGTGACCGGAAATCATGATGACGGGCAACTCGGTGCTCTTTTCACGCACCTTCTGCAGAACCTCAAGTCCATCCATGCCTGCCATTTTCACGTCGAGCAGAATTAGATCGACTGCTGCGGTGGCAAGCTGCCGAAGTGCCTGCTCACCATTGTCCGCAAACAACACGTCGTAATGCTCGTACTCGAGAATCATCTTCAGAGAGTCTCGAACGCTCTTCTCATCATCAACTACAAGTATCGTTTTCATATTACTGTGTTACTCATCAACCGGCAAGTTGAAATAGTCGGACGGCAGCAGGGTTCTTACCGTCAAGAGATCGTGACCGAATCGTTCCCCTTGCTTGTTCGCCCGCCCGTCGCGGGGATCATCCGCACCTCCCACAACGAACTCCGCCTCTCCCCGCTCGACAAGATCTCCCGAAGCTCGCGTAAGACCAGGTGATTCCGATGCATAGGCAAGATACGCTGATGCAAAGAAGTGCTGCAGCTTGTCTTTGTCGCCAGCTTCGCCAGCCGGAGTATCGCCATACAGGCGTGGAGGGAGATTCTTTTGACGAGCTCTGAACAAACTGTCTTCTTCGAAGGTCAGCGGAAGCTTGAGTGACCCCACGACCGGCAGTTTCAGATCGATGTTGCGATGCTCAAGAGTTGCGACCATCGAGAGAAACAGCGCTCGGGCAATGTTGTAGTCGGCAATCTTCAACGCTTTCAGATAGATGGCGTCAACAGCGCGCATGTCGCCGCACCGTTTCATCAAGATTCTAAATCGGTCGTCGCGAACGTAGGCACGAATTTGGCGGGTGTCTCGAATCAGCTCGGGTGTGAACACATCCCCCAGTGCTCGGAACAACGAGAAACCCGATCTGTCGCTTTCATCGAAGTTCCAGGAAAGACCGTCGGGTCCGGGTTTGCCATCGCACTGCGCGAGCGCGCCAAAGCGAAGAACCACCAGGAAAACAACAGCTAAGAGCGTGACTCTCATCGCGACCATACAATCCAAGTTACCAGCGACTACGAAGCCCGCATCCGGCCAGCACTAGGTCTGAATGACTCCAGGATTGAACTTCTGAATGTCCGGATTGTGGCTCGCCATCCCTATACCACGTGAAATATGCTCGCGAGTTTCAACAGGGTCAATAATTCCATCTACCCAGAGCCTGGCAGCCGCGAAGAGCGGGTCAAGTTCTGAGTCGTAACGATCCTGAGTTTCCTTGAGCAATTTGGCCTGTTTTTCGCCGGAGATATGCTCGCCCCCTTTTTCCATCGCTTGAACCTTAATACTGAGAAGCGTCTCGCTGGCCTGTTTTCCGCCCATCACGGCGATCTGAGCACTGGGCCAGGCAAAGATCAGCCTTGGGTCGTACGACTTTCCGCACATCGCATAGTTGCCCGCGCCGTAGCTGTTTCCGACGATGAACGTGAACTTCGGAACGACACTGTTCGCAACCGCATTGACCATTTTCGCACCATCCCTCAAAATGCCGCCTTGCTCCGCTCTGCTCCCAACCATGAATCCCGTGACATCCTGAAAGAACACCAGGGGGATGAGCTTTTGATTACAATTCATGATGAAGCGTGCCGCTTTATCCGCACTATCACTGTAAATGACTCCCCCAACCTGCATTTCACCCTTGTTGGTCCTAACAACCGACCTCTGGTTCGCAACGATACCCACCGCCCATCCATCGATTCGGGCATAGCCCGTGATGACGGTCTTGCCGTAGCCAGCTTTGTACTCATCGAGCTCGCTCTCATCAACAATGCGAGCGAGCACCTGATACATATCAAAACGCTTTGAACGATCGACGGGCGCAATCCCGTAAATCTCTTTCTCGGAGAACTTCGGCGGTTTTGGTGTCTCACGATTGAATCGCGCTCGAGGTTGTTCTCCAAGCTTTCCGATAATGCTTCGGATCTTCTTAAGGCACTCTTCATCGTTCTTCATCTTATGGTCCGTCACACCGCTGATTTCACAGTGAACAGTGGCGCCGCCAAGTGCCTCGTTGTCGATCTCCTCCCCGATTGCTGCTTTCACGAGATGTGATCCGGCAAGGAACACGCTCCCCGTTTTGTCAACGATCAACGCTTCATCGCTCATAATCGGCAAATACGCCCCGCCGGCGACGCATGGTCCCATGATCGCCGCAATCTGAGTTATGCCCATTGAGGACATAACCGCATTGTTACGGAAGATGCGACCGAAATGCTCCTTGTCGGGAAAGATTTCGGACTGGAGCGGCAGGAAGACGCCCGCCGAATCGACGAGGTAGACAATGGGCAGACGGTTCTCCATTGCGATTTCCTGAGCGCGGAGGTTCTTCTTGCACGTTATCGGAAACCACGCGCCAGCCTTGACCGTAGCGTCGTTCGCCACGATGACAACGTCTCGGCCATGGATTTTGCCGATACCGAAAATTGTTCCTGAGGAGGGCGCGCCACCGTATTCCTCATACATGCCGTAGGCTGCAAAAAGCCCAACCTCCAAGAATCTTGACCCAGGGTCGATGAGCTGTTCGATGCGATCGCGAACGAACAACTTCCCGCGCTTCCTATGTTTTTCTGTTGCCTCTTTTCCGCCCCCGAGCTTCACAAGCTCGCCCTTCGCCCTGAGGCTTTTCAACAGGCCGAGGAAGTGCTCTTCGTTCTTCCGAAACGCTTCATCCATCTTGATTTCGCTGCCGATGAGTGACATAAGCGTCCTGTTTCAATATAAATTCTATCGCTTCTTGGCAGAGTCTCGCGGAAGCGTGCTCCCCAGAGTCCAGATTGAATAGACGAGTTCCTTTGCTTCTTCGTTCCGAGGATTTATGCTTGCCGCCTGAAGAGCATACCCCGCCGCGCGGCCGCTATCACCAAGATGGCGGAAACATTTTGCAAGTTGAAGCAGCAATGCATCCTGGCGAAGCCGAGGATCGGGCTGATACTTCTCGCGAATTTGGAGCGCACGGCGAAAGCTCTCAAGCGCCGGCCGAAATTGTTGCGTCCCGAAGTAGAAGTCGCCCAGCTTCGCGTGATAATAGTCGACAGTATCGCCAGAGAGCTCGACACACCGTTTCAATAGTCGTTCAGAGACATCGGCGTTGAAAGGAGCAAACGAGCTTGAGAGCGGGCGCTCGGTTGAATACTTCAACCACGCAAACCGCTCCAGGATGACCGGGTCGTTTGGAGTGAGCGCTGCGAGCCGTTCAAGATATTTCAAACGTTCTTCCGGCCTTCCCAATCGTTCCGCCAGCTCACTCAGAGCCTTAAGCACAGCAGCGTCGTCCGGATGTCTTCGTACGTAGTCAACAAGCATCGAATAGCCAATCAGTGCGTTCCCTCGGGTCTGATCCGCGTGCAAGAGGCCAATATGCAGTCGCTCGTCATCCGTCAGAGGCTTTTCCTCAATCCGTTTCTTCAAGAAGATCGTAGACCCGCCAAACGTCCGCCGCTCGTCGAAGCGATTGATATCGTTCGCCCCTCGATTTACGAAGAAGGCCCGTGGAGCCCAGTACTCCAGCAATGGCTTGTCCTCGGCGTTGAGCGGCCCTCCCCCCGCATACTCCGCCGCCCGATTACCAGAAAGCATCTGAAGCGAGAGCAGAGTGGCAACATCCGGAATGTGAATTCTCTTCAGGTCGCTTTGGACCGCGCCGATCCCAAGCTTCGCTTCAAGGGCGTTCTCGTCGTACACCAGCGGCTCCTTCGATCCGATCAGCAGCACATCGGCGACGAGTGATTGCCACACCGTGACGTGAGGAAAAACCGATCGAAACGTACGAACCACCAACTTGAACGTCTCATCGTCGATTTCGTAGAGATGAAACCATTGCACCATCAAGCCATCCTTCTTCAGCCTCTCTCGACACTCCCGAAAGAATTCAGTGGTGTACAGGTTGCCGATGCCTGCGATCCACGGGTTCGAAGGCTCGCTGATGATCGCATCATATTGCGTGCGCGTCAGCTTCAGAAACGCGAGCGCGTCATCAATGATGAGCGCCATGCGAGGATCTTGAAGCGGATGATTGTTCACATGTTCAAACTGCCTCGAAGCTTCGATCACCTCCGGCGAAATCTCAACGCTCTCAACGTGCTTCACCGGATGTGTCAAGACACTGCCGGTCGTCACGCCGCTGCCATAGCCAATGACGAGGACCGTATCCGGTTGAGGATGAAACAGCATCGGGAGCTGGCCCAGCAGCACCTGCGTCGGCAAATCGCCGACGGATGACGCATCACCTTTTCCGTTGATGATGAGAACATTCTGCATCCCTTGATTCGTCGGCGACTGAATGACACCAACAGTGGCAGAAGCTCCTTCTTTGTAGAACAGGACTTTATTCGATCGGCTCGCCTGTTGGAACTCTGCGTAGCTGGACGGCGGCATCCGGTCTTTCCCGAACTGGCGAAAGACGCCGGAAAGCAGCACCGTCTGGTTCCAATCTGTTATTGATACGAGGTACACGCTGATAGCGAGACCAGCAACGGCAACCGTGGCAACCTGTTTCCATCGACCGAACTCGGTGTGGAACAGGATGAGGAACACACCTGAGAGGAGATTAAGCATCAGCCCAACTTCAATGGCATGGCGGATACCGACGATCGGGATGAGCACCAGTCCCGCTCCAAGTGAGCCGACGACCGTTCCAAGGGTATTCACGGAGAACACATTGCCAACAGACCGGCCAAGCACCGTAACGCTGCGCGTGGCGATCCGACTTGCAAGCGGAAGCGACATGCCGAGGAAGATCGTGGGCACGATCATGATCGCAAATCCGACGAGGAATTGAATGGCGAGATAGATGGGATACGTGAACTCCGTTCTTGTGAGGATTGTTCCAATGTGCCAGAAGTAGTATGGAATACGCCCATACAGAGGCAACATTGCCGCCATTGAGATGCCAACAGCGAGCTGACAGAAGGCGAGAGCACCGAAGAGATTCTTCAGCCGATGAATGATGCTCGAGACAATCCAACTGCCGATCGTGATGCCGGAAATGAAGGCAACGAGCATAAGTGTGTACGAGTACGTCGAAGACCCCAGCACAGGGATCAGCAATCTCACCCAGGATACTTCGTAGATCATCGAAGCGAGCCCTGAGACACCTGCCACCACCACGGCGAGCGTTATCTGCAGGCTGGAGAATTCTCGCCGAGGTTCAGCCTGTACGATCTCCGGCTCGACCGAGAACTCGTATTTTCGGCGTGCCAAGAGGAATGCCGCTCCCCCGACGACCACGTTGACGATACCGGCTGCGAAGATCGTTGCACGCAGACCTGCAATCGGAACGAAAAAGAATCCACCCAATATCGATCCAACTACTGCACCAAAACTGTTCACGAAATAGAGCGTCGCGACATTCTTACCTGACTCTTCAATACTCTGAGAGATGAATCGTACGAGCACGGGAAGGGTTCCGCCCATGAGGATGGTGGGGAACAGCAGTGTGAAAACACTGACGACCAACTTCAGAAGAAGAACAGCCGCGCTGTCACTCGGCAGGTCGAGCGATTGGACAACCGAGACAAAACCGGACTTGAAAATGTTGAGGAGGAACGGGTACAGCAGGCAGTAGATTCCGATCAGAATCTCCAAGATACCATACAACGCCAGAGGGCGTGCTGTGCGATCCGCTCTCCTGCCCCACAATGTTGCCCCGATGGCAAGACCACCCATAAACGTTGCGAGGACAATCGTTTGAGCGTATGTCGTGTTTCCCAGAAACAGCGACAAGTACTTGAACCAAACGATTTGGTACACTAATCCCGCAGCACCGGAGACTATGAAGAGGATTGCGATAATACCGTAAATCGTCTGTTTGCTCATTGCGGTCTGCAGGATGACAGGGTTGTTAGACTTGGAGTAGGTTCCTGGCGATGACCATTTTTTGCACCTCCGAAGTTCCTTCTCCGATGGTCAGCACCTTGACGTCGCGGTAGTACTTTTCCACGGGGAAATCTTTGATGAACCCATAGCCACCGTGAATTTGCACCGCCTCAGTCGCAACCCGCTGCGCGACTTCGATCGCAAAGAGCTTGGCCTGTGCAGCAAGAAGATTGACATTCTTGCCCTGCGTCTTGGCGATTGCAGCACGATAGGTGAGAAGCCGCGCCGCGTGGACCTCCGTGGCCATATCGGCTAACTTGAACTGTATGCCCTGGAACTCAGCAATCGGTTTGCCAAATGCCTGGCGTTCCTTCGCATATTTTAGAGCGGCGTCGATCGCGCCTTGCGCAAGCCCAACGGAAAGAGCAGCGATCCCAATCCGTCCGCAGTCAATGACCGCCAACGCTTGCTTGAATCCTTCTTCTTCGTTGCCGAGGAGATTGGTTTTCGGTATTCTCACGCCATCGAACATCATCATCGCTGTCTCGCTGGCCCGCATACCCAACTTATTCTCCTTCTTCCCGACACTCACGCCTTTCATCTCCCGCTCCACGATGAAGGCGGAAATCCCCTTGTTGCCTTTCGACGGATCGGTCTTTGCGAGCACGACATAGGTCGAGGCCTGAGAACCGTTGGTAATGAACGTCTTCGTCCCATTGAGGATGTACACGTCGCCTTCACGAATGGCAGTAGTTGTCATACTGGAAGCGTCGCTACCGGAGCCAGGTTCGGTTAGGCACCACGAGCCAATTTTTCTACCAGTGGCAAGATCAGGAACATACTGTTTCTTCTGCTGATCGTTGCCAAACATGGAGATGTGCTGGAGGCATAAGCCGCTGTGACCGGCCAAGATCAAACCAACGGAAGGGTCGATGCGCGAAATCTCCTCCATGATGATGGCTGACTCAATCGCCGACAGGCCCGCCCCTCCAAGATCAGTCGAAATCGTCGCACCAAGGTACCCCAACCCTGCCATTTTCTTCACGATCTCGAGCGGGAACTCCTGGGCTTCATCGTACTTCATCACAGATGGCTTGATTTCGGTTTCTGCAAATTCCCGCACAGTCTGCTTCAACATCTTCATTTCTTCGGTCAACTCAAAATCGATGCCGGGCTCAGGTGAAACATCGTTTCCCATAACATACCTCAACATTTGATTTCTGTGGAAAGTGTGCTCTCACCGCAACAGTGAGTTGGTTTTAAAATCTTTAATCAGACTCGCGGCGACATCGTAAGGATTCGATTGTCGCTGAAGGATCACCTCGATTCGGTTTTTCAACTCCGATGATCGTTCGCTGTTCCAAAAATCGAGCCGCAGTTGGTCTTCGACGATTTCCCGGATTCGTCTCTCTAGACGGGCCTTTCGCTTACGCTCGAGGCCCCCTGTCCGCTGCAAGAAGTTGCGATGGTTTTCTATGAACGCCGCGACTTCTTCTACACCCTTCCCCTCGCTCGCCTGTGTCTTAATCACGTCGGGTAACCACGTCTTTTCATTATGCGGACGAAACCCAAGGATCATCTTGAGCGACATCACAGCCTGGTCAGCTCCTGGGCGGTCAGCTTTGTTCAGCACGAAGAAATCGGCGATCTCCATGAGGCCTGCTTTCATTGCCTGGATGCCGTCGCCAGACTCGGGCACCAGCACCACAATAGTTGTATCTGCTGCGCCTGCGACATCCAGCTCCGACTGTCCCACACCAACCGTCTCCATCATCACGATGTCATGCCCCGATGCATCGAGGATGTCTGCGGCCTCTTTGGCTTTCTTACTTAGACCCCCGAGACTCCCGCGAGATGCCATGCTTCGAATGAACACGCCCTCATCAAGTTCCACCTCCGTCATTCTGACGCGGTCCCCCAGCAGGGCCCCGCCTGTGAATGGGCTCGTCGGATCGACCGCTATAATCCCAAGCTTGAGATTCTGTTGCCGATACAGCTTAGCAAGCTTGTTCGTCAGCGTGCTTTTTCCGGCTCCCGGAGGGCCTGTGATGCCGATCCGATAGGCCTTCCCCGTGTGACCATAGATATTCTTCAGCAGGTCAATGGAGACGGAAGCCTCGTTTTCTACCTGAGTAATCGCTCGTGCGACTGCTCGTCGATCACCCATCAGTAGGTTTTCAATCATCGTGTCTCCTGTGCCAGACGCTGCAACGATCAAACGGTTTTCCTGAAATACTCGGCCGTCAGGCGTAGGCCCTCTTCGAGTGTGACGGAAGGAGCCCAGCCAAGCTCTTTCTGGATCTTTGTGTAGCTTATGACACTGCGCCGTTGCTCCCCGTCCTTTGGTGGACCGTGCCGCTCAGGACAAACCGGATTCAAGTGCTGACGTAGTGTAGAGAAAACCTCATTGACATTCGTCTCAATCCCGGTCCCCACATTGAATATGTCAGACCGGTTGTAGCGAAGAGCCAGTAGGTTCGCCTTCACAACGTCAGCGACGTATGTGTAGTCCCGAGTCTGCATTCCATCACCATTGATGATGGCTTGCTCTCCGTTCAGCAACTTGTTCGCGAAGATCGCAACGACGCCGGCTTCGCCGTGGGGATTCTGACGCGGCCCGTAGATGTTAGCGTACCTCAAAACGATGGAGTCGAGTCCGCAGACTTGCTTGTAGAAGAAGAGGTATTTCTCCGCGGCGAGTTTCGTGATTCCGTACGGGGAGAGAGGTCTGACGGGATGTTCTTCGTCAGCCGGGAAATAGTCCTGTTCTCCGTAGATTGCCCCTCCAGTCGAGGCGAAAATGATTTTCCTCACACCACGTTTTCGAGCCATCTCAAAAATGTTGAGGCTGCCAAGGACGTTCACGCTTGCGTCGAAGATCGGGTCAGCGACGGATTTCCGCACGTCCATCTGGGCAGCGTGGTGATTCACCGCGTCAATCGAGTGCCGTTCGAAGATCCGATCCACCTCGCTGCTCCTGATATCAACCTGATAGAAGTGTGCGTGAGGATGAACGTTGGTTTTCGAACCCGTCGAGAGATCGTCAATGACGACGACAGTGTGACCTTCGCCGATGTAGGCATCAACAACGTGAGACCCTATAAACCCTGCACCACCGGTGACGAGAATGTTCACGTTCGTCAACCTCCAGAATCAAACCTGAGCTAGCCTGCGCAACGCCTTCTGGCCAATATCACTTCGATAGTAAGCACCATCAAATGTGATCTTTTCAACGGCACGATAGGCGCTTTCTATTGTTCCCTTGAGATCATGATCGTAACCGATTGCCGTAACTCCAAGAACTCTTCCCCCGGATGTCAAGATCCTCTCGCCGTCACTTCTCGTGCCCCCATGAAACACAACGATTCCTTCCTCTGGACGCAGAGAGTCGAGTCCGCGGATGGCCTTTCCCGTCTCATAGTCGTCTGGATATCCGCGCGAAGCCATCACAACACAGACGGCAGAGGCTGGGTGTTGCTTCAGCAACGAATGATCGAGCCTCCCTTCTGCGGCGGACATCAGCAACTGCGCAAAATCGCCGTCGATGAGCGGCATGACGACTTGAGTTTCTGGGTCTCCAAACCTGCAGTTGTATTCGATGACCTTAGGCCCTGATTCGGTGATCATCAGCCCGCAGTAGAGACAACCCATGTAGGTCCTCCCTTCCGCTTTCATTCCCTTCAGCGTTGGGGCTATGATCCCGTCAACGATTCGCTTCTGCATATCTTTCGACACGAGAGGCGCAGGGGCATACGCTCCCATTCCGCCGGTGTTCTTTCCCTGATCCCCATCTAGGATTCTCTTGTGATCTTGAGCGGGAGCCAACGTCACGAATCGCTCGCCATCGGTAATAGCGAAGACCGATGCCTCTTCGCCGACGAGAAATTCCTCGATCACAACTGTATTGCCCGCAGACCCAAACGATTTTTTCACCATAATGTCATATAGGGAGAGCATTGCGGCCTCCCGCGACTCGCAAACGATGACACCCTTGCCTGCGGCAAGACCATCTGCTTTGACAACGATGGGCGGGGTGGAACAGTTGATGAATCGCTCAGCTTCCCCTCGTTCATCGACGGAGAAGTTCTTGAATCGAGCTGTAGGGATGTTGTTTCTTGCCATGAAGTCCTTGGCAAATGCTTTGCTCCCCTCCAGCATCGCGGCCGGCTTCGTCGGGCCAAAGATCTTGAGGCCGTTTCTCTCGAATTCATCGACGATTCCAAGAACGAGAGGTTGCTCCGGCCCCACGAGCGTGAGGTCGACTGTATTTTCCCTTGCGAACCGCAGCAGGCCCTCAAGATCGGTCGCTTTCAAGGGCACCAGCTCGGCATGCTGCGCGATCCCTGCATTTCCCGGCGCGCAGTAGAGCGCCTTCACACATGGACTCTGTCGCAGCTTCCAGACAAGCGCATGCTCCCTTCCACCGGAGCCAACGACAAGGATGTTCATGCGGCTCGTTCCTCCATTTTCACGAGAGCATTCTTGTCAATGTCCATCAGGGACTCGAATTGTCGCGCAAGTTCACCCGTGAGAACAAGGCGGTTGAATTTCTCAGCGAACTCCACCGGGATGTGCTTCAGCTGATTTCGTTCATACTGTGCAAATAGATCAAGAAGCGCTCGCTCGTGCGCCTTGACATCTTTGAGCGGCACACAGAGTCCGGCATTCGTTTCTACAATGAGTTGGCTGATATAGCCGTCAACGACAGAGCCCAAGATCGGCTTGCGCGCGCCGATGTATTCGTACAACTTCCCCGGCGATTGAAAATCATTGTCGAGCACAAGCCAGAGCACATCCGACTCGAGCAAATATTTGGTGCATTCCTTGTGCTCAAGGTATCCAAGAAACGACACATCGTTCTGCAGCCCCAACTTGTTCACCAGCTGCTTGTCCTCATCACGAACGTTGCCGATCAAACTGATTTCAATTCTACCACGGAGGGCCGGCACATTCCGAACAACATTGTGAAGCGCCTGCAGAAGGACCGATGGATTTCTCCCCGCGTAAAATGTGCCCGCGTGCGCGATCCGCATTTTCCTGTGCGCAGAGGCTTTCCGTGGAACTCCAGGCTCAAAATCGTCAGGATCATAACCTTGCGGCACAATGACGACATCGTGGTAGTCGAGCGCGAGGTAATGTTTCAGCAAGCTCTCTTTCACTCGCCGTACAGTTACAATGATCCGGTCCGCAGCCTTGACCACTCGCTTCTCCATCCGATAATGTAAATAGCGGTGGAGTGGTGAGGGATAGTATTTGAACGGATAATCGAGCCACGCGTCTCGATAATCCAACACAAGCGGCAGCTTGAACTTCTTCTTGAGCGCCTCTCCGATGAGAAAATCAGTCTGTGGCGGAGCCGTGGCATAGATGAGGTCGAATTGCTCTCGTTGGAGCAAGCCACACGCAGCGCGAATGGCCGTGAGCTTCCAGCCGATCTTCGTATCTGGAATAAAAAACGTGTCGCCGACAAACTGAAAGAGCTTGCGCATTCCCTCGGAGGGCATCTTTACAATCTTCTGACGCTTGAAGAGCCGGTTGGGATCGAGCGAACTCGCGCGAACGATTTCCGTCCCCGCTT
>ERZ1292640.427-Hain-H43-02um-R1-427-length-34193-cov-11_pt2 | contig 24284 bp, 21 predicted proteins | sample MGYA00564404_ERZ1292640 | MGnify/ENA primary metagenome ERZ1292640 (study PRJEB36523, sample SAMEA6512636) | groundwater metagenome | collected 2019-01-08 | study: AquaDiva: Metagenomics assemblies of 32 groundwater samples | reverse complement strand
CTTCGCTCGCTTGAAAAACTTGACCAAAAATCTGCAGGGCTGAATTGGGACGTGCGGGGGGAGGGATTTGAACCCCCGAACCCCTAAGGGAGGAGATCTTAAGTCTCCCGCATTTGGCCAGGCTCTGCCACCCCCGCAACCTTTTCTGCGCGCCTCGCCTACCGCGCTCGGCGCTTGAAAAGCTTGACCAAAACTTTACGCAACCTTTTGCTTGCTCCGCCGATGATTCACCCGCGGGTGAAAACGCCGGTCGTTCTGCGGAACTTCCCGGTCGTCGGCGTGCGCGCCTCCTCGACTGCGCAAGCAAAAGCTTTACCAAAATCTTGGTAAGGTCTTGCCTATTAGCTTTCCGTGAACGCTTTCGAGAACGCCGAGCTTCCTGCGAGGCGTTCGAAGAACGGGTTCATACCTTGCGGTAGCGCTTGAATAAAAGCGCGCGCGAAGGACGTGTCTACTTGGTTTCCTTCTTGCGCGCCCGTTTGGGTCGTAAGTTCGGGTAGTTGCATTTGCGGCAGCGATCCGCGCCCTTGGCGTTGCGAGCCTTGCACTTTTTGCATATGAGTATGTTGAAAAGCGCTTTGTCAGCAATCGGGAATTTTCCCATGATTATTCACCTTGGAGCGTGGCTTCTACCCGCGCGATATACTGTTTGTGCCCCCGGCATTTTAATAACCCTTTCCGCACGCGCTTCCGGCGGCGTCTCCCATCTCGGCAGGAGCAGTTCGTCTGGCAGGCGTCACAAAAAAGGTTAAGAGGCTGCCGCCGGCAGAATGTATTTGCGCCCCTGTAGCTCAGCGGTAGAGCGCCTGCATGGTATCCTTTTCCAAAGGCCTTAAAGCAGGAGGTCGCGGGTTCAATTCCCGTCGGGGGCTTGGCAGCGCTCCAATATCTTAACCATCCCGTTAGTCGCGTCCACGTGCACCGTGTCACCGTCCTTCAGCGCTTTCGTGGCGATGCGGCAGCCGACAACGCACGGCACGCCCAACTCGCGCGAAACGATTGCGGCGTGGCACGTCATGCCGCCCATGTCTGAAACGATTGCCGAGGCCTTGCGCATGGCTGTGACGATGTCAGGCGTGGTCGCCACGCTGACGAGCACGTCGCCCGCACGCATTTTAATCATGTCTCCCGGTACGTTCACTATGCATACGGCGCCAGTTGCTTCACCAGTGCAGGCACACTGACCGTGCAGCTCGGTCTCGTTGCCCGTCGCTTCGTGAGTCTTGATGCGCTTCGAGAACTCGCGCGCCTCCAAGCCTTCCATAAGCTTGAGGTCTTGCGGCGTTTGCAGTATTAGGCAGTACTCGGCTCGGCCGTCGAGCTTTTGCGCGAGCTTGCTTCCGTAGGTGAACGCTTGCGGCAGTTCTTCCGGCAGGAGGAACCGCACTTGTTTTAACGTCAAGCCCGTCCTCGCGGCGATTTCCGCCAGCGGCCGCTCGGCGGCGTAGAAAGACTTGAACATCACGTCCTTGCGCTTTGCTTTCAACATTATCGTCTTGCGCGCGAGTTCGAACAACCGCGCTTCTCGCCCCGCCAGTGCGAGTTTTTCTTCCAACTCGGTTCGCAGTTGCGGCAAGTCTTCGCGCCGCTTGCGTTTCAGTCCTTCGTGTGTTATGGCTGCCAGCTCTTTCGCAAACTCTTCCGCGCCCCACGCGGGGCCGTCGTAGTTGAAGTACGCCCAAGCGAACTCGGCAGCGTGCTTCTCGAGCGCGCCTGCCAGCGCATCGTCCTCGCTGCGGATGATTGCCCACGCCGTCTTTGGCGCAGCCGCAATCCTCTTGGCCAGGCGCGCATCCATCTTCCTAGCAATTTCTTCAAGCGTCCTGCTCTCCCGTTCGCCCGCACTCTCAACCGGCGCGTGCGTAAGTATCTCGAAGGCGCGCGCTGTAGGTATTCCGAGCTTTTCCGCGTTTTTGGCGAGGAATTCTTCAATCGCCTTCGTGGCGAGGGCGTGCGGCGCTTCGACGAACGTGGAAGGCATGCACGGGTAGTACGCCTCACCAAGCTTCGCATGGTGTTCAAGCACCGTTTGAACGAGTTGTTCGCCAGTCATCGTGCGGTAGTCTTTGCGCAGTGCGCCTTCGCTCCACTCGTTCAGCCCGTCCAGCACGCGGTTGGCATCGCGAAAGTTGCTGTCGAGAAACGCAGGGTTTTCCAAAAACTCTTGCAGGGTTTTCTGGGCGTACTTGAGGTAGGGCTCGCCGTCGGTGCACCACCTTCCGTGGCCTGCAGATAATTCGGTGAGCGTGCTGAAGTTCGTGCCCGACTCGCGCGAGATGCGTGCGAACACCGGCAGGTGGCCGTACCACGAGTATATGCTAACGCCGTCCTCTTCAATCGCTACGAAAAAGTTCATGAGATTTTGCCTTTACAATATGCTTTTCGTCCCTTCAGTCGTTTAACTATTTGCCGTCCATGGCCGGTTTTTATTAATTCTTAGGGTGGCCTGCCGCCTGGCTCGCGAGTTTCGACAACAATTTTGTTTCGGCTTTCTGCAAGTGTTCCTGGAAGGTGGTGCGCGGCATGCCTGCGAGAGCGGCGAGGCGCTTGACGCTATTGCGATGTGGGTACTCGTAATAGCCGTTCTCGAAGGCTTTCGCGAGGCAGTAGGCCTGCCGGCCGGTGAGGCCTGCCAAGGCCTGCGGGGCGAAGAGGTTGACTTCCTCGCTCTTGATGCTCATAAGCTCGGCGGTGGCGCGCGGCTTGCCGGAGTTTATCTTGCGGACGAGTTCGTTAACGTCTCGTTTGCGCCATGCGCCAACAATCCAGTATTCGAACCCTTTGCGCACGCGGTTGGGTTTGAGGAAGAACACGCGGTTGCCGCACAAGAGCGAGTGGTACTGGCTCTGCACTTTTATAGTGTAGAAAACTTGGTTGCCTGAAACGCCTTCTATCGCAATGCGTTTTTCCTTGCCGAGCTGGTTTATGAACTCGCGCGCGTCGCGCCCGGTGACGTAAAGCACGCGGCTGAGGAAAACGTTCTTGCCGCGCGTGAATGCATTGAGGTAATGGGCGTACACTTCAACGTCGTAGCGCTTGGAAAGCTCGAGGTGCGCGCTTCCTTCGTGCCACACTTTCAGTTCGGCAACCCACATGCTCGCTATTTAGTTCCTGGCAGTATTTATTCCGCCAAGTCAAGCGCTTTTCAAGTATGCGTCAACGCCTTCAGCAATCGCCTGCGCCGCGGCCTTGCGGTATTCCGGCGAGGCGAGCTTGCGCGCGTCACCCGCGTTCGACAGGTATGCAAGTTCAACGAGCACGGTTGTCGCTTCGGGCGCGCCCCACGCGTACAGCGTTGAAGGGTGTTGGCGCAATCCGCGGTCGTTCGTTCCCAGCGCGCCTACTAACCGCGTGTGAATTGCTTGCGCAAGGAGCTTGCACTTGGCAGTCAACGTGGTTTCAGCCCGCGCGTCCCAATAGTACGTTTCAGTCCCGCTTGCCGCCGGTGCGCCGCCGTTCGCGTGTATGCTGATGAACGCGTCGGCGCCTTTCTTCAACGCATTGCGCGCCGTGAATGAAGCGTCGCCAGCCGCGGGGGCATAGTCGGTGGCGCGCGTTTGCCTTACGGTATAGCCTTTCTGCTGCAGTAGCCTTCCCGCTTCGAGCGCAACTGCGAGGTTGACGTCGCGCTCGAGCACATTCTTGTCCACGATGCTAGTAGCGCCCTCTTTCGGGTGGCCGATGCCGTGCCCCGCGTCAAGCACTACCACCTTGCCGTTAGAGCCAGCAACTTCCGTTTTCTGGGGGATTGTCACCGCCGCGCCGGGCACTGCGCACGCGTGGCCGTAAAGCTCGCTGCAGCGCTGCTGCACAGCGTCGTAGTAATAAGCGCCGTAGCCCTTGCGGTTGCATTTGCTTGCAGCAAAGTGCTTGAGGCACGCTTCGTTAAGCGCCTGTTTGAAGGGCATTCCCCCCTCCCACAGTTTCTTGGCGGTTGCCGCAGTTCCGCTGCCGCGGTTGTAGTACAGCCCCATGAACTGCAGGAGCTTCTCGCCCCGCAACCCTGCCTTGACGCCTGCGTTGAATGCGGGAAGCAAGTGCCCCCGCACGCCGTTGCGAATGTTTTCTTCTAGGCTGCAGCCGCTCTTGGCGCAGGAAACAACTTGCATCGGCCCCTGGCGGTTTGGTGGGTTTTCGCGGCAGCCGCTTTCCTGCATTATCAGCGCCTTGACGAAATCTACGCTCACGCCTGCCGCCAGCAGTCCCGCCGTGCCCAGTTCTTTCTGCAGCAGCGCGTCGTACTTGTTGCACGCGGCAACTCTCGCGGGCGTGGTCGAGGCGATTGCGGGAACGCCGCCTACGGCAACCAGTTCGCTTTCCTTGCACGCCATTCTCACTGAAGGCTCGTCGCCGAAGTATATTTGCAGCCCGCCGAACAGCGATTGCGCGATGCGCTCCAAGTCTTCAGGCTCGTTGAACGGCGAGCTTGGCGAGGCTATTGCCAGCGAAACAGCAGGTATGCTTGCGAGAGCGGCGCTCGACTCCACACCTGCCTTGCTCAAGGGCGCGCCTTTGGAAGTGGCTGCTTGCAGCTGGCTGAGCATTATTGCCGCGAGGCGGCGGGACTTTTCGTCCTTGAATTGCGCTGCCGGGGCGCTCTCGCTCGCGAATGAGAGTTCTAGCATCAAATCTGCTTTCGCGCTTGCCGCGGTGTCGGCGCGCGCCTGCACGTTGGCTTGCGCCTCGCCGTTGCATTCTTCCTCGGTTACTGTGACTGCGGTTGCGCCAGTTTGCTGCAACAGTTGCGAGAGCCTTCCTGCAATCGTCATCGTCGCATCCAACTCTCCCGCTAGGGGAGGGGTGCACGAGCCTGCGTGCGCAACGTCTATCGCAATTACTTTGCCTTCCAACCCCGTGGCAGTTGTTTCTTCAGGCGCCATCGAGATGCTTGAAGTGCTTGAAGCGAGGGTTGCGCGGCACGATGGAATCACGCGCACAGCGCCAGCGTAGTGGGCTTGGTTATAGCTGTTGCACAAGCTGGAGATTGACGCCGTGCGGCCGGGGCTGGGTTCGTTTATGAACGCGCACTTGCCGTACTTGCTTTCAACCGCGTTGCCTGCGTACATTCCCACGTGCGTTATGCCTCCCCGTTTGTCGGTGTTCTTGAAGAAAACCAAGTCGCCGGGAACGAGTTCTTCCACGCGCGTGCCGACCGTGTACTGCTGCCTTGCCATGCGCGGCAGCGTCACGCCTAACTTTCGCATTACGCTTTGCACGAACCCCGAGCAGTCGGCTCCCGTGGAGAGGGACGTTCCCCCTTTGACGTAAGGCAGCTTGCCCACGTGCTTCGCCGCTTCCTGCACTACCGCGAGGCCGTCGGCGCCGCAAGCGCCTGTTGCAGTTGCCGCGGCGCTTTGCTTCACACGCGTTTCCAGGTAGCTCGTCGCGTCGTACTCTTCCCCGCAATCTTCCGGTTTGAGTTGTATGTGCTCGACTTTGAGAGTTACTGGCACTTTATCGACGCGTTCGGGCAAGTCCAACAGGCCGAAACTCATGGTGCCTTTCACTTCGTCGAACGGAATGCTGCCGTCATCGCCCAGCTCGATGTCAGTCACGTCGGCGATTATGTTGAGCGTAGTCACTCCGCCTTCAAAGCCGTGTTGTTGGCTTGCGTAATTCGCCACGTCGCCTTCAAACGCAGTGAGCGGCGAGTTTATCTCGAGGGGCGTAATGAGCGGTATTTTCAACGTCGTTCGTGGTTCTAGTTCGGTTACCGTGAGCGTGATTTCTTCCGGCAGCTTCGGGAAGAACGCGTAAGCGTCCTCGCCGCCAGTGCCGCCTGCCTTGGGCGTGGCGGTTGTTTCAGGCGTGGGCGACGCGCCCGGCGCAGGAGTCGCTTGCCCTTGCGCGCGCGAGTTCTTTTCGTAATTTGCAACAACCGCTTCGGCCGCCTTGAATTTTTCAAGGACGCTTCCTTGCAGCGAGTCCGTTCTCGCGGCGTCGATTTCCGCGTTCAGCAACTGAATGAGGCGCGCCTTCTCACTTTCGCTCGCGCCGTTCTTCCTCCACGCGCTGTCGAGCCTTGCCAACAGCAGCGCGTACGCCATGGTTTCCTGAACGCGTTGTGCGGGAGTGCTGCTGCCGGAAGCTATTTTGAATAGTTGCGCGCCTGCCTGCGGGATGCCTGTCGCGCTGCCGCCTGCTTCGTAAGCGGCTGCCAGCACGTTTAGCGCGGCAACCTTGCTTGCAACCGTTCCCGCAGTCGCTTCTTGCGCAGTGAGCGCGGCGCTTGCCATCGCGTTGAACGCCGCTGCGGCGGGGCTGGACAGCCGCATTCGCGAAACTCGCCGGATGGCGTCAAGCGCAACTTCATTTTGCGGCAATTCGCCTTGTTGCAATGCACTCGCATTCGCGAGGAGCGTGCTTGCGAAGTCTTGCGTTGAAAATATCACTAGCAGCGGCTGGAGGGCGTTTGGTGCAAAGCTGCCGGTTGTTTGCGCGCCTCCCGCGGCGGTCGTTTCAATTCCTTCAGGCATAGGAGGCGAAACCGAACCGTTTCCACCATTTACTTCCACTTCGTTCGCTTCGTTTTCCCACGCGGTTTTCTTCGTTGAAGCCGTTATCGTCGTGCTGCCGCCTGCGGGTATCTCGAGTTGCGCGATGCTAGCGCCGGGAATGGCTGCGGCGTTGCTCGCATAATCGCCGTATTCTACCGTGACGCTCGACGACTCGCCGCCGCCCGCGCCTTCAGGCAGCGTGGCTATCGCGCCAAGGCGCGTAGTCTCTTTGTTAGAATTGGATACTGTGACGCGCGTCGTCTCTCCTTCGCGCGAGGAGGTCACTGCGTGCAGCACGGTTACTCCGGGGGCGGGGGAGTGCGAGTACGTAGTTATGTTGAACGCCGCGCCTGCCGCGGGCTGGAACCACTCAGGGTGCTTCACTCCTTGCAGGATGAGCGCGAGCAGCACGAGGAGCCCGAACGCAATCACCAAGGCGCGCTTCCTGTGCGCATCGCTTTCCTTCGCCGCGGCCATGCGGGTATTACTGCGCGTCTGAATAAAAACCGGCCGGGGGGGTGCCTGCTGGGTAATGCTTATTAACTTCTCGGAGGCCTAACTTCTTCGGGAGCTTCTTCTAAGGAGAGTTGATGATATATGGCTAAAATAGTTATTTCGGCACTAGTGGAAGGCGGCAAGGCCAGCGCTGCGCCGCCGCTAGGCCCGGCGCTCGGACCGTCCGGCTTGAACCTCGGCGAGATAATCGCGGCGATAAACAAGAAGACCGAAGCGTTCGCCGGCATGCAAGTGCCCGTGAAAGTTATTGTGGACAAGGCTTCGCGCACTTTCGAGATTGAGGTTGGCACGCCGCCCGTGAGCGGCCTGGTGAAAAGCAAGCTCGGCATTTCCGCACCCGTGAAGGAAGAGGCGGGCGTGAAGGGCAAGAAGACGATTGGCAACCTTTCGTTCGACCAGCTCGTTTCCATCTGCAAGATGAAGCAGGAAGGCGCGCTAGCCAAGTCCCTCAAGGCGCTTGCTTGCGAGGTGGCCGGCACGTGCCTCAGCATGGGCGTGACTATCGAAGGCAAGGGTCCGAAGGAAATCGTCGCTGCGATAAAGGAAGGCAAGTTCGACGCCAAGCTCGCCGGTTGAAAAGCCCGCAAGCCGCGCGAATGCGTTTCTTTCGCAGCATGATTTCGCGTTCTTTCCGCCTAACGCAGTTCACGCGTGCCCGCATTCCTTCAGGCCGCGGTAATGATACCTATTTATGCCTGCCAGTGCCTAATACGTGCGAGGCGATTGTTTCTTGAATTCTGCGGGACAACTTTTACAAACTTCCTTCTCCCGCCAGGTTCAAGCACGCTTCAAGGATTTCGACGATTTTGAATTAGTACTAAAAGATTCTGTTCAGCGCGAGCTGCGCGGCCGGCAATCCGATTGGATGCACACGCTGGCCGTCGTGCAGAACATGAAGCGGCTCGTGTCGGTGGAAGGAGGAAAGCGTGACATACTAGTACCGCTTGCTTATGTGCACGAGATCGCGCGGCCGAAAGGCGACGTCACCGTGCTCTACCCCGGCAGGACCGCGGTGCTGCAGCGCTGCGCCTTCTGCGCCGAGCACGCCAAAACGCTTTTGTTATCACTAGGCTTTCCTGAAGACAAGGCAATCAACATCGCGCGCCTGCTCGAGTCGAACGAGTGCATGGAACTCAAGCGCGCCCACCACGCGATACTCTAGTTTTTGCGTGCCTTCCTGAAGCAGGCGACTATCTCTGCGTAAGTGCCAGCAATTTCATTTACTGTTTGCGCGCGCGTTGCTTTTCCCGCAATCATCTTGGCCAGCGGGGCGCGGAATATCGTGCGGCCTACTGCGAAGCCTTCCACCCCCGGCACGGCGGCCGCGGTTGCAACCCACTTTTTAACGTGGTCGAGCGACTCGCCGCGGCCGAGCACTATCACGCGCGAGCCCGGCGCGAACGCCAACGCCGCACCGAAAACCTCGCCGGCCGTTTGCTTCGACTCCACGCCTTCAAGCTTCCACACTGCGGGGCGCACGCCTGCAGTGGTTATCTCGCGCAACGCCTTCACCATCAACGCCGGCCGCGCCCTGCAGTCAAAGTTTTTTCCGTACGCCTTCAATTGGCTTTTCGTCGGTGGCACGAGCATCTCGAACAACAGCTTCCCGCCGTTAGCGTCAAGCCACTGCTGCAGCTGCCGCAGCCTAACCAACTGCCGTTTGTTCAACGCCTTGTTGGCCGGGTTGTAGCGCACGAGCACTTTCACGAAGTCTGGCTTGAACTTGCGCACGTGGCTCGCAAAGTTTTTTCCGTACTCGAATTGAAACTCTTCACACCCGCTCTTCTCCACGGGCAGCGCGAACGCCACTTTTTCCTTTCTAGCGCGCCTCAGCACGGCCGCACCGTACTCCTCGTCGCACAAGACCGCTGCCTCGCGCCTAACAACTTTCCCACTGCGGATTGCCTGCATCACCGCGTCGAAAACCGTTTCTTTCGCCGCTTCAATCCTTCGCTTTTGGGCGGGCGTGGGCGTCCCCTTCACGGCGAATAGTTTCTCGCGGAATGACACGCGTTGGTCGAAAGCGAGTATGAAGAGCGTCAACTTGCCGCACCTCCCTTAGTTTTGAGTTTGCGCGCCGCCGCGGTTATTTCGCTGCGCGTGCACTTCAAGTGCGCGCCAACGCGAGTCATCTTTATGGCCGCCGCGGCAGTTGCCATCTTTAGCGCCGTCTCGAGCGTTTCTCCCGCCAAGTGGCTTTGCGCGAACACTCCTGCGAACGCGTCCCCCGCGCCCGTAGCGTCAACAACGCGGCCAGCCGCGGAGTGAATTGAAACAACTTTGTTTCCGTCCGTGCCAACTGCCCCCCGCGCGCCCCGCGTGACAACTTTTACATTGCCCGGAAGGTTTTCCAGCATTTCCCGCAAGTTGTTCCTGCACGTGAGCTTCACGGCTTCCTCATCGTTCATTATCACGACGTCAAACCCGCCGCGCATCGCCCGCACCGCGTCAAGCTGCGCGTTCAGCATCGTCATGCTGGGCGCGAACACGACGGGCTTGCCGCAGCGTTTTACGAGCGTAATGAGCTTCTTCACCGCGCGCATGTTCCCTTCAGACGTGAGGGACGTTATGAAAACCGCGTCGCTCCACTCTACGAGTTGCGGCGTGACGTGGTTTTGCGAGAGGTTGGCGAGCGCGCCTTTGAACGTGAGGGACGACTTCTCGCCTTTCGCGAGCAGCACGATGCTGGCTGCAGTTGGGAGCCTGCCGTCTTCCACCACCTTGCCGCCGATGCCGTGAGCCTTCAAATCTTTTTTTACCAGCCGGCCGAACTCGTCTTTGCCTACTGCCGTGAGTATTCGCGCTTGCGCGCCTGCGCAGCGGGCTGCCACCGCGGCGTTGGCCGCGCTGCCGCCGAACCTCAAGTCTATCGAGTCCAGCTCGCTTTTCGACCCGAGGTTGACGCACACGAGCTTTTCGAACAAGTTGCCTTCCCGGCTGCCGTGCCTTATGGAAATTTCTTCAGGGTCGTGCATCCTCGCGACTACGTCGACGAGCGCGCTTCCCACGAACAGTATTTTCATTTCACTTCCTCCTCGCCAACGCGCGCAAGGCCGCGCGTTCGATGCCTTTCGCGTCCAGCCCGAACTTTTTCAAAAGCTCGGCCGGTTTGCCGCTCTCGCCAAACTTGCTGCGCACCGCCACCATTTCTATCGGCGTGGGCCGCCTTTCCGCAAGCAGCTCTGCAACCGCGCTTCCCACGCCGCCTTGCAACTGGTGTTCTTCCGCCGTCACGACGCAGCCGCATTGCGCGGCGGCCTTCACTAGCGTATTTTCATCGAGTGGCTTTATCGTGTGCAAGTTGATTACGCGCGCGGAAACCCCCTTGGCAGCCAGGGCTTTCGCCGCTTCAAGCGCCTGGGCAACCTCGACGCCGTTCGCGATTATCGCCACGTCACTCCCTTCGTGCAGTGTCACTGCCTTGCCGATAGTGAACGCGCCGTTTCCGGATACGTGCGGCACCCTTTCTCTCCCCAGCCTCAGGTACATTGGCCCAGCAATACTGGCCGCTGCCACCGTTGCCTTGCGCGCTTCCTCCCCGTCGCACGGCGCGATTACCGTGAAGTTCGGGAGGCTGCGCATCAACGCAATGTCTTCCAGCATTTGCGCGTTCGCCCCATCCTCCCCAGTTGTCACGCCGCAATGCGTCGCCGCCAGTTTCACGTTCAGGTTGCTTAACGCCACGCTCACGCGAATTTGGTCGAAGCACCGTGCGGGGAGGAAAGCGCCGAAGCTCGCTGCGAAAGGCACCTTTCCGGCAATGGCAAGGCCGGCGGCCATCGCTACCATGTTTTGCTCGGCAATTCCTGCCTGCACGAACCGGCCTGGAAACTTTTTCGCGAACGCCTCGACTTTAGTGCTGTCGTTCAAATCTCCCGTCAACGCCACGACGCGCGCATCCGCCTCTCCAGCTTCGGCGAGGCCTCGGCCGAAGCCTTCGCGCGTAGATTCTTCAAGCATTTTTTTTCAACTCCCTTACTGCGCCAATTCCTTTAACGCTTCTGCAGCCTGCGTTTGCGACAAGGCTTTGCCGTGCCACTCGTGCTTTGCTTGCATGAACGACACGCCCTTGCCCATAGTTGTCTTGAATATTATTGCGGAAGGCTTTCCTTTCGTTGCGCGCGCTTTCTTGAACGCCGCGAGTATTTGCGTGAAGTCGTGCCCATCTGCGTTTATCACGTTCAACCCGAACGAAGAGAGCCTCTCGGCGAGTGGTTCTAGCGTCATTATTCCTTCAGTCCTGCCGTTCTGTTGCAGCCCATTGCGGTCGATGAATATCGTGAGGTTGTCGAGCTTGTAGTGGCTTGCTGCCGCGAACGCCTCCCAGCAGCTTCCCTCTTCAAGCTCTCCGTCTCCCATCGAGCAGTACACGCGGTTCGGCAGGCGTTCCATTTTCATTCCCAATGCGATTCCCACCGCGACGCCTATCCCTTGCCCCAGCGAACCCGTGGAAACTTCCACTTGAGGCAGCGTACCGCGCACCGGGTGGCCTTGAAGCCTACTCCCCAACTGCCTTAGCGTCGTCAGCTCTCTCTCAGGAATGCACTTCGCTTGCGCGAGCGCAGCGTACCACGCAGGGTTCAAGTGGCCGTTGCTAAGAACGAAATAATCCCTGCCTTTCCACCGCGCGTCGCCGGGCTTGAACTTCAACACCCCTCCCAAATACAGTGCCGCGAACACGTCTGCTATTCCCAAGCTCCCGCCGGGGTGGCCGCTGCCTGCCGCCGTAGTCATTTTCACTACTGCGACGCGCATCTCGCGCGCGGCTTGACGCAGCTTTTCCAGCATTCCCAAAGCCTTCTTCACGATAAGAAGGTATTGCATTCCTGCATAAAAGCGTGAGTGCGAGGGAGTGCGCGAGACTGCCGCGTCAGGCGATGCGCATCCCGACTTGCTTTTGCGTCAAGACGGTTAAGCCCGCTTCCTTCAGGCGCGCGGCGAGCTGCTTGTCGTTAGTGGCAACGCCGTAGCTCTTTGGCAGTTGCAAGAACGCGTCGTCCGCCTTGCCGCTCGAATGAATCACGGAAAACTTGCTTCCCTCCAAGGCTACGCACGCCTTGGCGGCGCGCGCCACAGCCCCGTGGCCGGCAGCAATGCTCTTCAACTCCGCAACGGTGCTTTGCGTGGCGTAAAAACTGCACGGCTCTTCCAAAGCATCTTCGCAGTCCTCGAACACGTCGCGCTTGCGCTCGAACAAATCCATCAGCACGCTCGTGTCCAAGACGATTTTCATGATTATCGCTTTCGTTAAGCGAGCCCGAGGGGATTTGAACCCCTGACCTACTGGTTAAAAGCCAGCCGCTCTAGCCAAGCTGAGCTACGGGCCCAACCTTTTGCTTGCTTCGCTCGTCGGCGTGCGCGCCTCCTCGACTGCGCAAGCAAAAGCTTGACCAAACTATTAGTTGAGGCTCTTCTTGAATAGCTTTTCCTTCGGCGTTTTTGGCGAACTTTTCGAGCCGCACCGCCTAGCCGCCGAGCTCTTCGCTGCTGTACTGGTTTTCAAGCAAGACTGGCTTCCACTCGAAGAGCTCGTTCTTCTTGAAGAAGCGCGCGATTTCTTTCGCCGCGGTTTCCGGGCTGTCGGAAGCGTGGATGATGTTGCACTGGATGCTCATCGCCAAATCCCCGCGAATCGTGCCCGGAACTGCATCGCGCGCTTTCGTCACGCCAGTCAAATCGCGCACGACGCGCACGGCGTCCATCCCTTCCCACACGGTGGCGACGAGGGGCGCGCTCGTCATGAACTTGCGGATGCGCGGGAAGAACGGCTTGTCCTTCAAATGTGCGTAATGCTCTTCGATGAGCCTCTCGTCCAGCGTCAGCATCTTGGCCGCGACGAGCTTCAAGTTCTTGCGCTCGAGCCGCGAGAACACCTCGCCCACTAGACCCCGTTGCAGGCAGTCGGGCTTCATCATCACAAAAGTTCTTTCCATCATTGCAATCACCGCGCGATATTTATTTATCTTCGCGTTTTTAAACGGCTTTTGTTGCGCGAGGTAATAAAAGCGTTGTTAGGCACTATGCCTGCGCAGGCGCGGCCTTCCGGCCGGCTTCCAAGGAGGTAACGGCGTAATGCGCTTAATCTTGTTCGGCGAACCCGGTTCGGGCAAAGGCACGCTTTCTGCAATGCTCAGCCATCGGCTTGGCATCAACCATATTTCTACCGGAAACCTCTTTCGCAGCGAGATAGCGCGCGGCACCGAACTCGGGCGCGAGGTAGGGAGTTTGATTACCGAAGGCAGGCTCGTGCCGGACGCCATAGTGATAAGCGTGGTGCGCGGGCTTTTTGAAAGCACAGATTTCCACAAGGGTTTCGTGCTCGACGGGTTTCCCCGTACGCTTGAGCAGGCGCGCGACTTGGATGAATTGCTGCACGCGCATTCCTGGACGCTTGACGGAATAGTTTTTCTTAAGGCCGAGCGTGACGAGCTCGTGAGGCGGTTGAGCTCGCGCCGCGTGTGCCGTTCGTGCGCCGCAGTTTTCAACACTATCACCTACCCTACCCGGCAGGAGGGCGTGTGTGACAAGTGCGGCGGGGGGCTGTACCAGCGCGAGGATGACGCGGCTGATGCCGTGAAAGTGCGGCTGGGCGTGTACGAGAAGCAGACTGCGCCGATGATAGACTACTACTCGCGCAAGGGGCTGCTGAAACTAATAGACACGACTGGCGACGACGCCGAGAAGAGTTACGCGAAGCTGATGATGGCGTTGGGCAAGATAAAAGGCTGACGTTGCAGTGGCGGTTACACGATTTCCGCCGTGCCGTAAAAGTGCCACCGGTTGGTGCTGCGGCGGAGGAGCGCGACGATGCTGCCTTTCTCGCCGCAAATGGGCTTCTTCAACACCACTTGGTAGGCTTTCTTGTTCTGTTTGCTCTTGCCTTTCACGAAGCCCACCGTCGTTGCGGTGCCTATGCCTATCACGAGCGGCTCGTTCTCGACGAACGTGTCGGCGAATGCCACTGAAGTGCGTTTGATGGGCTTTATTTTCAAGTCGGCTTCGTTAAGCACTTCCGGCATGCTGCCTGGCTTGCCTATAATGTTGCCGACGAGCGCGTCCGACCGGGTGAGTGCGGGGTCGAGGAGCGTTGCCACGCCGACGAGGCCGCCGGGCTTGGCGTGCTTGGTTGCGCCGCCTGCATTCAGGCTGGCGATGGTCGTGCGTATTGGCGTGTAGCTCTCGCGCTCTTTCTTTACGGTTAAGTATCCTGGGCGTATCTCCACTTCGTCGCCTTCGTTAAGCACGCCTCTAGCTATCGAGCCGCCCAAGACGCCGCCGGTTATCTTTTCCACTTTCGTGCCGGGCACGTTGACGTCGAAGCTGCGCGCTATGTACATCATGGGTGCGGCGTTCTCGTCGCGCTGGGGCGCGGTGAAGTACTCTTGCATGAATGCCGTGAGCTTGTCCACGTTCGTTCCGGTGACTGCGCTTACGGGAATGATTGGCGAGTCTTGCAGCCGCGTGCCATTCACGAGTTCTTTTATTTCCTTGTAGTTCTGCAGCGCCTGCTCGCGCGTGACTAGGTCGACTTTCGTCTGCACGATGATGGCTTTCTTGATGCCTATCGCGTCCAGCACGAGGAGGTGCTCGAGCGTCTGGGGCTGGGGGCACTTTTCGTTCGCCGCAATTATGAACAGCGCGCCGTCCACTATACTGCTGGCCGCCACCACCGTCGCCATAAGCGTCTCGTGGCCGGGCGCGTCGACGAGCGAAATGCGGCGCGCCTCGCGCGTGGGGAGGATGCAGCGTTCGCACTTTTCGCGTTGCGTGTAGCTGCCGCACTTGTCACACTTTCTTACCGCCAAGTCTGCGTAACCGAGTTTTATCGTGATGCCGCGCTTTATCTCTTCCGAGTGCGTGTCGGTGAACTTGCCGGTCATGGCATGGACAATAGTCGTTTTTCCATGGTCAACGTGGCCGCACGTCATTATGTTAAGTTCAGACTGGGGCATGTAATTCTGAGAAGCTTTTAGCTGTGCAAGGCATAAAAACCCGCGCAACGAGGGGGCGTTACTGCCGCAGACTGCCTTCAGCTTGCGGTTGTGCGCTCACCGCTTGCGCCTTGGTTTCGCTTGCGGCAGCCGGAGTTCGAACGCCGCGCCCTTCCCGCCGATGCCCGCGCCAGCGTATTCGAGCGTGCCGCCGTGGCGCTCGGCAATCTCGCGGCCGGTCTTCAGACCCGTGCCCGTCCCGGTCGTAATGCCGGGATCCATGCGCGCGGTTTTACCAAAGCGCATCGCCCCTTGCGCAAGCAATTTTTCAGGAACCCCCGGGCCGTTGTCTTCAACGCGGATGATTACGTGGCCGCCTGCCGGTCTTGCCGTAATCCTTATTCGCCCGGCGTCGTCAAGCGGTTCAGTGGCTTTCTCGGCGTTCCCGTGCAAGTCGCGCACTACTTTGAAGAGCAGGTGCCAGTCGCCGTTGACCGTAAGCTTTTGGGTTGCTTCAAACAGCGTGTGAGGGCTTCCGGCCGAGACTTCTTCAAGCAGCTTTTTGACGTCAAGCTTCCGCGCGGCCATATTGCGCGCATAATATTTGGCGAACGCCTTGCAGTTGTACTTGGCCGCCCGTACTTCGGGCAGGGCGGCGCGTTTGTATTCTTCAACCGGCTTTATGCGAGTTTCTTCGCCGAGCCGCTGCAACTTTTTTCTAGTATACATATCAATGGCTTTTTGGAAAGCGTAAGGGAGCACGTGACTGGCGAAAGCTGCAGGGTGCCACGCTGCCTTGTACGCGTCTATTTGTGGCGTGTTATTGCAAATGGCTTTGCGCAATCGATTGATTTGTGCATAGTGCTTGTCAAAGGCCCGGTCGTACTGGCCAACTTGTTGGTACGTGGCGTTTTCACTCGCTTTCTCGACCAATCTTTCTATCCGCCTTACTTTTGCCGCGAGCTTTTCGAATAGTTGCGCGAGCTTCAAGTCAGTCTCGTTGGGTTTCAAGTTCTTTTCGTCGGGTTTCTGCACACTGTTTTTATCGCGCCCTCGTTTTTAATGCAGGCCTTTGAACCGTCCGGCGACGAACTGTTTCTCGAGGGCGTTGAGGAACGCCAGCAGCTTTGGCCCCGTCTTGCGGCCGGTTAGTATCGTGTAGGAAGATTCGAAGAACTCTTTCACAGTCATTCCGTGCTTCAACGCGATTTCCTTTATTTTCGCCGCCTGTTCGTCTTCGCTTGCCGCGGTTTCAAAGTGCTCGCCGAACTCGTGCAGCGCCTCCTGGTACTTGGGCGGCAGGGCTGAAAAGTTTTTAACCGCCTCGGCGTGGCCTAGTATGGTGAGTTTGTCATCTTCGCCCGCGTAGTTTTCAAGCCACTTCTTGGCTGCAGCTGCCCTCACGTCCAGCTCGCTTTCTTCGAGGGGCGTGAGTGCCGAGCCTTTGCGTTTCTCAATGGTTTCCTTGACGTTGATGTGCGGCACTTGCACGAGTTGCGCGACGAGCGAGAAGTTGGCGTGGTAATAACTCGGCGGGTTTTTGCGCGCCTCTCCCGTCGTTTGCGAGATGGCGTAAATCATCGGCTCGTCGGGGTCGCGCGGTTGCCTGTGGCCAGCGTGGCTTTCGGCGAAGGCGTCGTAATCGTCGAACAGGCGGGGCACGGACTCGCCGGCCGGGTTGAAGTCTATGGCCGTGCGGGGTTTGAAGCGCGTCATGAGGAACCGCAGGATTTCGGGCGGCAGGAGCTCGGAGATTTCTTTGATGCCCACGCCAATGCCTTTCGAAGAACTCATTTTCTTGCCTGCGAGGAGGAAGTGTTCGTACGGCAAGTCGTACGGGTGCGGGTAGTTGAAGACTTTCTCGCACAACTCGTTCGCTACGGCGCGAGACCCGCCTGCCGCGTAGTGGTCTTTCCCCGCTCCTTCGAGGGTAACGCCGAGCACTTTGAACGTGGCGGCCCAATCGGCTTTCCACGTGAGCTTGGCCTTGCCGCCGAAGGGCGGCGTATTGCCTTTGTAGCTGCAGCCTTTAGAGTATTTAGTGTCGCGGCACTCGTACCCGACGGTTTCGCCGTCGAAGCCGCTTGCCACCGTGCCGCCTATCTGGCCGCACTTTTCGCAAACAACGTTTATGGGCAGCCAGTCGCCTTGCTTTTTCGTTCCGCTCACGCGCTCGTTTATCTCGTTTATCTCGGCCGCTTTTTCCAGCGCCGTCCTTATCGCGGCGTCCATGCCGCCTTTGCGGTAGTTTTCGCTCGACCAGAACACTTTCGGCTTGCAGCCTATGCGTTCGAACGCGGCGATGAATTGTTCGGCGTAGCAACGCGCGTAGCTGTCGAACCCTTTTTCAGGCGAGGGAATGCTGCACAATGGTTTGCCCATGTGTTTCATGAACGATTCGTCAAGCCCTTTCGGGAAGCCGTCCATGGGGTCAAAGTCGTCGAACCGGTAGGTGAACTCGGCTTCACGCCCGGCGTCCACAAGCGCCTTGAAGACTAGGTCGTGTATTACCACGCCGCGCAGCGCGCCCACGTGGATAGGTCCGCTGGGCGTCTTAGCATCGCTTACAACTTGCCGCTTTCCGGCGTCCAGCCCGTTCGCCAAGCTATCTGCCCAAAACCGTTTTTCATTCCCTGCATTATCCATCGTAATTACCGAACCATTTTCGTTCCGGCAAAGTATTTAAACCGTCCATTCGGCTTGACGGGCTGGAAACCGGGCGGCAGCTAATCGCGGCGGGGTCGGTTCCCGAGTTTTCCTTTGAGGCTCGCAGTCATTTCTTCAAGAAACTCGGGGCGGCACGCTTCGCTTAGTTGCCGCGCTTCAAGCCGGTCGCCGTACTTTCGCTTTAAGGTTTGGAAGTCGCGTTTGGCGAGGATGTTTTTCAAGTTGGGGCTTGTGGCCACCACGCGCATTTTCGGGTGTTTTTCAAGCAGTTCGCGCATTACTATGACGCCGTTGGCGCGCCGTACCCCCGCGACAGCAAGTTTGAATAATTTCTGCGCTTCCGTTGGAACCGTTTTCCGCGCCTTGCATAATATTGCGTCAAGAGCTTCTTGCGAGCTTAAGCGCTTGGCTCGTGCTTTCCGTAGCGTGCACTTCTAAGCCAAGCGCGCTTGCACTTAGTTTTATGCGTTCGCGTACTTCCGGGTCGTCGTGAACAAGCAGCAACCGCGTTTTTTCGCCGGGTTTGAGTGCCACTGTAGAGTCACTCCTTGCCGGGTTAATAATTGTAATCTTGCGCCGTTCCGGGGTTTCAGGCGGCGCATGCCACCGCTTTTGGCACAGGCCTACCGTCGGGTTGTGGGGTATTAAGGTTTTCGGAAGATGAATTTAACGTTCAAGGCCTTAGCCGCCGGTTGCGGCGATTGGCTTTTTGTTTAAGGAGATAACATTATGGGTGCACGCCCCCGCAAGTGGAAGAAAAAAGGCCACATGCGCTGGAAGTGGATTAAGAAGCGCCGCCGTAGGCTCCAGCGTAAGACCAAGCGCCGGACTGGAAAGCTCTAAGGCGCGCCTGTTGGATTCAGCGTTAGCTTCAGCCATACTTACTGAATGCGCAGCACTTGCTGAAGGCGCTACCGTTCTGCGTACCGCGCGCGCTTTAGGATTTCTTCAGCGCGGCGCACCACGGACGTGCCAACGGGGAACTGCCGTTCGTAAGCTTTGCAGAAAGGCTTGAACAACGCTTGTTTCTCGCGCAGGGACTTGCGGTAGAGCAGCACGTCTTCCGCGCGTTCCTCGAGGCTGTCAGAAAATTCCGAGAGGCCGAAGTCTATCACCGTAACCGCGGGCGTCCTGCTGGCAATGATGTTGCTCGTCGAATAGTCGCCGTGCACGATGCCAGCCGCGTGCAGCTTGGCGAGCGCAGTGCCGCTTGCGGCCGAGAGCGCCTGCAACTCTCTCGCATCCTCTTCCACGAGCCGTGCCATCAGCGTGCCTTTCACGAGCGAGAGCTGGAGCTCGCACTTTCTTTCGTCTTCCTTAAGCAGTTCCGGCACGGGCGCGCCGGCGGCCTTGGCTTTGCGGAGTATTCGCGCTTCGCGCCGCGTGCGTCGCGAGCGGAGGAGCGCGTCAAGCTGTGCGTCGCGGTATTTTTTCTTCAGGCGTTTCTTGCGCACGGTGGCGCCTTCTTTCGTTACGGTCGCCTCGGCGCCTTTCCAAGCCATTTTCTCACTCTTGCACTTCGACAGCAGGGGGGCACACGCTGGGCATGCTTTCCTCGGCTTTCTTGGCGATGCTGTCGAGCACTTTCATTATCTCTGTGAACGGCACGGGGCCTTCACGCACGAGTTTGGGCGGGTAGCACCGCGTGTCGATGATTGTTGACGACAGGGTTTCCGTCAAGTCTCCAGAACTCAATATCAGCGGGACTTTGCCTTCAAACGCTTGCCGGACTTCCGACTCGCGGTAAATGGGTGGTTTATCCGACTCGTTCGCGCTGGTTGACGTGACGGGCTTGCCGCTCTCGGACGTTATGGCGCGCGCGAAGTGGTTGCTGGGAATGCGGAATGCGACGCCTTGCTTACTGAGCGCGTCAGGCAGCGAGGGCTTCTTGTCAACGATGAGTGTGAGCGGCCCTGGCATAAACGCCCTGGCCAGCTCTTCAGCCACGGGGTTTATTTCCGCGTATTCTTTCGCCATTCCCAAGTCTGAGACGATTATTGGCAGGGGCTTGCCTTCCGGCCGGCCTTTCAGTTCGTAAACCTTCGCGACGGCTTGCGGGTTGGTCGCGTCCGCACCCAGCCCGTAAGACGTTTCGGTGGGGAACACTATTACCTCGCCCGCGCTTATTGCCTTCGCCGCTTGCTCTATGCTGCGCGCGGCTTTTTCGCGCTCGCGCAAGTTTACCGTAAGCACTTTTGTTTTCATAAGCATCACGAGAGCATATGGCGTGGCAAGGTTTTTAACGGCACCCGACGCGAAGCCAATGCGTTTACGCTTGAGTCGGGCTTCGCGTCCCGTGCACGGGAACAATTGGTGCGCCGAATCAACCTGAAGCCCTGGCTCGAAAGCGGGGGTAATTCACTAGGCGGCAGGTCGAAGTTCATCAAGCCGCTTCATTCAGGGTAGTGGTCGGTTATAGTGCAATCGTGCAGTATTAGCGGTTGGGTACTTTTTCGTCCGCGCATGCTCCCGCGCGCAAGTCTGGGGGTTGGTTCGTCTTCGCCATACAGTATTCCACTGCCGTGCTTCGCTTCTGCCGCGCGAATGATTTCGCGAAATACCTTCGCTTCGGTTTCTTTCCCCGTTAGCCGATACGCTAGGGTAAAACAGTTTTCCGTCGCGGCGCGCGCGACCCAGCCTATGCGGCGCACGAGTTCGTTGTTGACTGCTTGCTTGCGTTCGGCCGCCGGCAGCTCTTTTATGCGTGGCATCAGTTCCTTGCGCAGGCCGGCGTAGTGCTGCGCGTCGAGTGAAAGGCATAGCGCGTCGAGGTTTTGAGTGCGCTTAACTAATGCCTGCGGGGTATTTACGCCGCCGAGGTTCCAGAATGCGTGCACTTTGGCTTCAGGGAAGTGGCGTTTAATCACATTAGTTATTTCGTGCAGCCGGGGGTGTTCGGGCGGGTTTCCACCCAACGAATATGCGAAAATCAAGCCGGGGCTTGCGAGTTCGTGCATAACCGTGTTAGCCTTGACGATTCCGGAATGTTTGAGTTCTATCAGCGCTCGTTCAAATCTGTTTACGTCCATTAAACTTCGTTCTTCGGGCATTGGTGCGAACATGCATTTGCTGCATTGGAATCCGCAGCCGTGCACGGGCTCCACGCCAACCACGTTGGTTTGCGAGAGCCTTTCACGCAGTTCTTTCGCAGTCGCAACGCGTTTTTGCGTCCGTATTTGTGAGTTAGCCATTCGAATCACTTATTCAGGGTAGCGGTCGGTTATAGTGCAATCGTGCAGTATAAGTATCGCTTTCGCATCCAAGCCCTTAAGCCTGCCAGGAGCGCTTAGGATTGCAGTATCGATTACTAATTCAGCCGGGTTTCTTTTCGCCCCATTATTATTCGAGAAGGGTTTATAGTCCAGCTTGGCTTTAAACCCTGCTTTTTCTGCCGCGCGGGTTATACCCGCCGTGAAGATCGCTTGTTCCTTTTTTCTACCTGCGGTTGAAGTTATGACTCTGAACTCGTTTTTTGCTGCGGCTGCCTTCACCCACCGCAACCGTTCGGTTATGTATGCTTCAAAATCCGCTTTGTTAACCCCGTAAAGTCTTCGTATGCCTGCAAAGTGCGGCGCGTCAATCGATAAGATCAGTTCGTCTAGGCCTACCGTTCTTTTTTCGAGCTCTTGTTGGGTATTCAAGCCCGTCAGGGTCCAAAATGACTGGATTCTCGCAGTAGGAAACGCTTTACGGACGACTGCAGTCAATTCCGCCAACTGTGGGTTGTGCAGCGGGTCGCCGCGCATGGAATAGTGTACGTATACCCCTGGCGGTCGCGGGTCTATAACGTGCCGGGTGCGGTTTGGGTTGATGATTCCCGCGTTTTTAATGGCGTTCAGCCTTTCCGCCAGCATTTCAGGCAGCATAAACTTACGCGGCGCGTCGGTAGCCCCAATAATGCATCGCTTGCACGCAACTGGACAGCCGAAAGTTGGTTCTATACCAAGGTCTCGCGTAGGTGCAAACTCCGTCAAGTTTCTAATTAACCCCTTTGCAGGCATGTTCACCAAGTCACCGTCGTCTTGTCTATCCTCAAGTTCTGGTCGGGGCGGCAGTCTTGCGGCACGCCGTTCGAAACGATTTCCTGCAGTCCCGTCAAGGCTATCATCGCGCCGTTATCCCCGGCGTACTGCGGGGGCACTACGGCGAAACTGACGCGTTGGTCTTCACACATCAACCCCAGCATTTCTGCGAGGCGCGCGTTTTGCGCAACTCCACCGACGGCAAGCACTTGCTTCTTGCGCGTGTGGCACAAGCAACGCTCCGTCGCCTCCACTAGCATTGCGAACGATGTTTCCTGCACTGAGTAGCACAACTGGCGCTTGTCACCCCCGCGTTCCGCGGCTTTGCGCACGGCGTTGAGCATGCCGCTGAAGGCGAGGTCAACGCCTTTCACCGAGTAAGGCAGTTCGATGATGCTACCTTTCCATTGCGCGGCGTTCTTCATTATTCCCACCGCGTCGGGCGGCGTGGTGTTGAGGAGCCGTCCGGCGTTGTCGAGAAAGTTGCCTATCCCAACGTCGAGCGTCTCACCGTACACGCGGTAATGCCGCGATGGCAGCTGGCCTTCCAGCGCTGTAATTTGAGTGTTTCCGCCTGACACGTACACTGCGAGCGGGTCGTTCATTCCGCACGCCCACTTGCCCACTTCCACGTGCGCCACCGTATGGTTTACCGGCACGAGCGGTTTTTCCAGCAGGAGGCTCAGCGAGTTGGCGGCTGCGAAACCCACGTGCAGGCAGTGGCCCAAGCCGGGGCCTTGCGCGTAAGCTATCGCGTCGAGCTCGGCAGCATTCACGCCGGCTTGCGCGAGCGCTTCCCCCAAGGTTTTCTTGAATTTTCGCGCGTGGTGTTCGGCGAGCTTGCGGGGAATGAATCCCGTGCGGCCGGAGGGGACTTTAGCTATCGCGTTGGAAAGCACTTTCGTGTTGCGCGCGTTCACCTTGCCGCTGTCGTGCCTTACCACGCCGATGCCGAGCGAGTGCGCAGTGCTCTCGATGCCGAGTATCATCATCAAGAGTTTCTTGCGCGCGGTGGTTTTATTGCTTGCCCTTGGCTTGCGCGATGCTGGCGGGTGTGTGCTGGTGCGTGATACGGTTGCGTTCAAGGTCGTGTGCCAGAAGATGTGTTTGTCATCGCGCCCAAGCCGCGCTTCATCCTGTTGCTTTCAAAACCAGCACTGTCACCAACGCCCACGCGTTCAGCAAGAAGTGCGCCACGATGGCCGGCACTACCGTTCCGCGCAGTTTCGTTTCCCTTGCGAAAAGCAGGCCTGCGGCAAGCGCGCCTGCCACTTCCACGATGCTGCCGTACGGCGCGTGCAGCAGGGCGAAGGCGATGCTCGGCAGTATTATTCCGAACTTGCGTTGCAAATACCCTCGGAAGAGAAGTTCCTCGGCGATTGGCGCGAGCGCGATGATGGCGAAGATTCCTGCGGTTTCCTGCTTGCGCAGCACGTCGGCTACTGCTTGCGTGTCATCCATCCCTACGGCGCGCGCCGCGATGCCGAGCGCGATGAGCACGGCGAGAAGCTTGAAGAAGAGCACGAGGCCGGCCTTCACTTCGGTAACGCTGATTTTCTTGAGGCCGAGCGTTTCCAGCGCCTTGGCGCGCGGTTTTTCCAGCGTTGCAAGCGCCAGGGCGAGGAGGAGCATGGCAAGCGCGCTTGTTACTTCGGGGGATGCGTTCGCGGAGACTGCGAGCGCTATTGCCGCGAGGCGGAAGGCTATGCTGGCTGCCACGCCGTGCTTCTCTGCAACGCCGGTTGCGAAGCTTGCCTTCAACGCGGCCAGCAGCGCGAAGGCGGCGTACTCTGCAGGTGAGGACGCTCGCAGCAGGGGAGTTAGCAGCGCGTCGAGCGCAGCTTGCGGCAGCACGCCAAAGCGTTTTCGCAGCGCGTGGCGGAAGAACAATTCTTCTCCCACAGCAAGCAGGGCGAGGGCTGCAACGTTTTCAAGCGTGAGTGGAATAATTGGCAATTGCAATGCGTTTGATGCGGCTGTAGCAATGATTGTGAAGGCTATTGCAGCTGTTGCAGCCAAGGCTAGCGTTCGGGGCTTTGCGAGGCTGGTTTTCCAGTCTTTCCAGCTTTCCTTGTTGCCGGTTGCTGCCGCGAGTGCCATTGCCGCTGCGGCAACCGCCGCAGTTAGTGAGTTGAACAACGCTTACCTACCAGTTGGCGCTTATCGCCAGTTTAAAATAGGTTTTCGGCGCCTTAACAACCTGTTGGTGCATTGACGACATGGTTAGTGACGTTGCGGCTGAAGCCGATTTTGATTTCGTTGGCGTGCAGCGCAAGTGGCAGGCAGCGTGGTATTCCAACAAGGCGTTCGAGCCGGCGGCAGGCGGCGAGAGCAAGTTTTTTTTCACCGTGCCTTACCCGTACGTTTCCGGGTTGCTTCACGTGGGGCACGGCAGGACGTATACGAACGGCGACGTGATTGCGCGGTTCAAACGCATGGCGGGCTTTAACGTCTTGTGGCCCATGGCGTTTCACATTACTGGCACGCCCGTGCTTGCGGTTAGTTCGAAAATCGCTGCGGGGGACGAGGCGGCGCTCAAGATGTTCAGCGAGTACGTATCCGTCTACGAGCCTGACGCTGCGCGTGTGAAGGAAATCGTCTCGTCGTTTTCCGATGCGTGGAGCCTCGTCAACTATTTTTCGGGAAAGCTC
>ERZ1292640.687-Hain-H43-02um-R1-687-length-27639-cov-5_pt1 | contig 24289 bp, 20 predicted proteins | sample MGYA00564404_ERZ1292640 | MGnify/ENA primary metagenome ERZ1292640 (study PRJEB36523, sample SAMEA6512636) | groundwater metagenome | collected 2019-01-08 | study: AquaDiva: Metagenomics assemblies of 32 groundwater samples | reverse complement strand
CCCCGCCGCGGTGCAGCTCCTCGAGCATCCGCGCGTGCCGCCGCTCGAACTCGTCGAGCGGCCAGGACTGGAACGCGGGCGTCGCGGCACGCACGGCGGCCAGCGCGCGGCGCGACGTGCCGCGGTGGTCGAACAGGGTGTCGTCGAGATCGAAGAGGACGGCGCGGATCATGAAAGAAGAAGTAACGAGGAACGAGGAACGTGAGTGCTCATTGCTGATTGCTGATTGCTGATTGCTGATTGCTGATTGACGGCTGCTCACAGGCCTTCTTTGGCGTGGTCTGCAATCGACAATCAGCAATCAGCAATCGACAATCTGCAATCTGCAATCGACAATCTGCAATCTGCAATGAGCTAGAACCCTCCCCCGCCTCCTCCCCCGGATCCGCCGCCGCTGAAGCCTCCGCCACCCGAGCCCGACCCGCCCGAGCTGCGGGGCGCGGAGATCATGGCGGCCGCGGCGACCGTCGACATCCGGCCAAGGTCGCCGACGAACGAATTCGTGTGGAACACCGGCATCGAAGAACCGACGTACCACTGCGGCGGTTCCTTGGAGATGTCCTTGAACGCCTCCCCCCATTGCTTCTCGACGCCGAAGGCCATCGCATACGGCAGAAGGCGTTCGAACATTTCCGGGGTCTTGACGACGCGCTCCAGACGGTCGGCCTCGACGCGACGCAGGAACTCCTCGAACCCGAGGACGCCGTCGAGCGCTCGCGCGCCTTGAACCGTCCGCGCGGGCATGGACCAGCCGAACCCGAAGATGATGACAAAGGTCAGCACGCCCGCCAAGACGGCGGTGAGCGGCGCCAGGCCCAGCGCCTCACTCACGGCCGCGCCGGGCCCGCCCACCACCAAGCCGGCGATGATGCCCAGGACGATGTAGAGGGCCCGCACTTGGTCGGGCCGCCTGGTGTAGTAGCCACGCTGCTTCAATTGGTCGAAGAGGCGATCCTTGATGCCGGGCAACTCCTTATAGAACGTGTTCTGGAGCGCCGACAGCGTGACCGAGCCGTAGTCGCCCCCGGCATGGTCCGGGCTGTCGTGGTGCACACCCCTGAACACGCCTCTCAGCAGATGTTGCTCGTGCGGGCGCAGCTCGTTCCAGGCGGCCTCGGGCTTGCGCAACCGGAAGAGGTACTCCTTGCTCGTGAAAAGCCCGAAGAGCGCGCTCTTCTCCTGCTGTTCGATGATCAGGCAGCCGCGCACCGCCAGATCCACGAGCGTGGCCGTGACATCCCGCATGTCGGGCGAGTTGTCGAGCAGCGTGCCGAGCTCGCCCGGTGTGAGACGCTCGGGCGGCTCGTACAGGACCATGAGCGGTCCGCGGCGCGGATCGCGTCCCCGCGCGCGCCACAGCCACCACATGGCCGGCAGGACGAGCAGCGGCACGAACAGCATCAGGTTCGATCGCAGGAATCCGGCCGACCGTTCGACCGTGGGCGGTCTGTGCACGAGGCCGGCGTTCCAGGCCACCGCCACCGTCAGCCCCTCGCGGAACGCGAGCGCCCGGAGCATCCGCACGCCGACCTCGGTCCCGGCGTTCTCGATCTCGGCGGCGTGCTCCTGCGATCCGTACCCGCCGCTGAACGCCGAGGCTCGCACGCCCGCCACGCCCGACGGCAGCAGGATCCGCGTCGCCACCGACTCGATCGGCACCTCCCACTCGTCGCCCGTGACGTTCCAGTACAGCTCGTCGTACTCCTCGAAGAACCGCAGCGCGTTGGCCACGTCGTACCGAATCACGACGGTGCGCGTCGCGTCGACCGCGCCCGGGACCCAGATCTTCAGCTTGCGATAGTGACGCTCCCGGCTGCTCTCGTAGCGCAGCGCGCCGCCCTGATCGTCGGTGATGCCCGTCACCTTGAGGTTGAGGGTGTAGTTGAACCCCTGCGGCGTTCGGTACTCGATCGGAATGGTGCGGGAGATGCCGCTCCAGGACCCGGTGAACCTCGGCTGGATCGTTTCGACGACGCTCACGCCGCCGTCCGCGCCGACGCGGATCTCGGCGTCGAAGCGCTCGATGACGAGCGTCCGCTGCGCGGCGACGGGCGCCGCGCATCCCAGCATCACGACGGTGAACGCGACCGCGACGGGTTGCCAGTGTCGCATGAGGTCTCCTCGAAGCGCTAAACTAAAGCCCTGTGCCACCGCCAGGGAACCTGACGCCCGGTACGGCGGCCTCATCCTGATTGGCGAGCTGAAAGAACTCGCGGGACTTGAACCCGAACAGTGACGCCACGAGATTCGACGGAAACTGCTCGGCGCGGGTGTTGAAGTCGCGCACGACCGCGTTGTAGTACCGGCGCGCGTGCTGGATCGCGTCCTCAACCTGGACCAGCGTCGTCTGAAGCTGGGCGAAGTGCTCCGAGGCCCGAAGCTGCGGATACGCCTCGACGAGCGCGAACAGGCCGCGGAGCGCCGTCGTCAAGCCGCCTTCCGCATCCCCGCGCGCCGCCGGACCTTCGGCCGACATCGCCTGCGAGCGCGCCTGCATCACGCGTTCGAGCGTGCCGCGCTCGTGCCCCGCGTAGCCCTTCACGGCCTCGACCACGTTCGGAATGAGATCGTGGCGCCGCTTGAGCTGCACGTCGATGTCCGCCCACGCGTTGTCGGATAACACCCGCAGCTTGACGAGGCCGTTGTAGACGAAGGCCACCGCCACCGCGACCACCAGCAGCACGACACCCAGCGCCAGTCCCATCCAGTTCACCTCGCGCTCAGCACGTGCGCCACAACCGCGAGCCGCCCGTCATTGGGCGCCGGCCGGAAACCGAGGACGTGGCACATCAGTTCGTAGAAGAGGATGCCTGCGAAGAGGAATCGATGCGCTCGCATGACTGTTTCAAGCTACTACGAATCAGGGTCGCACGGGCCGAGTCCTTCGACGCCGCTCGGGCCGAGCCCCTCGATTGAACTCGGGGCAGGCAAGCTCGGCCCCTACTTCAAGACCGCGACGAGCGACAGCGGATCGACACGCGCGCCCTGCACCCGCACGCCCCAGTGCACGTGCGGACCGGTGACGCGGCCGGTCGCTCCCGATAGCCCGACGCGATCACCCTGCTCGACCTCCTGCCCCTCGACCGCGAACAGACGCGATAGGTGGGCGAGAAAGGAGAAGACGCCGAGTCCGTGGTCGATGATCACGATATTGCCTGCGAAGTACTGGTCCGCGGCCAGCACGACACGGCCTCGCGCTGGCGCCTGCACCGGCGTACCGGTCTTTGCGCGCAGGTCGAGCCCGCCGTGGATACTGCGCAGCTCGCCGTTCACCACGCTGCGGCGCCCGAAGCGGCTGGTCGTCGCGCCCGGCACGGGCGCTGTGAACTCGCCCCCCCAGAGCCGTTCGCGTGTCACGCGCGCGAGGATCTCTTCGACCTGGCTCGCCTCACGTTCGATGCGAGGGCGCGCGCCCGCCGGTGGATTCGCGAACGCATCGTCCACCGCCAGCCGCCGCGTCGGAAACGTTCGGCGAGATACCGCGAGTGGATGACGTGCCGTCGCGACCGTCGCGCCGGCCGCGTCGCGGGCTTCGACCGCCACGTCGTACACGCCCGGCGCCGTCTCGACATCAATGCCTGCGAGCCCGTGCCACAGGCCTGGCGTCGGGCCTGGGTAGAAGATCACCTCATGGTCGAACGCCGTGGCGCGCACGTCGGCCACCGGTGCGGCGGACGTGACGACGAGCAGCACCGCCTCTCCCGGCTGAAGCGCGCGGGCACGGTGCGTCACGGAAAGCGCCGGCGGCTGAGCCCGGACGCTGACACCGGTGCCGAGCGCCAGCGCCGCGACTGCGATGACTGTGGCGTAGGGGCGGAGCGTGTCCGCGCCCGGGCCGACGCAAGGTCGGCCCCTACGCGTCCTCAGAGGTGATTCCTCCACGCCACCCTTCGGTGTTAAACCGGGCGCGGGTCCAGGGCGCGTCATCGGACGCCCCCGATGATCTTCAGGATCCGCTCGCGCAGCGGACCAGTTGCGTAGATACGGTGACGCCCCGCCGGCTCGTACGGCACGCCCGTCAGATCGATGCCTCGCGCGAAGCGCCGCACGTCGCGTTCGGCCAGCACGACGGCCACCTCGGGCGGCGCGGTCGGCAATCGCCCGAGCACCAGCCCGAGCGGCACGTTCTCAATCTGCGCCGGCGTGAGCCCGCGGCGCAACGAGCCGTCCAGGTAGAACACCAGCGACCCCACCCGTTCGTCCACGATCCAGATCTGCGGCGGCAGCGCGCCGCGCTCGTTGAAATGCCTGGCCACCGACCGCGCCGAGAACTGCTCCGCCACCGGCCGGAACGCGACGGTCATCACGAGAACAAACATCGCCGTGACGAGCCCCACTTGAATGACGAGCACTCGCGCAGCGAGAGCGCCGGTTTCACCACCTGTGGGGGCCGGCTTCAGCCGGCCCTTGGCCCGCCTAAAGGCGGACCCCACAGCGGTTGAGAAACCAGCTCTGAACTCGTACCACTCTGCGAGCACCCAGACGTAACCGCCGACCAGCGCGACGGCGCCAATCCAGGCCGCCCGTCCGAAGTCGACGCCGAACTCGCCGCGCGCCAGCACGAGCGCGACCGGAACCAGGATGCTGCCGGCGATGGCATGCACCCAGATCGCGGCCGTGAACCCATGCGGCGACCACGGATCGTCGCGCGCGCGATCGGCGACGGATGTCCAGGCCACGCCCGCCAGCATGGCGATCGCCGGGAACACCGGCAGCACGTAGGTCACGAGCTTCGACTTGGCCGTGCTGAGCAGAACCAGGTCCACGACGATCCAGATCCAGACGAGCGAGGTCCAGGCCGGGCGCGCCGTATCGGGCGATCGTCGAACCGCGAACGGCGCGTAGACGACCCACGGCCACGCGCCGCCCGCGACGATCGGCACGTAGTACCACCACGGCCGATCCCCATGAATCTGCGTCGTCGTCATGAACCCGAGCAGGTGGCGGTCGATGAAAAAGTAGTGCAGGTAGCCGGGCTGCCCGCGTTCCATCGCCAGATACCACGGCGCCGCCAGCGCGGCGCCGACGACGAGCGTCGCGAGGCCCGCCGCGCACATCCTGACCGTCAGGCGCCTCTGCCACACCAGCCACACGGCAAAGGGCAGGCCGACGAGCGCGACACCGACGAGCCCCTTGGTGAGCATCGCGAGGCCGACGAAGAGTCCCGCCACGGCCGCTTCTGTGAGCGCGGCGGCCGTCGTGTCGCGCCGCTCGGCGCGCCAGAGGAACAAGAGCGCCAGGTTCGTCCACGGGATGAGCGCCACGTCGTGCACCGCCGCCTGGTTGAGCGCAAGCGGCAGAATCGAGGTGGCGTAGAAGCAGAATGCCAGCCACGCAACGCGCTTCCCCGCGAGCCGGTATGCGAGCATCGACGTGGTGAGCGCGCCAAGCCAGCCGAACAGCAGACCGGGAAGCCGGACCGCGAACTCGGTCTCGCCGCCCACGCGGAGCGAAGCCAGGAGCGCCCAGAAGTACAGGATCGGCTTGTCGAGGAACGGCTCTCCAAGGAAGCGCGGCGTAACGAAGTCACCGCGAGCCAGCATTTCCTGCGCGATCGCCGCGTGCAACCCTTCGTCCGGATCGAGAAGCGGGACGTCGAGCGCGAGCGGCCAGACGTAGAAGATGACCGTCAGCGCGAGCACCGCGCCAACCGCCCACTTCGCCAGCGCCTTCTCCGTTCGCATGGGTCCCTGTGTCACAGCCAGCGGAAGAGTCGGAGCGCGAGACCGAAGCTCGCGACCGCCCACGCGATCAGGATGCCGGCCTCCAGCGTGATGCCGCCGAGCGACGCGCCTTCGAGCATCACCGCGCGCACCGCATCGTTCATCGCGGTCAACGGCAGCGCCTTGATGAACGGCTGCATCGCGGCCGGGAAATTGGCCGATGAGAAGAACACGCCCGAGAGCACCCACATCGGCAGCATCACGAGGTTCAGCAGTCCGGACACCGCCTCGACCGTCTTCGCGCGCGCGGCCACCAGCAGCGCGAGCCCGGCCGACGACACCGCGCCGAGCACGCACAACGCGGCCACCAGCCCAAGCGACCCGCGAATGCGGACGCCGAACACGAGCCACGAGAAGACGAGGAGGGTCGCCGTCTCTGGAACGAGAAAGATGAGCCGCCCGACAAGTTGCGAGGCCAGGAAGTCGCCGCGGCGCATGGGCGTGGCGACCAGACGTTTCAGCAGCTTCCGCACCCTCGTCTGCACGATCGAGAAACTGACGCCCCATAGGCTCGTCGCCATGATGTTCATGCCGAGCAGACCCGGCACCAGCCAGTCGATGTAGCGCGATCCCGGGCTCACGACCCGCTCGTCGCGCGCCGCCCATCGATCGGCGCGCCCGTCCGCGCGTTGCAGGGCATCGTCCACGGCTAGTCGCGCGAGGCGGCTTTCGGCGCGTGTCGGATCGAACCGGTAGACCGGCGGGTCACCCGGCGCGACGACGATGTGCACCTCGCCGTCGCGAAGGGCCGCTTCGACCCGTTCCGGGGCGACGTCGCGCACCTCGAAGCCTGGCGTCCCCTCCAGCGTCGCCCGCACCGTCTCACCGCGGGCTCTCGTGTCGATGCCGACCCGGATTGGCGGGTTCGCCGGCGATCTGAAGGCCACACCGAGCCCGAGCGCCATCAGGACCGGAAAGACGAACGCCCAGAAGAGCGCCTCGGGCTCCCGCGTGTACTCGCGGATGCGCACGAGCGTGAGTTGCACGAGCGGCGAGGGGCGGGCGGCGTCACTCATCGCGCAGATGCCTTCCGGTGAGCGCCACGAAGACGTCCTCCAGCGTGGCCGAGTGGGTCGTCAGGCGCGCCAACCGCGCGCGCCCGCGGTCGAGCTCGCCGAGCAACGCCGGCACCGTGTGGTGCGGCGCGTCGGCGATGAGCAGCACCGCGCCGCCCTCGTGGCGCACGTCGCGGACGCCTGGCAGCCGGCGCAAGGCTTCGTCGGCCGGCGCACTGCCCTCTTCCACCGCGAACTCGACGATGTGGCCCGCTCCGAGCGAGGCGATGAGCGAGGCGGGCGTGCCGACCGAGATGATGCGGCCCCGATCGACGATCGCGACACGGTCGCAGAGCGTCTCGGCTTCCTCCATGTAGTGAGTCGTGATGAGAATGGTGCCACCGGCCTCACGGAACCGCCCGAACACCGCCCAGAGCTGGCGCCGCGACTGCGGATCAAGGCCGGTCGTGGGCTCGTCGAGAAACAGCACGTCGGGTCGTCCGGCGAGCGCGCACGCCACGGCGAGCCGTTGTCTCTGGCCGCCCGACAGCTTCCCGACACGACTCGATCGCTTCGCGTCGAGCTCGATGATGTCGATGAGCTCCTGGATCGACGGGCCTTCGCGGTAGAACGACCGGAACAGCCGCAGCGTCTCCTCGACCGTCAGCTTGTCGTTGAGCTGCGTCTCCTGGAGCTGGATGCCGATGCGCTCGCGGAGCCGCTGCCCGTCGCGCGCCCAGCCCTGCCCGAGCACTTCGACCTCGCCCGCGTCCTTGTCGAGCAGGCCCTCGAGAATCTCGATCGTCGTCGTCTTGCCCGCGCCGTTCGGTCCGAGCAGTCCGAAACACTCGCCGCGCGACACCTCGAGGTCGAGCCCGTCGACGGCGACGACCTGGCCGTACCGCTTCACGAGCCCGCGGCAGCGCAGGGCCACGGCCCGGGTGTTACTGGACACGCCGACATTGTATGCTGGCGCCGATGAACGGGGCGACGGCGTGGTCTCCGGCGGCTGACACCTCGCCGGCCCTTCCGTCTGTTCTTCTGTCTTTCTGACTACTCGGCTTCCCGCCCCGCACTTTCCGTCGTGTGTCCCAGCGTCATGGCGCTGAAGGCCATCGTCAGCACGCAGGACGCGACCATCGTCACGAAGACGCCGTTCCAGCCCCAGCGGTCGGCAATCCAGCCCACGCCGGTGCCGGCGATGGCCGAGCCGAAGACGTAGCCGAAGAACCCGGTGAAGCCCGCAGCGGTGCCGGCGGCCTTCTTGGGCACGAGGTCCAGGGCGTGGAGGCCGATGATCATGATCGGGCCGTAGATCAGGAACCCGATCGCGATGAGGGCCGCGTAGTCGATCCACAGCGGCCCCTTGATGTTGAGCCAGTAGACGACCACGGCCACCAGCGTCAGCGCCATGAACAGGATATTGGCCGGCGCCCGTCTGCCCTTGAAGTACTTGTCCGAGATCCAACCGCAGGCGATGGTGCCGGGGATGGCTGCGTATTCGTACAGCGCCCACGCCGTGCTCGATTGCCTGAACGAGAAGCCCTTCGCCGTTTCGAGGTAGGTGGGAATCCAGTTCACGACGCCGTACCGCACGAAGTACACGAACGCGTTGGCGATGGCGATCGCCCAGAGGTAGCGGTTGTTGAGAACGTGGCCGAAGAAAATCTCCTTGAACGTGAAGACCCGCTCGTGGTCCGCGCTGTAGTCGGGCCGGTAGTCGTTCTTGTATGCCTCGATGGGTGGCAGGCCGCACGACTGCGGCGTATCGCGCAGCACGAAGAACACGGCCACCGCGAGGACGGCCGCGATGACCGCGTTGAAGTAGAACTTGGCGCCCCAGTCGTTGAACAGGGTGACGCCAATCAGCGCGAAGTTGGCGACGAGCGCACCGCCCACGTTGTGTGCCACGTTCCACACCGCGACGACGAGACCGCGCTCCTTGGTGCTCCACCAGTGCACCATGCTCTTGCCGCAAGGCGGCCAGCCCATGCCCTGGACCCACCCGTTGAGCGTCTGCAGCACGACCACCAGCGCGAGCGAGGTGTAGATGGCCTTCACCGTGCCCGACGCGAAAATAATGCCCGCCGACAGCAGCAGGCCGAGGGGCAGGAAGTACTTGGGGTTGCTGCGGTCCGAGACCGACCCCATCAGGAACTTCGACGCGCCGTAGGCGATCGACAACCCCGTCATGGCCGTTCCCAGCATCGCCTTCGAGTAGTGCGGGTACTCCCTGAGGAGGTCGGGTATGGCCAGCGCCATCGTGTTGCGCACGAGGTAGTAGCCGGCGTACCCCGCGAAGATCCCGAGGAACACCTGGCGGCGGAGCCGGCGGTACTCAGGATCGATGCGGTCGGCAGACAGTCGCGGGGCGTCCGGCGCTGGTCTCAGAAGTCCGATCATCGCGGCCTCGCAGCCTCTACTTCCGAGGGAACTGGTCGGGGTTGTCGGTGAAGACGGCGTCCACACCCAGCGTGTACAGGAAGTCGTGCATCTCGTCGCGCACGGTCCTGTCTGCTGGCTGGTTCCCCGATCGGAACGTGTAGGGCGTCACACTGAGACCGGCCTCGTGCGCCCACGTCACGATCTCCGGCTTGCCCGAGATGAGCTCCTTGGCCGGGCCGATGCCGGCGGCGAACGTCTTGATCTCCCCCATCCGTTCCTTCGCCAGCCAGGTGTCGCGATCGCGATCGGTGACCAGGAAGATGAGCGGGAGCGTCACGCCCATGTCCTTGGCCATCTTCTTGAGGCTCTCGGCGCTGAACGACTGGATGACGACCGGCGTGTTCGGGTCGGCGCCAGGCTTGTCGAGACCGTTCTTCGCCAGCACCTCCATCACCAGTTTCTCCATGTCGAACCCGATGCTGCCGTAGACCTCGGGCGCCTTGGTCTCGGGGTAGATGCCGGCCTTGCCGCGTACGAGGTCGATGGCCTCCTGGAACGTGAGGATCTTCTCGCCCTTGAACTTCGGGTCGAACCACGACCCGGCGTCGAGTTGCGTGATCTCGGCCAGCGTGAAGTCCGAGACATGCCACCCCGTCAGGTCGCGCCCTTCGCGCCGCAACGTCCGCGACCGCCCGGGAAAGACGTCCTTGACGTTGGTCGTCCGCTCGAGCGTCAGGTCGTGCAGGCACACGAGCTGGCCGTCCTTGGTCACCTGCAGGTCCTGCTCGACGTAGTCGGCGCGCTGCTCGATGGCCAGCGTGTAGGCGGCGGCCGTGTGTTCGGGCGCGTAGGCCGACGCCCCACGGTGGGCGATCACGGTCTTGCCCCTGTACTGGGCGTGCCCATCGGTGCCGAGGCCGAACACAAGGAACACGAGAACAGACAGCGGGAGGAGTGCGGGTGCGATTCGTGTCGTCACCATTGGATCTCCGTTTCGGGGGCAGCCGATCACTGCGGCGCGCGCCGTGGATTATACAGGTTTCACTTGACAGACCGGCGTGCCGCTGTTGCAATGCTTTCGTCGGTCTGCCCTCCGTCATGCGGAACTGTTCTCCGCTCGCGTCACGCCCTCGATCACTACGTCATTCATCCATGAGTGTTGGGGAGGCATCATGAGGCTCTTCGCAAGAGGATTGATCGTGCTCGTGCTCCTGTGTCTGGGAGCCACATCCGCCGTCGCGCAGTTCGAGACCGCCAGCGTGCTGGGCACAGTGCGTGACTCGAGCGGCGCGGTGGTGACCGGCGCGACGGTCACGCTCACGAACACGGAGACGGGCATCTCCGCAACGGCCACGACCGACGCGCGCGGCAACTACGAGTTCTTCACCGTGCGCATCGGCACCTACCTGGTCACGGCCGAAAAGGCCGGTTTCTCGATGGCGATGGCCGACAGCGTCAGGGTCGCGATTGGCGCCCGTCAGCGCGTTGACCTCACGATGGCGGTCGGCCAGGTCAGCGAGACGGTCCAGGTCACCAGCAACATCATCCAGCTCGAAACCGAAACCAGCCAGCGCGGCCAGGTCATCTCGCGCCTCCAGGCGATCGAGCTGCCGCTCAACGGTCGCGAATACTCGGCGCTGGTCCTCCTCACGACGGGCGCCCGGCTCTCGGCGTTGAACACCGGGTCGGCGTCCACCGTGCGCGAAGGATCGTTCAACGTCAACGGCTTGCGCAGCACGCTCAACAACTTCCTGCTGGATGGCATCGACAACAACTCGTACGGCACGAGCAACCAGGGCTTCTCGAACCAGGTGATGCAGCCGCCGCCCGACGCGGTGGCCGAGTTCAAGGTTGTCACCAACAACATGAGCGCCGAGTACGGGCGCAGCGGCGGCGCGACCATCAACGTCGCGTACCTCGCCGGCACGAACCGGCTGAAGTTCTCGGCGTGGGAGTTCATGCGCGACACATCGATGAACGCCACGGGCTTCTTCAAACCCGTCGGGGGCGAGAAGCCGCCGATGAGCCGCGATCAGTTCGGGTTCGTCGTCGGCGGTCCGATCAAGAAGAACAAGGCGTTCTTCTTCGGCGACTTCGAAGGCTTCCGCCAGGTTCGGAAGCAGGTGGCGTTTGCCACGGTGCCGGACGCAACGCAACGCCAGGGCATCCTGCCGGTGCCCGTTCGCGATCCACTGACCGGGGCCGAGTACGCCGCCGGCACGCCCATTCCGATGACCGCGTTCGCGCGCAAGGTGCTGAACGACCTGCCGATGCCGAACCTGCCCGGCACGGCCAACAACTATTCGACGCTGCAGGAGTTCGAGAACAACAGCAACAAGTACAACATCAAGGTGGACGTGCAGCTCTCGCCGCGCATGAACGCGTTTGCGCGGTTTGGCCAGCGCGATGCGGACTATACCGACGTCCCCGTGCTGCCGCTCCCGTCTGGTGGCGCCGGGAACGCCTTCACCTACGTTCGCAACAAGCAGTTCGCCACGGGTCTGACGTTCATCCCGTCGGATCGGTCTCTCTGGGAAGTCCGCTTCGGCTACACCCGGGCGCAGGGCGGCAAGAAGCCCTTCGCCCTCGGCACCACGAGTGCCCTCGAGGCCTACGGCATCACGGGTCTGCCGACCGACGCGCGTGTATCCGGCGGTCTGCCGACGCAGATCCTCACCGGCTTCAGCGACCTCGGCCGCCAGGCAACAAACCCGCAGTGGCAGTACCCCGAGGTCTTCACGCCCAAGGTCAACTACATGATGATGCTGGGCCGGCACTCGCTGAAGGCGGGCTTCGAGTTCCAGCACATCCGCACGGAAGTGCAGGACGTCAACCCGCTGTACGGCCGCGACGAGTACACGGGCCGCTTCACCCGCCCGGTCGGCAGCACGAGCACCAACAACAACTACAACCTGGCCGACTTCATGTTCGGCCTGCGCAGCCGCTACGCGCTCAGCAACATCCTGGTCGCGAACGTCCGGCAGAACATGTACTTCGGGTACGTGCAGGACGACTTCAAGTTGAACGACAAGCTGACGCTGAACCTGGGCCTGCGCTACGAGTACGGCACGCCGCAGTGGGAGGCGGACGACATTCTCTCCAACTTCGACCCTCAGACCCTGACGATGGTCATGGCCAAGGACGGGTCGATCTACGACCGCGCGCTCATCAATCCGGATCGGAACAACTGGTCGCCGCGCCTCGGAGTCGCCTATTCGCTGACCAACAAGATGGTCATGCGCGGCGGATACGGGATCAACTACGTCCACTTCCAGCGCGCCGGCGCAGGCAACATGCTGATGATCAACGGCCCGCAGGTCATCAACGCGGTGGTCTCGCAGTCCAGCCCGACAGCGGCCACCTTCCGGCCGACGCAAGCGGGGTATCCGACGGGGATCACGGATCCGTCGACGTTCAACCCGCTGCTGGCCAACATTACCTACATGCCGAAGGATTACAAGGCCGGAGAGGTGCAGAGCTGGTTCGTCGGCGTGCAGCGCGAGCTCTTCGCAGGCACGTTCCTGGACGTGGCGTACGTCGGCAACCGCGGCGAGAACATGCTCCTGTTCGCCAACTACAACCAGTCCTACCCGAACAATGCGCAGGGGTCGCTCTCGCTCGCGGCGCGCCGGCCGATCCCGACGTGGGGTGACATCACCTACGCGTTCAACGGCGGCAAGTCGGAGTACCGCGCGTTGCAGGTGCGCTTCGAGAGCCGCCTGAAATGGGGCCTGACGGTCCTGAGTTCGTACACCTGGTCCCGGTCGCTCGACAACGGGGCGGGTTCACTCGAAGGCCCGAACGGTAATTCCCCGGCGCCGCAGAACTTCTACGACATGGACGCCGACTACGGCTATTCGGCGTACGACCAGCCCCACAACAGCACGACCAGCTTCGTGCTGGAGCTGCCCTTCGGCAAGGGTCGCACGTTCATGAGCGACATCTCCGGCGTGGCCGATGCCTTCCTGGGCGGCTGGCAGGTGAGCGGAATCTTCAGTGCCTGGAGCGGCGAGCGGATCAACCTCCGGTACAGCCCGAGCGCGGCCTTCCAGGTGTCGGGCATCACCCAGGATTTCCGCGGCGCCAACGACTACCGCCCGAACGTCAGCGGCGACCCGCTCGCGCCTGAGGGCGAGCGGTCGATCACCAACTACTTCAACAAGAACAACATCACGGTGCCGACGGATCCGAGCCAGCCCTTCGGCAATGCCACACGCAACAGCGTGCAGGCGGATCCGTTCTTCCAGCTCGACTTCGCGCTGGCCAAGTACTTCCCGATTCCGTGGCGGAATTCGAAGGTCCAGCTCCGGATCGAAGCCTTCAACCTGCTGAACCGGACGAACTTCCGCGCGGCCAACGGCAACCGGAGCGCGGCGGGCTTCGGCACGATCACGTCGACGTTCGACCCGAGGCAGATGCAGGTCGGCGTCAAGTTCATGTTCTAGTCACGCCCTTCGGAGCACGAGGGCCGGCCCACCCCTCGCAGCCCGTGGCGCAAGTCGCCAGGGCTGCGAGGGCACAGAGTATGAACCACAGAGCACGCCGAGGCCACAGAGAAAACCCCCGGGAATCTCTGCGTTCTCTGTGTGCGCTGTGATGTACTCTCCGCGGCCTCGCAGGCCGTGCAGACTTCCACCACGGCCTGCTAGGGGGCCGGCCCTTCGTGTCGCGCCTCCGCCACGCAGATGTCCATGCCAGTCATCCTTGCACTCGATCAGGGCACGACCAGTTCGCGCGCCATCGTGTTCGACCACGACGGCCAGATTGTCAGCGTGGCGCAGCAGGAGTTCCGGCAGATCTTCCCCCAGGCGGGTTGGGTCGAACACGACCCGCTCGAGATCTGGTCAACCCAACTGGCCGTCGCGCACCAGGCCCTCGAGCGCGCCGGCTGCCGCGCCGGCGACGTCGTCGCCATCGGGATCACCAACCAGCGCGAGACCACGGTGGTCTGGGATCGCCGGACGGGTCAGCCCATCCACAACGCCATCGTCTGGCAGGACCGGCGGACCGCTGGGTTCTGCGATGCCTTGAAGGCTGCGGGGCACGGTCCGGCCATCCAGCGCAAGGCGGGCCTCGTCATCGACGCGTACTTCTCGGGCAGCAAGCTGCGGTGGATCCTCGACCACGTTCCCAACGCCCGCGATCGCGCGGAACGCGGCGAGCTGGCCTTCGGCACGATCGATACGTGGCTCGCCTGGAAGCTCTCGAACGGCGCGCTGCACGTCACCGATCCCGGCAATGCGTCGCGGACGATGCTCTACAACATCGTCAGCGGCGCATGGGACGACGAATTGCTCGGCTGGCTTGGCGTGCCGCGAGCCGTGCTGCCAGAGGTCCACGGGTCGAGCGAGGTGCTCGGACACACCGCGCCGGCGCTGTTCGGTGCGCCGATCCCCATCGCGGGCATCGCCGGTGATCAGCAGGCCGCGCTGTTCGGCCAGCAGTGCTTCGACCGCGGCCTCGCGAAGAACACGTACGGCACGGGCTGCTTCATGTTGATGAATGTGGGCAGCCACGCGGTGGCTTCGCAGCACCAGTTGCTCACCACGGTGGGCTGGCGCATCGGCGCGCGCACCGACTACGCCCTCGAGGGCAGCGTCTTCGTCGGCGGCGCCGTGGTGCAGTGGCTGCGAGATGGACTCGGCATCATCTCGGCGTCCAGTGACGTCGAGGCGCTCGCGGCGACGGTGCCCGACTCGGGTGGCGTGTACCTGGTGCCCGCGTTCGCCGGCCTCGGCGCGCCGCACTGGGACCAGTACGCACGTGGTCTCGTCGTTGGCATCACCCGCGGCACCACGCGGGCCCACCTGGCCCGCGCGGCTCTCGAGGGCATCGCGTTCCAGGTGGCCGACGTCCTCGACGCGATGAAGGCCGACTCGGGCATCCCGCTCGACGAACTGCGCGTGGATGGCGGCGCTGCCGCGAACGCACTTCTGATGCAGTTCCAGGCCGACATCCTTGGTGTTTCCGTCGCCCGGCCGAAGGTGATCGAGACCACGGCGCTTGGCGCAGCGTTCCTCGCGGGCCTTGCGTCAGGGTTCTGGTCGTCGCCGGCCGATCTCAAGCAGGCCTGGCAGATCGATCGCCGGTTCGAGCCGCGCATGACCGCGGACGAGGTCGCCCGGCGGCGCCGGCGCTGGACCAGGGCGCTCCAGCGAGCGATGGACTGGGAGTCATGAACCGGCAGCACATGCTCGATCGGGTGCGCGATCACCGCGAACCCTGGGACTTCTTGGTCATCGGCGGTGGCGCCACAGGCGTGGGCGTCGCCGTCGACGCCGCATCGCGGGGGTACGACGTCCTGCTCGTCGAGCAGAGCGACTACGGGAAGGGGACGTCCAGCCGTTCGACGAAGCTCGTGCACGGCGGCGTCCGCTACCTCCAGCAGGGCAACGTGCCGCTCGTGATGGAAGCGTTGCACGAGCGCGGTCTCCTGCTGCAGAACGCCCCACACCTCGTACGTGACCTCGCGTTCGTCGTGCCGAACTACCTCTGGTGGGAGGCGCCGTTCTACGGCCTCGGCATGCGCGTCTACGACATGCTGGCCGGCAAACACGGCTTCGGCCGATCGCGTGTCCTGACGACGGAGGAGGTGCTCGAGCGGATCCCCACGCTCGAGCAGGAGGGCCTGCGCGGCGGCGTCCTCTATCACGACGGGCAGTTCGACGACAGCCGCCTGCTGATCGACCTCGCGCGGACCGCGGTGAGCAAGGGCGCCTGCCTCGTGAACTACGCGCCCCTGATCCAGCTTCGGAAGGATGAAGGCGGTTATGTGAACGGCGCCGTGTTTCGTGACGCCGAGTCGGGCAACGAGCACGCTGTCGCCGCGCGCTGTGTCATCAACGCCACCGGCGCCTTCTGCGATGCGGTTCGCCACATGGACGATCCGGCGGCCGCGCCGATGATCGCGCCCAGCCAGGGCGTGCACATCGTCCTGGGCAAGCGGTTCCTTGGCGGCGACACGGCGATCATGGTGCCGCGCACACGGGACGCTCGTGTGATGTTCGCAATTCCCTGGCACGGTCACGCCGTCGTCGGCACGACCGACACACCGATCACCGATGTGTCGCTCGAGCCCAGGCCGCTCAGCGAGGAAATCGACTTCATCCTCGAGACGGCCAGTGGTTACCTCTCCGAGAACCCGAGCCGAGCCGACATCCTGAGCACCTTCGCGGGCATCCGTCCGCTTGTCAAGGCCGGCGACGTCGGCAATACGTCGGCGCTCTCGCGCGAGCACACGATCCAGATCAGCAAGTCGGGCCTCCTCACGATCGCCGGCGGCAAGTGGACGACGTATCGAAGGATGGCGGAAGACTGCGTGAACCATGCGGCCACGCTCGCCGGTCTTGAGGACCGGCCGAGCGTCACGCGGGATCTGCGCATCCATGGATACCACCAGTCCGCCGCGCAGTTCGGCGCATTCGCGGACTATGGCGAAGATGCGCTCACGCTCAAAAGACTGATCGAGGGGCGTCCGGATCTCGACGTCGTGCTCGACCCGGCGTTGCCCATCCGCGCGGCACAGATCTTCTGGGCCGTGCGCCACGAAATGGCCCGCACGGTGGACGACGCGCTGGCGAGGCGGACGCGGGCGCTGTCGCTGAACGTGAAGGCCGCGTTACACATGGCGCCGGCCGTGGCGCGACTGATGGCGGCCGAACTGGGTCGAGACGAGGCGTGGCAGAAGCAGCAGGTTGCGGAGTTCAGCGCTATTGCTGAGGGGTACCTACCCGTATGAGCCCATTACTCGCTGAGATGATCGGCACGGCCTGCATCATCGTGTTCGGAGCGGGCGTCGTGGCCAACGTCGTGCTGGCCCGCACCAAGGGCGGGAACTCCGGGTGGATCGTGATCACCTGGGGATGGGCCATCGGCGTGTTCGTCGGAGTGTTCTGTGCCCAGTCCTCTAGCGGCGCGCACTTGAACCCCGCGGTGACGCTGGCGCTCGCACTGCGGGGCGTGTTCGCGTGGAACGCCGTGCCTGGCTACATGCTGGCGCAGCTGGTGGGTGCGTTCCTCGGGGCCGTCATCGTCGGCGTGTTCTACGGCGAGCATTTCAAGATCACCGACGATCGGAACGCGAAGCTCGCCGTCTTTTGCACTGCGCCCAACATCCGGTCGATCCCACGCGCGGTGTACTGCGAGGTGGTCGGAACGTTCTTCCTGGTGTTCCCGATCTTCCTGATGACCAGCGCCACGATCACGCTGCCTGGCGTTGGCGGCGAGACGCAGACCGTGCCGATCGGCCTCGGCAGCATCGGCGCGTTGCCCGTGGCGCTGCTCGTGCTGGGTCTTGGCCTCGCCCTGGGCGGCACGACCGGTTACGCGATCAATCCCGCCCGCGACCTCGGTCCGCGCCTGGCCCATGCCGTGCTGCCGCTCGGCTCGAAGCGCGATGGCGACTGGAGCTACGCGTGGGTGCCCATCGTTGGGCCGCTGGCGGGCGGTGCGCTGGCGGCGCTGGCCGCGAGGGCGCTGCTGTAGATCGGGCGCTAGCCTTCCTCAGCCAGTGCTTTCTCCTCCCGGGGGTCTAGCTTGGCGCACTCGCGGGCACAAGGCGTCTGGAATACTCCCTTGGATTCCATGGACGTTTCCGCCCCTCCGGTGTGATTCCTGACGATCTCGGGTGTTTTCCCGAGACGAATCGGACCTTCGCCCGATTGTCGGAATCGCGTCCCGGGCCTACATTGAGTACAGAAAACGGCGAGGAGCCGAGGCCACAAGGAGGCAGATCATGTTCCGGCACACAGGCGGCGAAACGGTCCGGCAGGGGTTCTACTGGAACGGGGCGAAGTGGGAAGTCACGCTCATCGAGCCGCAGGGCGGTTTGCTTCCTGGCGAAGCCAACGAGCGCTACGCGCGCGTGCCCGTCCTGGCGATGCTCGTCCTCGCCCCGATCATGGGCGCGCTCTACGTGTTCTTCCTCCCCTTCATCGGCGTCGCGATGGTCCTGGACTTCGTCGCGCGGCGGGCCGGGCGCGCGGTGCGCGCCGGCGCGATGAGCCTGCTGGCGGCCGTCGCCCCGCAGTGGCGCCCCGGCGAGGCCTACCTGGCCGAGCGCAACAAGAAGAAGAAGGAAGAAACGAAGGACGACGCTGAGGAAGACAAGAAGTAGACTCTGGGCTTTCGGCTTTGGGCTTTGGCACCGTGACGCGGGTCACGCCGAGAGCCCAGAGCCCAATGGCCAGAGCCTGTTTACGATTCGACCCGTATGACGCCCTGGCGAAGCGCGAAGCGGATGAGATCGGTCCGGCTGTGGAGACCGAGCTTCTCCATCACGTGCTCGCGGTGCGACATGGCGGTCTTGACGCTGATGTCGAGCACCTCCGCCACCTCCTTGTTGCTTCGGCCCTCGGCCACCAGCTTCAGGACCTGCTTCTCCCGGTCGGTCAGCGAGTCGTAGGGGTCGGCGGCCGTCACGGCCGCGGGCCCCTCCGCCTCGCGAATCGCGTCTCGCGCGATCTCGGGATCCAGCACCAGGCCGCCTTTCGACGCCGCGCGCACGGCCGCGACCAGTTCGGCGCCCGCCACCTTCTTCAGCACGTATCCCGACACGCCCAGCTTGAGGAACCGCCGGATGTACTCGCGGTCGTCATACTGCGTGAGGACCAGCACCTTCACGTCGGGCAGCTCCTTGCGAATCTGGAGCGTGGCTTCGAGCCCGCCGAGGCCCGGCATCGCGATGTCCATCAAGACCAGATCGGGGCGCAGCGTCCGGCACGCCGCGATCGCCTCGGCGCCGTCGGCCGCCTCGCCCACGACCTCGATATCCTCGGCGAGCGTGAGCAGCGCGCGGATTCCGTCGCGCAGGACCGCGTGGTCGTCAGCGATGAGCACCCGGATCTTAGCCACGCGCCACCTCCGCCGGCATGGGCACCCGGACCGACACGTGCGTGCCTCGTCCGGGCGCCGAGTCGATCCTCACCGTTCCGCCGACGAGCTCCACCCGCTCGCGCATCCCCAGCAGCCCCAACCCGCGCTGCGCGTCGCCCGAGGTCGTGACCGCCCCGGGATCGAACCCGCGGCCATCGTCCTCGATGTCGATCACGAGGTCACCGCCCGACGGCTCGCACTCGATGAGCACGGTCTCGGCTTCGGCGTGCCTCGCGATGTTGGTGATCGCTTCCTGGACCACACGGAAGACCGCGATCTCGAACTCGGGCGTGAACCGTTGATCGATCTCCGCGCACTCGCAACGTACCGAGATTCCGAGCGGTTTCAGATGCCGCTCCGCAAACCAGCGGACGGCCGGCAGCAGGCCCAGGTCGTCGAGAATCGACGGGCGCAGATCGTAAATCAGGCGGTGCAGCTCGTCGAGCGCGCGCACCGTGAGCGCTTTCGCCTCGGCCAGCCGCTCGCGCATCGCCGCGCTTTGGGCGCTGGCGTACGTGGTCTCCAGGCCCATGGCGAGCGCGTTCAGCATCTGGCTGGTTTCGTCGTGCAGCTCGCGCGCGATCCGCTTGCGCTCGTCCTCCTGCGCCGAGATCACCTTGCTCAGTAACTGACCGCGGGATTCGTCGCGCGTGCGCAGTTCCCGATAGAGGCGCTCCAGCTCGCGCGTGCGCTCTTCGACGCGACGTTCGAGATCCTCGTTGGCGCGCTCGACGCCTTCGATGGACTGCTCGAGCGCCGCGCGCATCGACTCGAGCGACTGGCCGAGGCGGCCGATTTCGTCTCTGCCGAGAGGCGGAATCGTCTGGCTGAGCTCGCCGGCCCGGATCCGCTCGGCCGCGCGGGTCAGCAGTCCCAGGGGCTTCGTGATGCTGCGCGCGGCGCCCCACGCGAAGAGCGCGCCGACGCCCAGCAGCACCGGGATGAGCGCCACCAGGCGCCACCGCAGCGCCGCCAGGGCGGTCGCGGAGGCGTCCAGGCGCTCGCGCACGACGATGGCCCAGGGCGCCGTGCCGAGCGGCGCGATCGCGACGCTCGTCTCGGCGGGCACGGTCGCGCCGGTGCCGGTTGCGCGCCGCCCGCGCTCGCGGCGTATCACCTCGCTCGCGCGGACCGCGAATTCGCTCGTCCCAAACTGCCGGCCGCCCTCGGTCGTCGCGAGCACGGCGCCCTGCGCGTCCACCAGATCGATCGCGCCGCCCGGCCTGCCACGGAAGGGCCGCAGCAGCGTGGCGAACGCGGCGGCTGCCGGATCGACTTCCCCGCCGGCGAGACCCGCGATGCCGCCGCGCCAGTCGCGGATCGGCACGAACAGCAGCAGGCGGCGGGAACCGTCCCCGGTCGTGATGAGGTTGGTCACTGTGGGACGTCCAGCCTCGAGCGCGCCCCGCGCGGCCTCGACCGCCTCCGGCGGCAAGTCCGTACCCCCGGGCGTCGGTTCTTCGGCCAGCACGGCCATCGCGAGATCCACCACAAAGACCCGGCGCATGAGGTGCGCGTGCAGGAACGCCTCACGCAGCGCGGCGTGTTCCGGCGCCGGGTCCACGTCGGTCGGATCCACGCGCGGCGCCGTCGCCGCGTTCTGGAGCAGCTCGAGATTGCCCCGGACGACGTCGTCCAGGTGCTCGGCGAAGCTGGCGGCGAGCAGTTGCCGCTCATCGCCGAGCTGGAGACGCAGGGCGCTCAGGCTCGTCCAGCTCGCCACACCGAGCGCCACGAGCGGCACGAAGACCCCTGCGCCGATCAGCACGAAGACCCGCGCCCGCAGGCTGCGGCTCCGGGCGGGATCGACGTGTGTCGCCTCGCTCATGGCCGCCCCCGCCGCAGGCTTTTTGCGATCGTCACGAGCTCGTCGGCCGGACCGGCGTAGCGGAGCGCCACCGCCGCGTCATCGCGGTGCCACACCAGATCGTTGCGAATGGCTCCGTCGGACATCTGCACGCGGTACAGCACGGCCTCACCCTGGGCAACGGGCACGACGACGCGGTACAGGACCAGCCCGGCCGGCATCAGCGCCATCGGGATCGACGCACGCGCGCCGCGCGTTTCGTAGAGCACGAGGCGCTCGGCGCCGCCGTCGCGGGCGGCGAACGTCACCGCGACGGCCGGCGGCGGCCCGGCGTGAAACCGGACGGCCGCGGGCGGCCACTGCAGGGTGGCGGGAAAGAACGCCGGCATCAGGAGCCGCTCGCCGAAGACCTGTTCGACTCCGGCGACCGACGCGTACCGCACGACGCCCCTGCCCTCGCCGGCCACCCAGCGCGGGAGGACATCGAGCCCTCGCAGCGCGGCGGCCGCAAGCGCCATCACGATGACGAGCGGCCCCACGATGCCGGCCGTCTCGCGCACGGTTCCGCGTACGGACATCGCTTCGATCATGCCGCGTTCAGACGATGAAGAACAGCAGACCGGCCAGCGCCACGCACGTCAGCCCGACGCGAAGGCCCGGCAGACCGCGTCGCATCGGTGGCCATCCATCACGAAGCCGGCCGCACCGCCGCGCGCGCGCGGCGGCCCGCCCTTTGAGCGCGAGGCCCAGGATGTAGCCGTTGATCCTTCCCTCGCGGGCCCGCGCAGCGGGCGTCTCGAAGCGCGCGCCCACCAGACGCTCCATGCCGTCGGCAAGCGTCGCGGACGCCTCGAGCACGTGGGCGGCCGTGTCGTCCGCCCGGCGTTCCACTTCGAGCACCACGCCCCGCGCGACGAGCTGGCTGATCGGATTGAACAGCATCAGGGTGCGCGCCGCCATCACGGCCCAGCCGAGCAGCACGTCGCCACGCCCCAGGTGCACCAGCTCGTGCGCGAGCGTCACGCGGAGTTGCGCCTCATCGAGCCGCTCGACCGCGCCGCGCGACACGACGAGCGCCGGGCGCCGTACGCCCGACGCGAACAACACGGGCACGGTTTCATCGATCACCCGCAGGGCGGGCCGGATGCGCAGGCCCACGCGCCGCGAGAGATCGCTGACCGCACGGGCCAGCGAATCCTCGGCCGGCAGATCGACCGCCGGCCCCTCGTGCCGCCAGCGGGCGCGCAGGAGCGGCGTCAGGTCTCTCAGGTACAGGAGGACGCCCGCCGCACAGGCGCCGGCGAGCAGCAGGGCGCCGAGCCCGACACTTCCCACGCGCACGGCCTCCCAATGCACCGAGGCGAAGAGCGCGAAGGCATCGGCGAAGGCGGGGTCGAGACGAAACGGCGCGAAGGCCCAGAAGACGGGGAGAACGGCGAGCGGGAGCGTCAGCGCGAGCAGCCGGAACGCGAGCCGCTCGGCTGGGTGTGTCAGGCGCCAGTAGCGCAGCAGCGTCTCGATGACGCCGGCCGCGACGAGCGCGTGGAGGATGTTCTGGGCCAGATACTCACGCAACCGGGCCCTCCTCGATCTCCCCGGCGGCCTTCAGCCGCTCGAACTCCAGCGGGTGCTCGTGCCGCAGGCGCTCGATGGTGATCTTGCCGGTGAAGATGGTGGTGTCGAACGGGAAGATGTCCGGGTTCAGGTGCGCGTTGTAGATGTGCCAGACGATCACGACCAGAAACGCCATCAGCCCCTCGTTGCTGTGCGCCGCCTGCGCGGCCGGAATCATCTCACCCGGCAGCAGCGTCGTCGTCTCGATCGGAAACAGGAGCACCCAGCCCGTCGCGATCACGACCACCGCGCCCATCACGAGGCCCCAGTACTCGAACTTCTGCCGGAAGTCGAACCGGTCGAAGCGAGCCTGATGGTCCGTCAGGCCGAGATAGTAGCGCAGGTTGATGATGGCATCGCGAAAATCCTGCCGGTTGGGCACGATCGAGAGCGAGGCCGTGCCCCTGACCACACTGGCCACGCTCGAGCCGACGTGGATCGCCGTCATGATCGAGAAGAGCACGCCGGCGGTGCGGTGGAACCACCGCACGGTCTCGATCCCGCCCATCCCGCCGATCAACCCGGCCGCCCAGCCGGCGTCCGAGTACTTCTGCGGCAGGCCGGTCACCGCCAGTACGGTGAACAACACCATGCCCATGAAGTGCTCGGCGCGCTGGCGAACACTGAATCGTTCGACGTACGCGCTCATCGGTTCACCACCACCCGCCACAGGTGCAGCAGGATTTGCAGGACGAGCCCGAACATCATGAACGGGATCATGATCGAGTAGAACAGCTTGATGCCGTACACGAGCGGCGCACGCTGCCAACTCGGCTCGTAATGCGAGAGCCACGCGGCCGGGAAGTTCTCCGTCGCGCCGGTGTGACACTGCTGGCAGGTCTTCACGAGATTGGCGCGCATCACCTTCGAGCCCGGATCGTCGGTCTTCGTGATGTCGTGCACCCCGTGACAATCGGTGCACACGGCGGCGACGTTCCCCACGTCGCTCCCGGTTTCGGTCTTCTGAAGCGAGGCCGTCTTGCCGTGGAAGTCGTCCAGGTAGGTGTCGACGACCGCGATCGACATGTCGTATTTGGCCATGAGATCGCGGTTCGTGTGGCAACCGCCGCAAATCTCCGGCGTGCTGAGCCGCCATCGCTGCTCGCGCGGGCCGGCGATGTCGTGCGAGCGGTGGCAGTCGGTGCAGACGGGCACGTCGGTGTTGCCGTCCGAGATCAGCGCGTGCCCGTGCACGCTCTTCGCGTAGGTCATCGACACGCCTGCATGGCACGTCGCGCACGTCTTGGAGATCTCGGCCCTCGGCTGTCCCGCGCGCGTCGTCGTGTGCGCGCCGTGGCAGTCCACGCAGACCGGCGCCGTGCGATCCCCGCGCGCGAGCGACTGGTAATGCACGCTGTCGATCGTCTTCGTGTAATTGGCGAAGTGGCACCGCTTGCACTGCTCGTAATAGGCGATCGTGAACTCGCGCGACGTCTTGAACGGCCGGCGCTCGTGCGGCACTCCGGTCATATCGGTGTGACAGTCGGTGCACGAAAGCCGCGTGCCGTGGACCGATCGCGCAAACGCGGCGTAGTCCACGTACAGCCGCTCGACCTCCCCGCTGGGCAGCGTGACCGTCAAGTCTGGGTCGCCGTGGCAAGCCAGACAGGCCTGCGTCTGTTCGGAGGGCTGGCGCGCTGGCGGGGACGCCGGCGCGAGCAGCAGGGCGAGCGGAATGGCGAGAAGCATGCGTACCTCTCGGCCGGAAGCGGTCGAGCCCGGGTCACAGATCGGGCGCGCTCGGGCTCCAGCCCCGGTGAAGAGAGCAACGTGGCTGCCAAGGCCGCCGGGCCGCCAACTGCACAGAAACTCAACGGTTGAGATCATACGGCGAAATCGGTCGGGGCGCCCGTGCCGGAATTCCGTCACGCACGGTTGTGCACGTGTCCGCG
>ERZ1292640.924-Hain-H43-02um-R1-924-length-24293-cov-7_pt1 | contig 24293 bp, 20 predicted proteins | sample MGYA00564404_ERZ1292640 | MGnify/ENA primary metagenome ERZ1292640 (study PRJEB36523, sample SAMEA6512636) | groundwater metagenome | collected 2019-01-08 | study: AquaDiva: Metagenomics assemblies of 32 groundwater samples | reverse complement strand
CGCCGTGGACGACGAGCGACAGCTACCGGGACCTGCTGGATGGCGTCGGGGCGCTGGACCTGGGGCCCAACGTGGCGCCGGTGCAGTGGGGCATCCGGCTGCTGGTGACCTGGCAATCGCGACTGCTGGAGTTGCCCGACATTCGCGCCCTGGTCGGACCCTTCGATCGCACGACGCTGACGTTCCCGTGGCGGCATCCTGATCCACGCGTCGACGAACTGCAGGCCCACACCATGGTCATCGCCGGCGCCCGCCCCAACGGCTCGCGCCATGAGGTCGTGGCGCAAATCCGCGCTCTCCTCGCACCCGAGCACCCCAGCACCTCAGCACCCCAGCACCTCAGCACTTCAGCCCCCGAGCACTTGAAGTTGAGGACCGACATCCCGTACCTGAACGAGCCCTGGTACTGTTGAGCGGAGCCCACCGCAGAGCAGGTGGCTCTGCTATGACCCTTCGACTCGACATCCCGCTCGCGAGGCTCGCGTGACGCCTCGCTCAGGGCAGGCTCGCGTGTTGTTGCTGGCGACCACGACCGGCTACCAGACCCGCATGTTCGCGGAGGCGGCGGCCGCACTCGATGTGGCACTCGTTTACGCGACCGATCGCTGCGACCACCTGGATGATCCGTGGCGCGACGGCGCCATCCCGGTGCGCTTCCACGAAGAGTGGCGTTCGGTGGATGCCGTGCTGAAGGCGCTTGAAGCGCGCCCGGTGTCGGGCGTGCTGGTGGTCGGCGATCGCCCGAGCGTCATGGCGGCGCACATTGCCCGGCAGCTTGGCTTGCCCGGGCACCCGCCCGAGTCGGCTTGCATCGCCCGCGACAAGCGGCTGTTGCGCGAGCGGCTCAAGGCGGCGGGGTTGCCCGTGCCCTCGTTCCTGGCCGTGCCGGCAGCCACCGATCCCGCGACCCTGGTGCCGCGCCTCACGTTCCCGGTGGTGGTCAAGCCGACGGTGCTGTCGGCCAGTCGCGGGGTGATTCGCGCCGACGATGAGCCGAGCTTTGTGACGGCGTTCAAGCGGGTGCAACGGTTGCTGGCGTCGCCCGAGGTCCGTGATCTTCACGATTCCGAGGCCGACATCATCCAGGTCGAGTCGTACATTGCCGGCGCCGAGTATGCGATCGAAGGCATCCTCGAGCGCGGGGTCTTCCACCTGCTGGCGATCTTCGACAAGCCCGATCCGTTGGACGGCCCGTTCTTCGAGGAATCGATCTACGTCACGCCGTCGCGCGCCGGTTCCTCCCTCCAGCGGCAGATAGCGGACATGGTCGAGCGGGCGGCCAGGGCCGTGGGCTTGCATCATGGCCCCGTGCATGCCGAGTGCCGCGTCAACAGCGACGGCGTCTACGTTCTCGAGGTCGCCGCCCGGCCGATTGGCGGCCTGTGCGCCAGGGCGCTGCGCTTCGTGAAGCCGGGCGAGGGGACGATCGGCCTCGAGCATCTGCTGCTGCGCCACGCGATCGGCGAGCCGATCGGGGAGTGGACCCGCGAGGCGGAAGCGTCGGCCGTGATGATGATCCCCATCCCCAGGAGCGGCGTGTTTCGCGGCGTGACCGGCGTGGACGAGGCGAAGGCCGTGCCGGGCGTGGACGATGTGCTGGTGACGGCGAAGGCGGACCAGCAACTGCTGGCGCTACCCGAGGGGGCGAGCTACCTGGGATTCATCTTCGCGCATGCGCCTGCCCCGGAGGCAGCCGAGCAGGCGGTGCGGACGGCCCATAGCCGCCTGCGCTTCACCATCGACCCGATAGTGGAGGTATTGAAGCAGTAGATCTGCCGGAGCAGCAGATCTGTGTCTAATCTGTGGCCCTACTTGGTTTGCTGGGGCACGAAGTCGGGCGGCAGCGCCGAGCCTTCGCCGAAGAAGAAATCTTCCATCTGCTTCTTGATCAGCTCCTGGCCTTCCTTCTGCCATGGCATGAGCCGGTATTCGTTCAGGATCATCTTCTGACGGTCTTCCCAGAGCTTCCAGGCCTGGGCGGACACGTTCTCGTAGACGCGCTGGCCGATCTCACCGGGCCAGGGCGCGGCGTCGAGACCCGGCAGTTCCTTCTGGAACTTGACGCAATGGACCTTGCGCCCCGATTTGTTGGTGACCTGATCGTTAGCTGGACCCGTTGGTCCTCCGCACATGCTCATTGGTTTGCGCCTCGCTTGAATTCTACCTCGGCGCCTGCCGGGACGGCACCCCTGGCCGGGAGGACACCGTTTGTCGGGAAGGCACTTCGGGTCGGGATCCCGACAAGTATTGCCCTCCCGACAAGAGTTGCCCTCCCGACAAGGAGTGCATCCCGGGCTATGATCGGCCCCGTGGAGCCTGAGGAACGCCACCGCTGCTGCTGGTACGGCCGGCGCACTGCGGACCTGCCCGAGGACATCGGCTCGCACACGATCGTCGACGGCGAGTTGCTGTACTGCGCCCACCCCATGTACTGGCCGGTGGTGCGCTACGAGTTCGACCTCCGCAACTGCGAGGACTGCGACGTCTTCAAGGCCCGCCGCACCGAGCGGCCCGGCGGGTCCTAGCTAGCGGGGCGCGAAAAAATCGTCCTGCTTGTACGTGTGGACGCGCTGGTAGCCGCGTGCCGCCAGGAACGCGATGATGTCGCTCCGCTTCGGCTCTTCCTCGTTGTGTTCGATGGCCATGGCGCCGAATCGATACTTGTCGAAGGGGATGCCGCGCAGCGCTTCCAACTCGGCGCCCTCGATGTCGAGGCTCAGGAAGTGAATGAACGCCGGCGCCTTCGTTCGCTCGAGCACCTCGCCCAGCGTGATGGTGGTCAATTCCACCGCCGGCGCCTGTGACGCCTCGGCCTTCCACTTGCCCAGCGTATCGGCGATGCCGCCCAGGCCATCGTGGGTATGAAACTGGACGCGCTTGCCGGCTTCGCTTGACACCACCTCTTTGATCATCTGACAGTCGCGGCCTTCCATGGCCGTGGGGAAGGGGTCGACGCAAATCCCCGTCCACCCGCGGTCCTCCAGCGCTTTGGTGTTCGAGCCGATCTGCCCGTGACCCGAGCCGACATCCAGGAACACGCCGTCGTGAACATCCGGGAACATCGCTTCCGCCACCCACTTGTCCTGCCCGATTTCCGACGGGTAGGGTTGGTTGCCGATTGCCTCCTGAATCGCAATGGCCACGGCCCGCGACAATGGGAGCTCGCAGCATTGCCGGTTCTCGTTCAAACGCTTGACGAATGCCTGACCGCGAGGGCTGAGGAAGGCGGCCACGCCAACGAGGGGCAGGGCGATCAACAGCACCATTGCCAGCTTCGATTTGGTCATCATCGGATTGTATTGATCCTCGGCAGTATCTAGCCCATCTGCAGCAATTCAATGCACAAGGATGGGCTAGGAGTAATGTTGTCTCTAATTGTATCAGTACAAACTACTGATAAATAACATCTTACGAGATCCGGCAAGTCTGTCGAGCTGGCACGCGATTCGCTACTAGGGGGGCAGGTGTAGGCGTACTCGACCAACTGGAGGTCACAGTGTTTGAGATTCGAAAGGCACGCCGGGGTTTTGCCTCGATGTCAGCAGAGAAGCAGCGTGAAATTGCCAGCAAGGGCGGCCGGGCCGCCCACGCCAAGGGAACCGCGCATGAATGGTCGGCGGATGAAGCACGCCGCGCCGGACGCAAGGGTGGCCAGGCCAGCCGTGGCGGACGGGGCAAGCTTCCGTCAATCGCGTAGTTCGTTGCAACGTTTGTAACAAACCGCAACTCGGGAAGAGAGAAGTGCTGCGCCACCTACCCCTGGCCGGTACTTCTCACTTCTCACTTCTCACTTTTTTCAATCTGCACGCGCGCGTCGTTGAAGCACGCGCCGCCGCCAAGGTCTGACAGCGTGTCGGGCGCCAGCGCGTTCGACGTGTAACCGTTCTTGGTGTGGCGCCGCCACACGCCTTTCGGCATCGATACCGTTCCGCGCCGCACCAGGTGCGTCAGGTGCGCGTTGATGTGCATCTCGCCCAGCGCATTCCACACCCGCAGTCCATCGCCTTCCTCAATCCCGCGCGTCTCCGCATCGTCCGGGTGCATGTCGAGGCGCACCTCGGGCCGGGTGAGCTCGCCGAGCGTGGAGCTGATGGTGCGCTCGCTGGCCGGGGAGATCAGCGCGAGCGGGAACTCGGCCGTGCCGGGGTCGGGTTGGAAGCCGTAGAGGCCCATCGGCGCCTGCTGGTCGAGGGCAGCGGGGAACAGGTCGACCTTGCGATCCGGCGTCTTGGGAAACACATCGACGAACTGAACGGGCCGGCCATCGTGCGGCGGCCGGGCAAACCAGGTCTCGCGCAGGTCGCTGCCGATCGGCTCCGGCAACTGGCCGAGCACCGCAAGCATCGATTCGAGATCGTCTTCGGGGTCGCCGGCGGCCGACAGCTCCAACCGGCGCGACAGGTCGAGGAACACGTCGCTGTTGGGCCGCGATTCACCGACCGCGTCGATGACCGGCTTGCCCAATTGCAGCGTGATGGGCCCATAGCCGCGCGCGAAGTCGTAGTGCTCGAGAAAGGTGGTGGCCGGCAGCACGACGTCGGCGTACATCGCCGAGTCGGTCATCACCTGGTCGAACACCACGGTGAAGAGATCTTCGCGCTCGAACCCGCGGATGACGCGGCGCTGGTCGGGCAGGATCGCGACCGGATTGCAGTTGTAGACGAACAGCACGTTGACCGGCGCGCCCTCCGGCTCGGTCAGCATGCGGCCGACCTTGTTCATGTTGATGGCGCGCGTCGGCGGTTCGGAATCGGCGAGCCACGTGCGGTCGATGTTCCATGACGCGGAGTTGCTCATCGAGAAGCCGCCGCCCCGCACGCCGAACTTGCCGGCGACGGCCGGCAGCGCCAGCACCGCGGCGGCCGCGCTGCCGCCATTGCGGTTGCGCTCCAGTCCCCAGCCGCACTTGACCAGCGCGGGCGACGCCGCGGCGTAACGCTCGGCCAGGCCGCGCAGTTGCCCGGCGTCAATGCCGCTCACCTCCGCGGCCCGTTCGAAGGTCCAGGGTTCGGCCTTCTTCCGCAGATCGGCGGCGCCGTTGGCATGCTGATCGAGAAACGCCTGGTCGGCGAGTCCTTCTTCAAAGAGGTAGCGATGAATGGCGAGGGCGACCGGCAGGTCGGTGCCGGGCTTTACGGCGAGGTGCAGGTCGGCTTGCCGTGCCACGGTGGTCGCGCGCGGGTCGAGCACCACGACGTAGGCGCCCTGATCGCGGGCCTCCTTGAGGAACGGCATCAAGTGGATGCCCGACACACCGGGGTTCACGCCCCAGATGACGATCATCTTCGCCGCCGGGTAGTCTTCGTAGCTGACCGACGCCATCTTGCCGTAGAGGCCAAGGTTGGCGGCGCCGGTTGGCGCCGCGCACACGGTGCGCAGCAGCCGCGAGGTGCCGAGCCGCCGGAACAGGATGGCATCGGCGTAGTCCTGCGTCATGAAGCCGTTCGAGCCGCCGTAACAGAGCGGCAGAATCGTCTCTGCCCCGTCGTTCTGCCGGGCCTCGCGCATCTTGCCGGCGATCAACTCCAGCGCATCGTCCCAGGTGACGCGCTTGAACTGGCCCGAGCCCTTGGGGCCGCGCCGTACCGCCGGATACAGCAACCGGTCGTCGCCGTAGACGCGTTGGTGGAAGCCCCGCACCTTGGCGCAGATGTAGCCGTTGGTGATGTGGTTGTCGTTCGACCCATCGATCTTCGTGACGCGGCCCGAGCGCAGTGTCACGTCGAGCGTGCAGGCGTCTGGGCAATCGAGCGGACACGCGGTCTGGACGTGGGATTCGGTGGGAGCTGCGCCTGGCTTGGCCATAGTTCTCTAGAATAGAGGAGATGGCACGCGTACCCCAAGTAGTGATCATCGGCGGCGGCTTTGCCGGGTTGGCTGCCGCTCGACAGCTCAAGGACGTGGCCTGCGAGGTCACCATCGTCGATCGTCACAACCATCACGTGTTCCAGCCGCTGCTATACCAGGTCGCCACCGCGGGCCTGTCGCCCGGCGACATCGCGTCGCCCATCCGCTGGATTCTCCGCAAGCAGCCGCGGGTGCGCGTGCTGCTGGGGACCGTGGAGCGCATCGACACGGCTGCGAAGCAGGTCTGGATGGACGGCCAGGACGCCCTCGCCTACGACTACCTGATCGTCGCGGCGGGCGCCACGCACTCCTACTTTGGCCACGGCGAGTGGAGCACCGCCGCGCCTGGCCTCAAGACCCTGGACGATGCGCTGGCAATTCGGCGGCGGCTGCTGCTGGCGTTCGAGGAGGCGGAGCGCGAGCACAACGCGGTGCTGCAGCGGCGCTTGCTGACGTTCGTGATCATCGGCGGCGGGCCCACCGGTGTGGAGATGGCTGGCGCGCTGGCCGAGATTGCCCGCCAGGCCCTGCGGTCTGAGTTTGATGCGATCGATCCCGCGTCGGCGCGCATCCTGCTCATTGAAGCCGGTCCGTCCATCCTGCCGGCGTTTCCTGCCGATTTGCGGGCATCGGCCAAGCGCGCCCTGCGGCGGCTGGGCGTTGAAGTGCGCGAGGGGACGGCCGTGACGCAGGTGGAGGAAGGCCGGGTGTTCCTTGGCACCGAGCGCATCGACGCGCATACCATCCTGTGGGCCGCCGGCGTCGCGGCCGCCCCCCTCGGCCGCGACCTGGGTCCGGAACTGGACCGGGCCGGCCGCGTGATCGTCGCGCCCGACCTGTCGGCCCCCGGCCACGCCGGGGTATTTGTTGCCGGCGACCTGGCGAGCTTCTCCCATCAAACCGGCAAGCCGTTGCCCGGTGTGGCGCAAGTGGCCATCCAGCAGGGTGCGCAGGCGGCGCGCAACATCGGCCGGCTCATTCGCGGCGAGGCCACCCGCCCGTTTCACTACATCGACCCTGGCAACATGGCGACCATCGGCCGCGCGAATGCCATCGCCGACTTCGGCTTCATCCGGGTGTCGGGCTTCATGGGATGGCTGGTGTGGCTGTTTGTGCACATCCTGTTCTTAATTGGCTTCCGCAATCGCCTGTCGGTGCTGTTGCAGTGGGGGGCCGCCTACCTGACCTACCAGCGCAGCGTCCGCCTGATCACCCGCAACCAGGGCTCCTGACGCGCAAGGAAGGTGCGTGTTCAGTGCTATTCTCCATTCCTCGGAGACTAGTAGCGCCGTGCATGCCGGAACAGCCGTCGGACCCTACCTGATCGTCCGCCAGCTTGGTGCTGGTGGTATGGGAGTGGTGTGGCTGGCGGAAGATACCCGGCTGCAGCGCAAGGTCGCGCTCAAGACCGTCAAGGGCGCCGACGCCGACACTACCGAGGGCCGCCAGCGCCTGATGCGCGAGGCGCGGGCCGCGGCTACGCTCAATCATCCCAACATCGCCACCGTCCATGACGTGCTCGACGTCGACGGCCACGTGGTCGTGGTCTTCGAGTATGTCGAGGGCGACACCCTGGCGGCGCGCCTGCAGAAAGGGCCGATGACGGTGGCCGAGGCCGTCGAGGTGACCTGGCAGCTGGCCGACGCCCTGGCCGCCGCGCACGCGCAGGGCATCATTCACCGCGACCTCAAGCCCTCGAACGTCGTGCTCAGTTCCGACGGCCGTGCCAAGGTGCTCGATTTCGGCATTGCCCGCATGGTTCCGGCCGGCGCCGACATGTCGGCCAGCGCGCCCGGCACCATTGGCGGCGGACTCGTCGGCACGCCCGGCTACGCCGCGCCGGAACAATACCTGTCTCGCAACGTCGACGGCCGCGCCGACCTCTACTCGCTCGGGGTGATGCTGTTCGAGATGATCACCGGCCGGCGCCCGTTCCCTGGCAGCGACGCCATTCAACTCGCCACGTCGGTGCTCCGCGACGATGCGCCGAGGCTGACGAGCAGCGGCATGTGGGTGCCGCCGCAGTTGGCGCAACTGGTGGAACGCCTGCTCGAACGCGAGCCGGTCCGGCGGCCGGCCTCGGGCGAGGAAGTGCTCATCGAGTTGAGCCCGCTGCGCGACACCGAGTCCTCGCCGCTGGCGCGCCGCACCCTGCTGATGCGCCAGCGCGTCCCGACCAGCACCCTGGTCGTGGCGGCGCTCACCCTGGCGCTGGTGGCCGGCATTGTCGTGCGGCTGCAATGGAATGCGCGTCCGTTGGGGCCCGAGGCGCCGGTGGTGGCGGTCCTGCCGCTCAGCAACTCGAGCGGCGATGCGTCGAACGACTACCTCGGCGCGGGTCTCGCTGAGAGCCTGATTACCAGCCTGGCGTCGGCGCCGCGGGTGACCGTGTTGTCCCGATCGGCGGTGGAGGAGAGCCGTCAGCAGAACCCCGATCGCGCCAGCTTCGTGCGGTCGCTCGACGCGAACTACATCGTGACCGGTGCGGTGCAGGCGGTCGGCGATCGCCTGCGGGTCACCTTGAACCTCGAACGGCCAGACGCGTCGGTCGCCTGGGGCGAGACCGTCGAAGGACCGATGAACGGGTTGTTCGAACTCCAGACGCGGCTGGCCACGGCCCTGGGCAATGCCATCGCCGACCAGACGCCATCGGGACAGCGTGTGAACCCGCCGGTGCCCCCAACCACCAGCGATCCGGCCCAGTTGGCCTACTGGCGCGGCCGCGCGCATCTGGACCGGCGGGAACTGACGGGCAGTATCCAGGCGGCACTCAAAGAGTTCTCGGATGCGATCACTTCGGATCCAAAGTTCGCCGTTGCGCACGCCGGCCTGGCTGATGCCCAGTGGGAAATGTACCTGGGCACGAACGACAAGGCCTGGGCGGATCGCGCGATGGCATCAACGGCAAAGGCGCTTGAACTGGAGCCCGACCGGCCGAGTGTGCGGTATATCGCCGCCCGGACCTTGTTTCGCGTGGGTCGTTACGACGAATCCCGGACAGAGGTGGAGCGCGCGCTCGCACTCCAGCCTACCTACGAAGACGCGATTCGCCTTCACGCAACGGTGCTCATGCGGCAGGGGGACGTCGAGCAGGGTCTCAGCGTGTTCAAGAAGGTGATGGCGCTTCGTCCCAATGATGTGTCGCTGCACACCGCCATGGGCAATGCGCTGTACACCGCTGCCCGGTACCCAGAGGCGCTGGCGGCTTTTGAGCGGGCCATTGAGCTCTCGCCGGGTTCTTCGGTCAATCTCACGCGGGCCGGCGCGGCGGCCCAGTTCATGGGGGAGCGCGAACGGGCGCTTGATTTCTATGAGCGCGCGAATGCCATTCAGCCCCGCGCCGAGACGTTCTCCAATATGGGGACGATTTACTACGCTCTCGGTGACTTCGCCAAGGCGGCCAAGTCCTACGAAGGGGCCTTGTTGATTCGCCCCCTAAGTGCCATCACCCACCGGAATCTGGGTGACGCCTACCGGCACTTGGGACGCCCGGACGAGGCCCGCCGCGCCTATCAGCAGGCCGTGGTCCGAGCCGAGGCCGAAGTGTCGGTGAGCCCCAATGCCCGAGCGATTGCCCGGCTGGCCGTCTTCCAAGCGAAGGCGGGAGATGATGCCGCGGCGCTCGACAGTTTGAGGCGCGCCCAGGAACTCGCCCCCAATGACGAACAAGTGTTCCAGCGCGCCGCCGTCGTCCACACCTTGGCCGGCCGAACGAATGACGCCCTGACAGCGGTCGAACGAGCGGTCGCCGGTGGTGTTGCGCCCCGCCTGATAGTCGAAGAGGAAGACTTTGCATCACTCCGATCCCTGCCGCGCTACGTGGCGGTGGTCTCAACCCCAGCTGAGGTGAAACGATGAGCAAGAAGAAAGCAGTGAAGAAACCCGCCAAGAAGGCGGCCGTGAAGAAGGCAACGAAGAAGAAGGCAGCGAAGAAGAAGGCGCCGGCCATGAAGGCCGCACGTGCGGTCCGCACGCTCGCAGCCGTGCCCGACGTGCCAGGGAAGCGCAACAACACCGCCACGATTTTTCTCTACCAGGTTGATGGCAGCTATCGTGTCCGCACCTCACCTCAGTTGATCAGCGCTGCTCCGGGGTTTGTGGAATGGACCGTCGTTAACCTCGCATCTGACGAGGAGGTCGAGGTCGAAATTACGTGGCCCAAGGACGGGCCCTGGGGCGGCGCGCCTCAGCGGTTCAAGGGCAACGAGCGCAAGAGCCTCGCCGATGCCAAGCCGGGCCGCTATAAGTACAACGTAACCGCGAACGGCTACACAGAGGATCCGGAAATCGAATTCCCAGAGGGTAACTAGCTAGCGCCGCTCCGGCCGGAGCACGCGGCCGGCCAGCGCGGCCGTGAACTTCCCCTCACGCCGCACCAGTTCGCCGTTGACGATGATGTCGTTCATCCCTTCGGCAAGCTGGTGCGGTTTCTCGTAGGTAGCCGCGTCGTTGACCTTCGCCAGGTCGAAGATCAGCACATCCGCAAACGCGCCGGCGCGCAGTTGGCCGCGATCCTTCAACCCGAACACCGTCGCCGGCAGGGTCGTCATCGAGCGCACCGCGGCGGCGATGTCCACGGTCTTGCGTTCGCCGACATACCGTTTCAGCTTGCGCGCGAAGGCGCCGTAGGCGCGAGGGTGGGGCACGCCCTGGCCCATCGGCACCAGGTCGCCGTCGGTGCAGGTCATGGTCCACGGCTGGCGCATGATGCCCTCGATATCGCCTTCGGACATGTTGAACGACACCAGGCTGGCGTCGCCCTTCTCCAGCATCCTGAGCGCGAACTCCTCCGGCGCCATCCCGGCCCTGGCGGCCAGCACCGAGAGCCGCTGGCCCTCGAACGACGGGTCGGCCGAGTAGCGGCTGATCATCAGCGTCTCGGCGCCGCCGCGGCGGGCGATGTTGGTCTTCACATCGGCGCGGATCTCGTCGCGCAACTCGCCGAGAATGCGCTTCATCATCGCGTCGCGCCCGCCGACCTGCGCCGAGCGTGGCATCAGCGCGCCGACGATGCCCGTGCCGCTGGCTTCGTAGGGATATTGATCGGCAAACACCTGCACGCCACGCGCCCGCGCCGCTTCGATCCGCTCGATCAACGTCTTCGACAGGCCCCAGCTCGCGGGTCCCAGCGCCTTCATGTGCGACACCACGCCGGTGACGCCGCTCTGCTCGGCGATGTCGATCACTTCCTGCACGGCGGCGACGACGCCAATCGTGTAGTCGGCCTCGTCGCGGATGTGGCTGGAATAGACGCCGCCGAACGGGGCCGTCGCCTTGGCCATGGCCACGACTTCGGCAGTCTTCGAATAACTGCCGGGCGCGTAGTACAAGCCGCTGGACAGGCCAACCGCACCGGCGAGCATGCCCTGGCGGGTCAGCTCGACCATCTTCGCGAGCTCGGCGGGGGTGGGGTCGAGGTCCGACATGTTCATCACGGCGCGCCTGATTGAGCCATGCGGAACAAACAGGCCGACGTTGGTGCCAATGCGCTGCTTCTCGTAGGTGGCCCGCTGGGCCGCCAAGTCGACGGGCCCACCGCCGTCGGGATTGACGAAGACGGTGGTGAGGCCCTGGGCCAGCAGTGGCTGCCCGTGCTTCAGGGCCTCGGTCGCCAGCCCTTCGCCCGCGTGCGAGTGCACGTCGATGAAGCCCGGTGTGACGAACCGATCGGCGGCGTCGATGACCGTCCTGGCCGTGGCGCCGGGCAGCATGCCGACCGCGCGGATCCGGTCGCCGGTGATGCCGATGTCGGCGCGATACCAGGGATTGCCGGTGCCGTCCAGCACGCGGCCGTTCTTGATCAGGATGTCGAATTGCTGGGGTGACTGGGCGGCGAGTGGCGCGAGAAGAAGGAGGGCCACCAGGGCAACGCGAAATAGCATGGTGGCGGCATTCTAGGCTGTTTTCCAGGAGGCCAGAAGATCAGGAGAAAAATAACTCTTGAACTCCTGTTATTACCCGAGTGGCAAAAGGTAGCGAATGTACTCGCCGGTGAACCCGCGGCGCTCGTAGATGCCGCGGGCGCGACTGTTGGTGACGAGCGCGTTCAGCGTCAGCCGGTCGGAACCGCGCTCACGCGCCCACGCCTCGGAGCGGTCGAGCAGGGCCGAGCCGACGCCCTTGCCCTCGGCCTCGGCGCTGACGGCAAGGACCGACAGGTGCGCGTGCGGCCGTTCGCTGAAGTAGTCGACCAGGGTCACGAGGTAGGCGCAACCGGCGGGCTTGCCGTCAAGCTCGGCGACGAACATCGCCTCGTCTGCCTCCGCGCCTTGCGCTTCGACGGGACTGTCGTGCTGCAGGCGCTCGAACCACGCGGCGAGTGCGCGGCGGTCGCCTTCCGCCAGTTCATCCTTCGTCCGGAACGACGGCACGTCGAACGAGACCAGGCGATCGGCCATCGCGAGGACGAACTCGCGGTCAGACGGTTGGGCAGGGCGGATGGTCATTGGGCGACGGGCGCGGCTTTCTTCGCGTACTTACGCTCGACGTAGTCGTCGAGCAGTTGCTGGAAGGCGAGCGCGAGCTCGTCGTAGGTCCCCTTCAGCGTCGTCGCATGCACGCCGTCGATGAACACGGGGCAGTGGGGCGCTTCGCCGGTGCCGGGCAGCGAAATGCCGATGTTGGCGGCCTTGGATTCGCCCGGGCCGTTCACCACGCATCCCATGACGGCAAGCGTCAGCGTCTCCACGCCGTCATAGGTGTTCTTCCACGACGGCATCTGCTCGCGGATGTAGGCCTGGACGGCCTCGGCCAGCTCCTGGAACGTCGAGCTGGTCGTCCGGCCGCAGCCGGGGCAGGCGGTGACGCTGGGCGCGAACGTGCGCAGGCCCAGGGCCTGCAGCAGTTCGCAGGCGGCGTAAACCTCTTCGCGGCGGTCGCCGCCCGGCTTTGGCGTGAGCGACACGCGAATGGTGTCGCCAATGCCTTCGGCCAGCAACACGCCCATCGCCGCCGATGACCACACCAGGCCCTTGGTGCCCATGCCGGCTTCGGTCAGCCCCAGGTGCAAGGGCTGCGTGGTTTGCTTCGCGAGCGCGCGATACACCTCGATTAGGTGGCGCGGCCGCGACAGCTTGCACGAGATGATGATCTGGTCCGGCCGCAGGCCCGTCTCGATGGCCAGCTCCGTCGATTGCACCGCCGACAGCACCATGCACTCGCTGATGATGTCGTCCGAGTCCTTGCCGAGGTTCAGGTCGGTGTTTTCCTGCATCCTGGCCATGACCAGCTCCTGGTTGAGGGAGCCGCCGTTGACGCCGATGCGCACGGGCTTGCCGTGATCGATCGCGACCTGGCAGATGGTGGCGAACTGCTCGTCGCGCCGCTTGCCGGTCCCGACGTTGCCGGGGTTGATTCGATACTTGTCGAGCGCGCGCGCGCAATCGGGCTGGCGCGTCAGCAGCAGGTGGCCGTTGTAGTGAAAGTCGCCGATCAGCGGCGCCGTGCAGCCGGCGTCGAGCATGCGCTGCTTGATTTCGGGCACCGCGGCCGCGGCTTCGGGCACGTTGACCGTGACGCGCACCATTTCCGAGCCGGCCTGCCACAGCTCGATGCACTGCCGGGCGGTGCCCTTCGCATCGGCGGTGTCGGTCATCGTCATCGACTGCACGACCACGGGAGCGCCGCCGCCCACCATGACGTTGCCAACCTTCACGCCAACGGTCCGATGCCGCTTCTCGATACTCAGCATTCGTCGCTCAATCTTCAATCCAGCCGTCGTCTGCCAGCGACCGGCGTATTTCATCCGCGCGGAACAAGGCGAGCTCCATCGTTTCGTAATTCTCGACCCGGTCCATGGCCTCGTTGGCGAAGAACGCCAGCGTGTAGGGCGGGCCGCCGGGGAGGATCACCGCCCGCGCGTGTGCTGGTCCTTGCTTGAACAGCCGCCACAGGACGGTGGGTGCCGCCGACTCCACCTAATCAGGATACATCGCGGCCGAGTCCCGCGCCGAGTCGAGCAGGACGGACAGTGTTGCGGCGGCATTACGGCTGTCGGCCAGGGTCACGACCGAGGTGGCGCCGTCCAGCGCCGAGTTCTCGAAATGCTCGATCTGCCGGACGAACAACTCCGGCGACCCCGCCACCGGGATCGCCTCGAGGCGACCGTCGCGTTCCAGTTCCAGCGTCTCGATGATGCCTGGCTTGAACGGATTGGGCACGGTCAGCGACGCCTCGCTGCCAATCACCTCGAGCCAGGTGCGCAGTGCGGCCCGGAAGCCGGAATAGATGGTGGCCGTCGTGCCGCCCGGAAAGCGGAGCATGCCCATGAATTCTTCGTCCACGCCGGCAGCGTGCCAATGCGCGGCCCCGAACACCATTTTGGGATCGCGCCCGGCCAGCAGCCGCGCGTACGTCACCGGATAGCAGCCGACATCCCAGAGCGAGCCGCCACCAAGCACCGGGTTCAGCCGTGGATCGGTACCGTGCGTCAGGTTGAAGGTGAACCCAGAGACGATCGCGCGCACGGTGCCGAGCGTGCCGCCTTGCACCAGTTCGACCACCTTGGCGGTGAGCGGCTCGTGCCGGTACATGAAGCCCTCTTCGACCACGACCTTCGCCGCGACGGCGGCGGCGTGAATACGATCGATGTCGGCGGGAACGAGCGCCATGGGCTTTTCGCACAGCACGTGCTTGCCGGCGGCGATGGCGGCCAGCGTCCACGGCACGTGAAGGCTGTTGGGCAGCGAGATATAGACCGCGTCGATGCCGGGATCGTCCAGCAGGGCCTGGTAGCCCTCGATCGCGCGCGGGAACTCCCATTCGGCGGCGTAGACATCGGCCCTGGCGCGCGTACGGCTCGCCACCGCCGCCAGCTTGCTGCGCGGTGCCATGCGGATCGCCGGAATCAGGCGGCGATTGATCCGCGCCGTGCCGAGAATGCCCCACCGCAGACTCAAGGTCTTGGACTCCTGTTCTGCGTAATCTGCGTCATCTGCGGCCCTGCTGATCTCAGCATCATCCCTTCTCAGATCTGAGTTTCGCCAGCATCCGGCGGTTGAACTCCTCGGACTGGCCGCGCGGGATCGACAGCGTCTTCCATTGGGGCCCCAACAGGTGCTTGGCGAGGAACAGGATCTGGTAGGCATGACCGGCGTAGTGGGCGACCTGCCGGCTCATGGCCTTGTAAACGGAGTGCGGTTCGCCGCGAATGATCACCGTGCGCTGCAGGTCGGCGTCGCTGAGCGGCGTGAGCGCGTCGAAGACGCATTGCCAGCCGTGTTCCCACTCCGCGCTCAGCTCGGCGCGGGTCTGCGCCACGTCCTCGAATTCCTGGTCGCGCATTCGCGTGGCCTTCTCGCCGTCGCTGGCCAGGAAGTCGACCCAGCGCGAGCGCATGTTACCGGCCATGTGACGCATAATCACCGCCACGCTGTTGGCCTCGGCGTCGATCTTCGTGTGCAGCTGTGCATCCGACAGTTGCTCGATGGCCTTGTCGGCCAGCTTCTTGATCTTCTGGAACTCGTCAACGGCGGCGGTAAGGATCGGTGACTCAGTTGGCATGTTCGATGACCAGCAACGCGACGGACACGGCGGCGAGACCCCAGGCCCCGCCAGTGACGGCACGGCCGCGGCCCACCACGGCGTGGAGCGCCGCATGAAGAATGAACCCCCACAGGATACCCTGCGTGATGGAGAACGTCAGCGGAATCAGGATCAGCGTGGCAAAGGCCGGCACCGCCACCTCGAGCCGATCGAAGGGCACCCGCGTGATGGCCTGGAACATCGACACCCCGGCCAGGATCAGGACGCCCGAGGTGGCGTACGGCGGAATGGCCGCGGCCAGCGGCGCGATGAACAGGCAGGGCAGGAAGCAGAACGCGGTGACCACGGCCGTCAAGCCGGTGCGGCCGCCCATGCGAATGCCGGCAATGCTTTCCACGAACGCCGTGCCGGACGAGCTGCCGAACAGGCCGGCGCCCAGCGTCGCGAACGAGTCGACAATCAGGCCCTGGCGCAGGTTCCTGGGTTCGCCCTTGTCATCGACCAGGCCTGCCGCCTGCGCGACGCCGATGAAGGTGGAGAGCGAGTCGAACAGGTCCGTGAGCATCACGGTGATCATCGCCGGCACCAGTGCCAGCTTCAAGGCGCCCCAGATGTCCAGTTTCAGGAACACGGATGAGAAGTCCGGCGCGCTCAGCCAGGCCGTGGGCGCTGCCACCCAGCCGCCGATCCATCCGCCGGCGGTAACGAGCGCGATGCCCGCGAGATAGGCAAACGGGTTGTTGCGGCGGCTGAGCCACACCATTACGAGCAGCCCGGCGAGGGTCAGCACCACGCGATGGTCAATCGGCCCGACGCCCACCATCGTCGCCGGGTTGGCGGCGACGAACCCGGAGTTCTGCAGGCCGATAAACGTCAACAGCAGGCCGATGCCCCCGGCAGTGGCGGCGCGAATGGTGTCGGGAATCGCCAGCGCAATGCGCTCGCGCAACGGCGTCGCCGACACCAGCAGGAAGATCACGCCCGCCCAGAAGATGATGCCGAGGGCCACCGGCCAGGGCACGCCGCCGTTGATGACCAGGGTGTAGGCGAAAAACGCGTTCAGGCCCATGCCGGGGGCGACGCCGAACGGCAGCTTCGCATACAGCCCCATCAGCAGCGTCATGGTGAAGCACACGAGGACGGTGGCAGTGAGGGCGCCCGAGAACGGCATACCGGTCCCAGGCGTCGAGAGGATCGACGGATTCACCAGGACGATGTAGGACATCGTCAGGAAGGTGGTGATGCCGGCGGTGATTTCCCGCGCCATTGTCGCGGAAATCATACATGGCGGCCAATCTCCGGCCTTTACAACCCGGAATCGCGCATTCGGCCCAGCAAAATGCTGCCGAGCCAACTATTGGCATGTAAAGTCCGTTAAAGTGCGTTAGGGTGGATGTATGTTCGTTTGAGTTCTTATTGTCCTGGGTCAGGAGTTTGTAATGTCTCGCATTGTAACGGGCGCGCTGATGGCGCTCCTGTCGGTCGTCTTCATCGATAGTTCCTCGGCGCAGGGTGTCCAAACCGGTTCGGTCAGGGGTGTTGTTCGCGACGCGACCGGACTGGTCGTTCCACAAGCCGCAGTTCGCGCGGAGTCTCCCGCACAGCAAGGCGCCAGGGAAACCGTCACCGATCAGGCGGGCGCCTATCGGCTCACGGGGCTCGCCCCCGGCGACTACACCGTGACGTTCGCGTTCGCCGGCCTGGAGCCCGTGGTGCAGCGGCTGCGCGTTGGCGTCGGATCCACCGAACAACTTGACGCTTCGCTCCAGGCGGCGGGAGTGACCGAAGCCGTGGCTGTCACCGCGGCAACGCCGTCGCTGCTTTCGGCGACGTCCGGCGGCGCCAGCTTTCGCGGCGCTGATGTCGACATGCTGCCGACCGGCCGCACGCCCTCGCTGGTCGCCGAGCTGGCGCCGGGCTTGACCAACAACACACCAAATGTGAACCAGGTGACGATCTCCGGCGCCGTGGCCTACGACAACGTGTTCCTGGTGGACGGCGTCGATATCGGCGACAACCTGCTCGCGCGTCCGGACGATCTCTACATTGAAGAGGCCGTGACCGAGACGCAGGTGCAGACGGCCAGCATCTCCGCCGAGTACGGCCGCTTCTCGGGCGGCGTCGTCAATGCCGTCACCAAGCGGGGCGGCAACCTGTTCTCGGGCAGCGTGCGCAGCAACCTGTCAAACGCGGCGTGGACCGACGAAACGCCCTTCGAGGCGGCCAACAATCAGAAGCGGCAGAGCAAGATGGACCGCTACTACGAGGGCACGTTCGGCGGCCCGATCCGCCGCGACCGCGCCTGGTTCTTCTTTGCCGGGCGCACGCAGTCGAGCGAGACCAGCCTGACGCTGCCGCAAACGGCGGCGGCGTTCCAGCAGGCCGACGACCAGCATCGCTGGGAACTGAAGGTCACCGCCACGCCGATGACCAACCAGACGGTGCAGGTGCAATATCTCGATCGACGGCAGACCAGCGTGCGGCCGTCGTTGCCGATCACCATTGATGCGACGGCCAGCGACACCCAGGACACGCCGGGGCACCTGTTCGTGGCGAACTGGAATGGCGTGGTCGCGGGCCGCTTCTTCGCCACCGCGCAGTACTCGCAGAAGGCCAACCACCCACGTTTCGGCAACACCAGCACGAGGCTTGCCGACTCGCCGTTCCTGACCATCGGCCGGGTGTCGCCGGGCGGGCTGCATTTTGGCGCGCCGTACTTCGACCGCACCGATCCCGAGGATCGCGACAACGACCAGGTGACTGGAAGCATGTCCTACTTCGGCTCGCGCCCGCGCTGGGGCACGCACGACGTGAAAGCCGGCGTCGAGCTTTTCTCGCTCGTGCTGCGCGGCGGCAATTCGCAGTCCTCAACCGGTTACCTGTTCAACACCGACTACGCCTCGGCCGCCGGCCGCCCCCTCACCGACGCTACCGGGCGCGTGGTGCCGGTGTGGATCCCCGGGGCGTCGACCGTCGGCAACACGCTGCCGACGCGCGGCGCCGAGCTCGACATCACCACGACCTCGTTCTACCTGCAGGACCGGTGGACGCCCACCGTCCGCCTCGCGCTGGACCTCGGTTTGCGGTTCGAGCACGTCTCGAGCGTGGCCACCGGCGACGCCCCGGGCATTGGCGTCAACGCGTTCATGCCGCGGCTGAGCGCGAGCTACGAACTGCGTGACGATGGGCGCACGGTGGTGGGCGCGTCGTACGCGCATTACTCCGGCCGCTACACCTCGAGCATCTTCGGCCGCAACACCCCGGTCGCCAATGCCGGCCGCGTGACCAGTGTCTACAACGGGCCCGCCGGGCAGGGCTACGATTTTGCCCCGGCCTTCGACCTGGCCAACTACTCGGTGGTGTCGGGATCCTTCCCGACGGCCAACATCTTCCTGGACGCCGACCTTCACTCGCCGCTGACGCGCGAGGTCACGCTGTCGGCGGGCCAGCAGGTGGGCGGACAGGGCGCCGTGCGTGCGATGTACGTGTGGCGGCGCGCCACCGGCCTGGTCGAGTCGTTTATCGACGATCCGTCAGCCGCCGGCAGGACCACGGTCGCGCTGAACGGTGTGACGTTCGGCACGTTCGACAACGTCTACTACCGCAACTCCGACACCGCCGTGCGTGACTATCAGGCGGTGGAACTGCAGGGCAACTACCGGCTGCGGTCGAACTGGTCGGTGGTCGGGCAGTGGACGCTGCAATTGAAGAACGACGGCAATTACGAAGGTGAAGCCGCCAACCAGCCGGGCATTGGCTCGGTGCTCGGCGACTATCCCGAACTGCTCACCGAGAATCGCAACTACCCGATGGGCCGGCTCGACGACTACCAGCAGCACAAGGTGCGGGCGTGGTCGAATTACCAGGTCGACCTGGGCCGTTTCGGCAGCATCGACGTGACGCCGCTGTGGCGCTACAACTCGGCGACCACCTACAGCCTGATCGTCAACAGCGTGCCGCTGACCGCGGTGCAGCGCGCGCGGAACCCGGGCTACGCCCGGTTGCCGGGTTCGGGCGCCAACGGCTCGCAGACCCTCTTCTTCGGGGAGCGCGGCAGCCAGGAGTTTGCCGGCTACGGCCTGGTCGACCTCGGTGTCACTTACCAGGTGCCGGTCGTGAAATCGCTGCGCCCCTGGGTGAAGCTCGAGGTGCTCAACGCCCTCAACAACGACAAGCTGATCGGTTGGGACACCACCGTGACCGTCGATGCGACGAGCGCGCTCGATGCCAACGGCCTGCCCACCGGATACGTGCGCGGCGCGCGCTTCGGCCAGGGCACGTCGACCGCGCACTATCCGCGGCCTCGCCCGGGCATGACCGGCGGCCGAACGTTCCTCGGCGCCTTCGGACTGCGCTTCTGATCCGCAAATGACGAGGGCCCGGAGACGTATCTTCGGGCCCTTGGTCGTCTGGCTGAATTCTCTTTAGAAGGATCTGGCGAACAGGCCTTCGATGGCCTTTTGCGCGGCGGCATTGACGGTGCGTGTGCCGGTGCCGCTGAAGTGCATGTGCGTGATCACCGGTTCCTGGCTGCCGGTGCGCTCCGCCCACTTCGACGCGTCGCCATCCCATTCAAACCAAGTGGCGCGTTCCTGGTCGAACACGAACAGCGGCTTGTTACACAGCTTCGCGAACTCGGCGCCCCATCCGGTTCCGCCGCGCACGGTCTGGTCGGGCTGGATCGTCCCGATCACGTAGATCTCCTGCCCGTGGTTCACCTGATACCAGATGCTCTGCAGGATCTTGCGGAAGGTCGGCGTGTCCGGGTAACGGCGGTTCATCAACCGCGAGACATAGGCGAGGCTGACCTCACCGGCGTACAGCTCTTCGTGATTGAGGACGCGCAGGCCGCGGCTGCGGACCGGCTTGTGGCCGTCGAACGAGAAGTTGACCTCCTCGATCCCGAAGCGCTCCGCACAGGCGCCGAACTCCGCTTCGGCGCCCTGGGCGCCGCCGCTGAAGAGGATGACGTCCTCGCGCTTCGGCATGACTCGCTACTCCTTGTCGTCGCCGTCGCCGTCGCCGCTTGTCCCGGGTGCGTCGGGTGCATCAGGTGCGGCGTCGAGTTCCGGTTCGTCGTGCTTCATGAAGTCGGGCGTGACGTCGATGGCGTCTTCGTCCGAATCATCCAAGTCGTACATGCGGCCGGTGAACTTGGTCGGAATCGGGCCGCGCGGCTTGTCTTCCTTCTTGGTGAAGGGCTTCTTCTTGTCCTTTGGCGGAGCCGGGGGACCAAAGTTCTTGGCGCCGCCGGGCGCATCGCCGCCGCCGTAACCGCCGGGTCGCGGCGGGCCGCCGAAGCCGCCGCCTGGCCGAGGGCCGCTGAACCCGCCACCGCCACTGAAGCCGCCGCCACCGCTGAAGCCACCGGGCCGCGGGGGGCCACCAAAGCCGCCGCTCGGGCGCGGCGGACCGCCAGCCTCGCGCGCGCGCGCTTCGCTGACGGCCAGCGGGCGGCCCATGAACAACTGGCCGTCGAACTTCTTGATGGCTTCTTCCGCGGGGCCGCGCTCCGCGTACTCAACGAACGCAAATCCGCGGGCGCGGCCGGTTTCCCGGTCGAGCGGACGCACAATCTGCGTGGGTGGGCCAACCTGCGCGAAATGGGTACGCAGATCGTCTTCGGTCGCCTGATAGGGCAAATTGCCCACGAACAATCGGACTGGTGGCACTGGTGAACTCTAACGGGTGACGGCTGAAGGCAATGGGGTGTTCGTGTTCAAATCCAACGTGGATGTGGAATGTTGGGTGGGTCTTTGGCTTGGGCGGGTAGCTTAGCAAATAAGGCCCAAGGTCACAAGTCCTCCAGCTGGGCCTGGATGGCGTCAAGGCGTAACTTGAGCATTTCCCGATGCGGCGGCCGGCAGGCGGCACTCAACTGGGCCTGGGTTTCGGCCAGGGCGAGCTGCAGCCCGGCCTTCTGTTGGTGACGGGCCCGTTCTTCTGGTGTCAGCGCCGGGCCCCCGCCCGTCTTGCGGCCCGCGTCGTCCTGCTGCGACTCAATCGACCTGCTCTCCCATCCGCGCGCCATACCCGGAGCATAGCAGTTCCGCAAACGGACAGATCCGGCACGGGGCCCAAGCGGCCAGATCGCCGTAACCAGCTGTGCCATCAACGAGTTGTGGCCCAGGTGCATGTTGGCAAGCATGCTGCAATCTGACTGGCAACATGGATCGCTTGAATCAAGACCTCCGTCACGCCCTCCGGATGTTGCGGAAGACCCCGGTCTTCACCGCCGTCGTCATTTTCACCCTTGCCGTCGGCATCGGCGCCAACACCGCCATGTTCAGCATCGTCAATGGCGTGCTGCTGCAAGGCCTGCCGTTCCGCGACGCCGATCGCATTGTCGACATCAACGAAGTCGAGCGGCGCGACCCGACCGGCGGCGGTGCCATAGCCCCGGCCTCGTTTCTCGACTGGCAGAAGATGTCGACGACGATCGAGTCGATGAGCGCGTATGCGCCGCGCACCTTCAATGTGGCGCCGGCGGCGGGCGAGCCCGAACGCATGCGCGGCGCGGTGACGTCGACGTCATTTTTCGACGTGCTCGGGGTGTCGCCGATCCTGGGCCGCCAGTTCACGCGCAACGACGCCGAACCCGGGCAGGGGCAGAACGTCGTCCTCAGTTACGGGCTGTGGCAGCGGTATTTCTCGGCGGCGCCCGACGTGATCAACCAGACCGTGAGGCTCAACGGCCAGCCGTACACGGTGGTTGGCGTCATGCCGCCGACGCTGAACTTCCCCCAGAACGCGCAGTTCTGGATTCCGGCGTCGTACGACGTGCCGGGCTGTGGCGGTCCGGGCGACCCACGCGGGCAGCGTGGCATGCACTGCTTGCGCGGCATCGCCCGCATCAAGGCCGGCACCTCCTTGCAGCAGGCCAACGCCGAGTTGAAGACGATTTCCGATCAGTTGGCCAAGCAGTATCCGGATGAAGCGTCGAACTTCATCGCGCTGGCGACGCCCTTGCAGGACCAGTTGGTCGGCTCCGCCCGCACGCCGCTGCTGGTGCTGCTTGGCGCCGTCGCGTGCGTGCTGCTGATCGTGGTGGCCAACGTGGCCAACCTGTTGATGGCGCGGGCGACGGTCCGGGCGCGCGAGCTGGCCATTCGCGCGGCCGTTGGCGCCAACCGCTCGACGCTGATGCGGCAATTGCTCACGGAAAGCGTGGTCATCGCGCTGGTCGGCGGTGCGCTTGGCGTGCTGCTGGCGTTCTGGAGTGTCGACCTGATCCTGGCCCTCGATCCAGGCGAGGTTCCGCGCGTGGCGCCGATTGGCGTCGATGGCCGGGCGCTCGGCTTTGCGGTGATCCTGTCGATGGTGACCGGCGTCCTGTTCGGCGTGGTGCCCGCGTGGCAGGCGTCAAAGCCCGAACTGCAGAACACCTTGAAGGACAACACGCGTGGGACCACCGGCGACGGCAACCGCCACATCGCGCGTGCCGGGTTGGTGCTGGCCGAAGTGTCGATTTCGCTGGTGCTCCTGGTGGGCGCCGGATTGCTGTTCCGCAGCCTGATGACGCTGATGGACATGCCGCTCGGGTTCACGACCTCGCGTATGTTGACCATGACCGTGGCGCCGACGGGGGAGAATTACCGATCGCCAGGGCAGTTCCTCGGCTACTGGAGTCGTGTGCTCGAGCGCGTCCGTTCCGTGCCTGGGGTGGAGCGGGTGGCGCTCAGCAGCAGCCTGCCGCTCGGCGGCGGCGGCTACAGCGTGTTGTCGTATCAGCCCGAAGGCAAGCCCGAGGTGCCGCCCAGCCAGCAGCCGATCTCGATGTATGTGGATGCCAGTCCCGGATACTTCGCGACGATGAACATCCCGGTGCTGCGCGGGCGCGAATTCGCCGACCAGGATGCCGTGGAGAATCCGCGGACCATCCTGATCAACGAGGCAATGGCGCGCCGCGAGTTTCCGGACGCCGATCCCATCGGCCGCCGCTTTTCGTTTGGCCCCGGTGAGGACGGCCAGCCCGAGTGGGTGGAGATCGTCGGCGTTGTCGGCAACGTGCGCCAGTACCGGGCCGACCAGGATCCCGTGCCCATGGTCTACGCGCCCCATACGACAGTCCCGGCGCGGGGGCAGAACCTGATGATTCGCACGGCGGGCGACCCCCAGGCCGCGGCCGGCGCCATCCGCGCGGCGTTGCAGGCGCTGGATCCGTCGCTGCCGGTCTCGCCGCCGCGCACGCTCGACGCGGTGGTCGGCGCGTCGCTCACGCAGCGCAAGTTCAACATGACGCTGCTGATCGTGTTCGCGGGCATTGCGCTGGTGCTCGCGATTGCCGGTATCTACGGCACCGTCGCCTATTCGGTCGCGCAGCGCACCCAGGAGATCGGCATTCGTGTCGCCCTCGGCGCCACCAGCCGCGAGATTCTCGGCCTGGTGTTGTTCGGCGCGCTGAAGCCGGTGGCCGCGGGGCTGGCGGTCGGGGTCGTCGCCTCGCTGGCGCTCACGCGCGCGCTCGACCGCCTGGTGTTCGGGATCAGCACCACCGACCCGGTCACCTTCATCTCGCTGCCACTGGTACTGGCGGTGGTGGCCTTCATTGCCGGGCTGCTGCCGGCCATGCGCGCCACGCGCGTCGATCCGCTGGAGGCACTCCGAGTAGACTGACGTCCGGTGCCTGAAGTGCGTGACGTGCCTGAAGTGCCTGCTTGTCGGTGCACCAACAGATGGTGCTGACGGCGATCGTGGCAATGCAACTGGCGACGGTGCCCGTGGCCACCTGCCTGCAACCCGGCAGGACCGGTGAGACCCGTTCCGAGTGGATGGTGTCGGCCGGCGCCGCGCGCAGCGTCGCGCTGTTCGATTCCCGGGGCGATCGCGCCTACGGTGTGCAAACGGTGTCGTGGGGCCGATCGTTGACCCGGCCCTACGGGCCCGGCTGGTTGCGTGGCTGCTTTACGTGGGCCGCCGAGGCGACGCCGGTGTTGGTGCAGTTCGAGCCTTCTCACCTTTAC
>ERZ1292640.12-Hain-H43-02um-R1-12-length-203080-cov-9_pt1 | contig 24314 bp, 28 predicted proteins | sample MGYA00564404_ERZ1292640 | MGnify/ENA primary metagenome ERZ1292640 (study PRJEB36523, sample SAMEA6512636) | groundwater metagenome | collected 2019-01-08 | study: AquaDiva: Metagenomics assemblies of 32 groundwater samples | reverse complement strand
GAATAGATATTTGGATCCGGAAGACACTTTATACCCTTGCGCCGACCAGAGCCCACTTCACAAAAGCGCCTGTTATTTTTATTCTCCTAGATATTATGTGACTCTACATTCTGGTGAATACAAAGAAGCTATTAAGAATTGTTTGAATGCTGAATCCGAGCCATATATTGGGCGCTGTATTCGTGGAGTTGGTAGTGTGACAATGAAGCAAAATATTGAGGATGTAGAATTTGTGGAAGATGTTTGTTTGTCGGCTCCAGAGGATTATCAGGTTGATTGCTATGGTGGCTTGACCAGTTATTACGTGATTCATAAAGGTTCTACAAAAGAGGCCGCGAAACTTTGTCCAAAACTTAATCCCGATTTCTTGAAGATATGCAAAGGTACTGTCAAAACAAGTGAGGGATTTTTTAATGATTAACCTTAAATTTCCATGAAAGCAGTTTTTAAATTTTTCTGTCAGGGATGTGCGTTTTTGACGCTTTTGGCAATGATTTTGTTTGCTGTGGCTACGGTTTTAAATTTAACTTTTGATTGGAATTTGGGTGTACTGATTGGTAGTGCCGGTTCACGTAGCTGGATTGCTGGACCTGGAGATTGGATGGAACTTTTGGCTTATGAAATTATGTTGGGTGTGTTTTTATTCTTTTGTTTACTTGGAGGATTTTATGACAGAATTTTGGAGAAGTGGAAAAAATATCCAGTGGTCATGAGTTTATTGGCAGTGGTTGCAGTGGTTGGGTTATTTTTCTTTTTTAAACAGCTGAGAGGAGATGTAAATCGGACTGCTATTTATGAGGCGATTGAGAAGAATGATTATGATAAAGTTGATGAAATTCTAGATAAAAATCTTTTTGATAAAAGTTTTGCTGGTGACTTTTTTTTGGAAGCGGCGAGGTTTAACAGCAAAGACGTAATCAATGTTTTGCTCGATCGTCGATTTGATATCAATGCCGGAAATCACGACGGCATAACTGCGTTAGAGGCTGCGGTAACTATTTGGAAAAATGAGGACATGGCAGACTTTTTGCGTCAGAATGGAGCAACTAGATAGATCTGGATATGGAGCTATAGATTTAGCGTAATTCTTCCAAGTCCAGAGTCTCGTTAAATGAGATCTGTTCAACGAATTCTGGCATATGAGACACTAGGATTATGCAGCCTTCATATTCATCGATGGCTTTGGCGATAATTGGTAAGTGACGGAAATTAATATGATTTGTTGGTTCATCTAGAATTAGAATTCCTGGTTTTTGTAGAACGAAACGCGCGTAGCAAAGCAAACCTTTTTGCCCCTCTGAAAGTGATCCAACCTTAGTTTTCATGGCTTCAGAATTCAGTAAAAAGTGTGCACCTGTGGCGTAGATTCTTTCATTTGGAATATTAACACTAACTTCATCTAGAGAATCATAAACTGTTTTATCAAAATCCAAACCAGCGAAATCCTGTTGATAGTAGCCAACTTCTACACCTTCGGAAATTGAAATCTCCTTAGATTCGCCAAGAGCTAATTCTTTTAAAAGAGTACTTTTACCAATACCGTTTGGTCCAAGAATTTGCATACGGGTAGTGCGGAATAGTTTTAGGTTAACTTTTTTTGGAACACGTTTATGGTCTTTTATCACGCCCACAGCGTCAATTCTCGCCACAACCTCTGGCCATCTTTGAGCTGGGATTTCAAAAGGTTTAATAGTTTTATCGTCACGTTTGACATCAACCATGTTATCTTCATCATCGGAAACCTCATCGCGAAGCTTACTAGCAAGTCTACGCATTTTACCTCCTTTATTAGCAAAGAAATTGATCTTGTCCTTGCGGTCCTGGATGTTTTTTTGGAGCTGGGCGTTTTGGCGCTGTTCACGTTCGATCTGGGCAGCAATCTGCTCAACTACATCAAAGTAATCACCTACGTATTGCTCAACTTTTTTGGTATGAACATCGAGGTTTAAAACTCCATCAGTGAAGCAGTTCAAAAATGCAGCATCATGTGAAATCACAATCACGGTTTTGTCGTACATCATCAAAAAGCTGGTCAGTTGATTGATGCCATTAACGTCCAGATTGTTTGTTGGCTCATCTAGCAATAAAATATCTGGCTTTTGAATAAGGGCATAAGCAAGAAGTAATCTAGCTAACTGACCACCGGAAAAATCTTTAATTTTTTTATCGAAAGCAGTAGTTAATTCCACAACATCAAGAACATCTTTAATCAGTTTTTCTATGTCATATTTTTTTTCTGTAAAAGCTGAGCTGAAATATTCTAAAACTGTATTATCAAAAAATTTCTTAGGCATAACTTGTAGGGCGATACCAATTGTCGCACCATTAAGCGCGTGGACTTTACCTTCCTGCGGCTTTAATTCTCCCAAAATGAGCTTAAAAATCGTACTTTTGCCGGCGCCGTTTTGGCCCATGATAGTAATTTTGGCATTTTCACGTACGGAGAAACTAGTCTCCACCATAATTGGTTTATTGATATCGTAGGCAAAACTAACCTGATCAAATCTGAGAATTACATTTCCGTGGTCCATTGAATTGTTATTTTAGTTGTATGAAATTAAGACGGGCGGCAGTATAGCACAGAATTTAGGAGAATGCCTATTTACTAGCAGTTGGATAGCGTTTTTGCATCTCTTTAACACATCTTTTAATCATTTCTGTTAAAACTGCCTGATCGATGTCAGATAGGCGTTTGATATAGAGACAACTGCCAGTACTGGTCTTATGTGGGCCGATTTTATTGAGCAGGTCCTGATAGTCTTTTAATCCTGTCATAATATAGAGCGTGAGATTCTGTTTGCGAGGTGAAAAGCCAACTAATGGCCAATCCCCTTCTTGACTTGAGCGTTCGGACTTGTAGTGATATTGGCCGTAACCAATGATACTTGTGCCCCACATTTTTGGAGACATGCCAGTGGCGTCTTTAAAAATTTTGAGAAGTTTTTTGGAGTCCTCACGTTTTTTTTCATCCTCAACTGTATTAATAAAATCCAATGGATTTACGTCTGTTTTTTTGGTCTTAATTTCAGCCATATAGTTATTGATTAGAATTTAATTTGTACGGGTTTTCTGGCCTGCTTGATTTCGCCGTGGCGGGACTTGCCTTCGAGCATTTTTTCTTTAGCGCGTTTGGAGCGTTTTTGCTTTTGTTTGCGAAGTTTGAAGATCTTTTTGGCTTTTTCGGATTGGCGGCCTTTGACTTGTTCTTCCACTTTACTTAGAAGAAGTTTAAAGGCAGATAAACGATTCTTGCTTTGTTCTCGATGTTTTTGACAGCGAATGATTATTCCTTTTGGAGCATATCTGAGCAGCACGCAACTGGCCGTTTTATTGATTTTTTGACCACCTTTGCCACCACCAGCGACAAAACTTTCTTCTATATCCTGAGGGTTTACGCCTAATTCTTTAGCTTTTGCGAGAAGTTCCGGATAAATGTCTGGAGGTAAATTCATGATTGAAGCGTAAAATTTTGTAGAGTATGATTCCGGCGACTTCTACATCATATCAAATTTACGCCATGAAATTAAAGCTACAAATTTCAAACTACAAATTAAGTTTGATTGCGGTGTTTGCGGCGGTATGGGCCTGGTCTGCAATTAGTCCAAATCATTTTGACGGTTGGGTTTTGGAGAATATTCTCGTGCTGATTTTTGTGCCGATTGTTTTGCTAACTGGATTTTATTTTAGATTATCAGATTTATCTTATACGCTGATCACGGTTTTTATGATTTTGCACGTGATCGGATCGCATTATACTTATGCAGAAGTGCCATTTGGTTTTGTGCTGCAAGATTGGTGGGGAGCAAGCAGAAATATGTATGATCGCTTGGTGCATTTTAGTTTTGGACTTTTATTTGTTTATCCGGTGAGAGAAGTTTTTGTGAGAATTACTAAAGTTAAGGGATTTTGGGGATATTATTTGCCGATAGAATTAATTCTGTCTTTTGCTGGTTTTTATGAAATAATTGAATGGATTGTTGCGAGAATTGTGGATCCACATGCGGGCTTGGCATTTTTGGGTGCGCAAGGAGATATCTGGGATGCGCAAAAAGATATGGTTTTGGCTGTGATTGGTGCAACAGTTACAATGTTTATTTTCCTTCTAATAAACATGAAATATAATCCAAATTTCAAACAGGAATTCAAAGAAAGTTTAAAAATTCCAAAGGATGATCACCCTCTGGGCGAGGAGAAATTAAAGAAGTGGAAATGGTTTTAGGGGTGCTGGAGTCCGAACTCCGTTTGACGTTCATGACCTATAACTCCGATAGAGCTGGTCAATTGGTTGTATGTTTTTATTGTTTTTAAGGTTTAGCTGCCACATTTTAATTTCAAATTGCTCGTTGTCGATTACGCCATTGTGCATAAACTCATGGTGAATTTTGCAAAGTGGTTGGATGGATTTGTGAGAATGGCTGGTGTCAAAACGGTCTGTATGGTGAAAAACCTCAGGTGGTCGGTTACAGTTCGGATAAGCGCAATGACCATTAGTTTTTTGCAGTGCAAGTTTTTTGTTTTTTGCTGGAATGTATCGACTTTTTGCTTTTGCTTCTTCTTCGCTATCCGCAAGGGATGCTACGCTATCCGCAAGGGATGCTTCGCTATCCCCGGGGATTGCTTTTATAGATGTGGAAGTGGTGATTTTGACATTTCGTGCAACCTTCATCTTCAAAATCTTAGCCATGACTTCTTTATTGCTAAGCTGATTACCAAACTGCTTTTTAATCTGCAAAAACATAAAAGTCATTTCCTCATCAAGTTCGATGGTTAATTTTGCAGGTATAGCTTTGCAAAAAGTTCCCTCAATTTCATCCTCAACGCCACTTTGCCCAAACATCCCAACTCCCTTATGCTTCGCCCTCAACTCCTTCGCCAACTCTTGAAGTGCTGGTTTACTCATATTTTTGATCTTATCGACCATAGCTTCCTCATTTTCCGGATTTACTAAGGTTGCCATAATTGCCACTTTATTGATTCCTTCAGATCTGATAGCATCTTTCAGCATTGGCTTATTTTCCAAATGTTTTTCTAGTCTCAATCTTTTTTTCACAACATTTTCAGTCAAACCTCCAAACTTAGCCGCATATTCAACGATTGAAGAAGCATATTTTTTGTAGATTCTTTTTTCGTAGATTTCTGGCAGGAGTGCTAAAAGTTCGTTAGTTAATTTTCGACGGTCATTGCCAAACTTTACGAACTTTTGATGTATAGATTTGTCATGGTAATTAGTCGAAATTGCACTACTTTTGCCAACCTGATTTTGAAAAGTAATTTGCATATACTTCGTTAATACTTTGAATCAAAAAGATATCACAAATTGCAAGTTAAATCAAGCACTAAACGGCTAAGGTGAGCCATGGATAGCTACTTCAACATGTTTAAAATTCAGTTTTAGTTAGGCTCGGAATTTATGTCAAAAATCAGCAGTAAAACACAGCAAAATATCAGCAAAAACGTCTCAACATAAAAAAATCTCAAAAAGCGAAATTCTACAGAAGCCAGGCACCAAAAATACCCTTAGCTTCACCACAAAAAAATCGTCAACTACAAAATTTCAAAGTATGGAAGGCCGAAGGCGAATCCTGACGACAAAAAATCTATCGGCAAGGCATGGCTCTCCCCGGGGATAGCGCAGCATAGCGTAGCATCCCTCGTGGATACCTTGCGTATAGCGCAGGATCACTTGCGGAGACTTGCTGTGGTTTTAAAATTCTTGACTAAAAAATAAGTGGTAGTAATATCTTGGCATATGAAAGTAACTTTTAGACAAGAAGCCCAGATCAGCCAGAATAATATGATGGCCATGATGATGCGATATTACTCGTGGGGTTTTTAGTCTGACATTAATTCTAAAATACTAATCCTGCGAGAATATCGCGGGATTTTTTTTGTTCGTTTTAAATTTTATTATTAATTCTAAAAAATATGTCAGAAAATTCATCTAAAATACAGTCACCGGAAACATTTGTAATTGGAGCAGGACCAGCTGGTATAGGGCTGGCAGTTGCAGCAGATAATCTGCAAAAATTGGATTTGTTGTTGCGTCAGGGAACAGTTTTTGCCGATAGTGGAGATGAAGGAGGAATTGGAGGTGGTCGTTTAAACTATCAGATAAAGTCTAATTCTGTTGGGCCAGAATTTGTTTGTTTGGATGAAGGAGTTGATGGTCTTTTGTCAGTTGTTCGTCAAGGTTTTGCGGCCCAAGCTTTGCTTGAAAGCGGAAATAATATAGTTGACCTGCCTTTAGTAAGGCAATACTTAAGAGAGTTGGGCGGGAGATTAATAGAGGTCGTACAGGATTTTCCTAATTCTGATGTTCTGCCAAATACAACTATTGACTCTGTGCATCGCGAAGATTCAAGGGATGGACGCAGGTTTTCGGTTTTAACTGCGAGTGGTAATGTCTGGAGATCAAATAATGTAGTTTTGGCTACAGGAGCTGAGGAACAGAAAATTGATTTGGGTAAAAATAGTGAAAAAATTATTCTTTCAACTGATGTTTTGACCGGAGAAGCTTTTGAAGATATTACCGAAAGATTGATTGATAATCGTGGAAGTGAAATTGTGATTTTGGGCAGTTCTCATAGTGCCTTTTCGGCGGCGTGGAAATTACTGGAGGTACTCCCAAGAGATTTGCTAGCGGGCGGCATTAAAATTCTGCATAGAAGTGACATAAAATTATTTTATAACTCAATTGCAGAAGCTGAGGCGGATGGATATGAATTTGATCCAGTAGAAGATGTTTGCCTCCCGACTGGTAAGGTTTTTCGATATAGCGGATTGAGAGGTAATGCAAAACAGCTTTATAAAGATGTTTGCGAGGGTACGGAGTCCAGAGTTAAGTTGCAAAAGTATGAGGGAAGTGTGCAGACTGATGCGGGTGCGAGCAGATTATTGGATCAGTCTGCTGTTTTGATTCAGGCATTTGGGCATAAGGCGCGCAAGGTCCCGGTTTTTGATAAGAAAGGTCGTGAAATTGGGCCATTACTTGATGAAAGAGGTAAGGTAGAAGTTGATGACACGGCTAGAGTTATTGGATTAAATCGTGAAATAATAAGAGGTCTTTTTGCCTTGGGTCTTGGTCATGGGCGCAAACCTTCGGAGGCGACGGGAGGTGAAAGGAGCGCTAAAAATAATCCAGTAGATTCAATTAATTATTTTCAGGACACAATTGCAAAAGATATTCTCAGACAAATTCTTAAATTAATTTCTTAATTCTTAACCTAAATTTTTATGGATGCTCAAACAAAGGAAAATGCTTATAAACTAGCCTTAAGCCAAGTTGAATCGGTCTTAAAAGGTGAGACTGATCAGATTCTAAAAATGGCGACTGTTAACTGCATTTTGAGGGAGAATCTGCCTTATTATTTTTGGACGGGGTTTTATATCGCTCATGGGGAGGAGCTGCTTGTTGGGCCTTACCAGGGGACGTTGGGATGCCTGCATATTCCATTTGGCAAAGGAGTTTGTGGGACGGCCGCCAAGGAACGTAAAACTCAGCTAGTAAAGGATGTTCATCAGTTTGCGGGCCACATTGCTTGCGATTCTCGTTCACAATCGGAAATTGTAGTGCCAGTGCTTAATAAATCAGGAGAATTAATTGCAGTTTTTGATGTGGATAGTTCGGAGGTTGGCTCTTTTGATGAGATTGATCAGAGGTATCTTGAGGAACTTTTGAAGGATTTATTCTAAACTTCACTCAATCTTCGCATGATTTTTAGTTGTGCTACATACTGGCATGAGAAAGTGAGCTTGCAAATTTTAGGGCCAAAAAGTTTGCAAAATAATTCTTAACAAAAAAAAGTATGAAAATGAAAAATTTGTATCGATCAGGTGTTGGGCTTGTAGTTGGTGTTTTTGCACTGACAATTAGCAGTACAGGTTATGCGGCAACTGGCGAAAGCGCAAAGGTATTTGGTAAAGGTATGCTAAAGAATATCGAACACAGTGTGGAAAAAATTACTAATGGAGTAGTTTTGACGCTTACTTCTACGGATGCTGCTGTGGTTGCTAAGTTACAGTCCGCCGAACATCCACCAAAAGGTCATGGACTAATGGATGACAGTGTGACTATTGTGAAGGAAAACATCAGCAATGGAGTAAAAGTTACTATGACTTCTACAGATCCGGAAATTGTAGCTAAAATTCAGGAAGGACCAAAGGCTAAAGGCATGATGAAAGGTATGAAGGGTATGAAGGAACATAAGGATTTCTTGAAAGATGTGACTAAAAGTATTGAACAGATTACAAATGGTATAGTTTTGACTCTGACTTCTACTGATGCTGACGTTGTGGCTAAATTACAGTCAGATGAACATCCAAAAGATGGTGAAAAAGCTGGAGTTAGCGTGAGCAAAGTTAATATTGAGAATGGAGTAAAAGTGACAATCACCTCTGAAGACGAGGAAATTGCGGCTAAAATTAAAGCACAAGATGGTAAAAAACAAACCAAGGTTGGGAAAATCGTTAAAAAAATGAGAAATGGACACAATAAAGGACAGATGGAGGATTAAGACGTTTTAGTCTTAGGCCTTGAATAATTAATATTTGAGGCCTAAGCTTTTGTAAATCAGCAAATTTATGACTACAAATTCTACAAATTCAGCAAAAAAAATTCTACTGATTGATGATGAATACGCTATTGCGGAGACGATTTCTGCATATGCCGAGAAGGAAGGTTTTGAAATAATTCACGTTGATGATGGTGAAAAAGGCGTGGAAATGTTTAATAAAATCCATCCTGATATGGTGATTTTGGACTGGATGCTGCCAGGAATGTCTGGACCTGAAGCCATTAAATACCTGCGTGAGACTAGCGATGTCCCTATTCTCATGATTAGCGCCCGCAATGATGAAGGTGATATTGTGATTGCTTTGGAACTCGGCGCCGATGATTACATTACAAAACCTTTTGGGCCACGTGAGTTGATTGCTAGAATTCATAATTTATTTAGAAGAATTGCTAAAACCGATGATAAGGAAGATTTAGTAGTTGGAAATTTGTTGATTTCTTTTGAGAGAATGGAAGTTAGTAAAAAGGGTAAATCTGTCAGTTTAACACCTAATGAATTTAGAATTTTGGAACTACTTTTTGAGAATAAAAACAAGGTAGTTTCCAGACAGACTTTGATGGAAACTGCGCTTGGATATGATGATTTCTTGAATGATAGAACTATTGATACTCACATAAAAAATATTCGCAAAAAACTTGAGGAGAATCCTAAAAAACCAAAATTAATTCAAACCGTGCGAGAGACCGGATTTAAACTTGTTATCCCATTATTATCCGAACATAAATGAAACTACGAGCCAAACTAACTTTGAATTTCGTGATGATTGCGGTGATTTCGATTACCGTGAGTTTGTTTTTGATTGATGGACATTTCAAAACAAAATTCGATAAATTCATGAAAGAAAAAAATCAGGAATTGGGCTTGGTGATGGACAAGCATCATGTTTTTATGCTGCAAGAAATTCTTAACAAGGCTACTCCAGAGGGCAGGTTTTTGCTTGAGACTCAGAGGACTTTGATCGTCGCGGGCGGTATTAGTATTTTGTTTTCTATTCTTGCGGCTTACTTTGTCACACAACTGATTTTACGAAGAATTAATAGTTTGCAAACGGCTATGAGCCAGTATAGAGATGAAGGTCACTCCCCTCTTATAACTACTGATGGTAATGATGAAATTGACGAACTAACTAATATTTACAATCTGTTAATTCAGAAAATTGAAAAACAGGAAAGTATTAGGAAGGAGTTTTTTGTGGATATGTCGCATGAATTGCGTACGCCGTTGACTGTGATAAAGGGCTATGTGGAGGGCATGGTGGATGGTGTGTTTGAAAAAAATAAGGAGGAAGATATTAAGAAAAAAACTTTGCACGAGACTGATAGGATGATTCATCTTGTAAATGAGATGACTAAATTGGCCAAGTTTGAGGCGGGCGATGTGAAGTTGCAAAAGGAAAGCGTGGACTTAGTGGATTTGACCAAAGAAGTAGTGGAAATGCTGGAAAGTCAGATTGTGGAAAAGGATTTAGTGGTTGTGGTGCATGGGTCGGCAAAAGTAGAAGTTGATAGCTATAAATTCAAACAGGTTATTATTAATTTATTGGATAATGCTATCTGTTACAGTAAAAATGGTGGTGAGATTTTGGTTGAAATTGAAGCGGCAAAAAAATCCGTGATTTGGAGAATTAAAAATAAACCAGAAAAACTGGAAGCTCGTAATGTAGAAAACTTTTTTGAGAGATTTTACAGAGGAGACAAGTCACGCGTACGTAACGACAAAAAACCTCATCTTGGGATTGGTTTAAACATAGTAAAAAAGATCGTTGAACATCATGGCGGCAAAATTGAGGCCCGCGTCGAAGATGGAACGATGGTGTTTGAGATTAGGCTATGATTCTTAACTATGTCCGTCTTTTAGGACGTTTGCATCCATACCTTCCATGAGTGGTGTGACGATAGTTTTGAACTCACTAAGTTTTGTTTTAGGCAAAATCGTTGTCTTATCTTTTTGAATTATAACCTCATCATCCTTAATAAATACTTCGAATTCTGGATGACGTTCTTCCTGTGCATTGACCGGTGTGTAAGTAAGTTTCAGAGTAAATTTCATAACGCCTCTTGAGTCTATTTTTTGAGAGAATTTTTCTGTTGTTAGAGGAACTTTCATATATTCTTGTAACTCTGTGCGGACATCATAGGTGAATTTTGAAGTTGTTGATTCTAATAAGGCCTCTTTTGGATCAAGCCCAATCGGTTCAACAGTGCCATCTGGTTGAGTCCTTTTACCATGAATCAAGGTTTTACCGGTTGGATCAAAGGTGCCTTCTTCTTCCGTGCCATTTGAAAATCGCTTACTACCTTTTAGTTCATTGCCTTCAAAATGGAGATTGTAGACAACCCATGTTGTTGCAATTACATCTTTATGGATTTCTCTACCAACAAGGAATACTCCAGTTTCTCTGTCAAAAACACCTGTTCTTTCGGCACCATCATCAGCTATTTTAGTTTGAGATTTTGTGGTTTCTCTTGGTTGAATCGTTGGTGCGGCGGTTACTTGAGCGGGAGCATTAAGTTTACGAAATTCTGCCAGGGCTTCCTGAGTAAATTCTTGCAAAGTTTTGCCACCAACGGTAACTGGAATATCTTCTTCGAGTAGGAGCATTTGATCGATCATATCTTTTATAGATTCTTCGTCTATGAAGGTATCGTTTGCTATGTTCTGCATTAAGTCTTTGACTCTTGAACGTGCGTAATTATACTCAACTGTGTCCCATTCACCGGTTTCGGTATTAAATTTTGCTACAACTTCCACCTCGTCGCCTATGCTGGTATATTTTTCGAAAATTTCACCATCTTTCTTCATAAAAAATAAATCTTTGTTCTCTTGGTTTTTGTTTTGAATAAGCTCTTTAACCCATGTACCCTCTTCATCTTCTTCATTTGTTGTTTTCAGTAAGTTAAGGTCTACTACTTTTTTTGCAGAATGCCATTCGCCACCGTCGGGTAATTTTTCTAGATAGTCTAAAGAAGGTTTTTCCGGTTCGGCTGGTAGTGCTTCCGGTTGTGGATCAGTAGTAGTAGGTTCCCATCTTGGTTGCTCAATCGGTGGATCAACAGGTTCAGGTGGATTTTGAACTGGTGGTGGGGTTGGTTCAGCTGCGGCTGGTTCAACTGCGGGTGCTTCCGGGGCTGGAGGTTCCGGAGGTTGGGGTAGAGTGACTGGTTCAATAGGATCTGGTTCTGGAATTGGTTTAGCTTCAACTGGCTCAACCTTAGTAGTGGTATTTCCGGCTAGATCAGATCTTGGGATATAACCAGTAAAAGTTACACTTTGCTTACCTGTGTAATTTTTTCTAAATTTAGTTTTATCATGGGTGATTTGCACCTTTACATTGCCATCGGAATCTTCAGTTGGGTCTAAAACTTCCACAGTGTCGGTCATAAAATAAACTCCTTTTCCCCCTGCTTCTAAAAGAATATTTCCATCACTCAAAAGTCTAGTTGGGCCAATTTGCAGAGTTAGTTTACTACTGTTGAATTCAGTAAAACCAATGAAGTCTAAAAATTGAGAGAGGTCGGTTATAGCATTATCATCTAGAAGTTTTTTTGTTTCAGGATTTGAATTTAGCTGATTGTACACTTCTTCAAGTTCATTATGATCAAGGCTCAAATCTGATAAATTTTCCTCTGGTTTAAAAAACTGCAATAAATTTTCTTTTAATTGAGATAGAACATTAGAACGTTGATCCTGTAAAATCTCTAGATCACGGATACGTCGATCCAGGGATTTATTAATCTCGTTTTTGAAGCCTTCTGGTTGTTGTTGCTCTGGATTTGGCATTTTAGTTTTATAAACTTTTTAGTTTTTGTTCGAGTTTTGCGAGTTCTTTAATATCGGATTTGCTGGATTTTTTGCGTTGCAAGTCGAGACACAGTGAAACAACCTTTTTGAGTAGGTCTATTCCGGACTCGGTTTTCACAATTTTAGCCTTTAATTTTTGGTAGTAGTCTTCCTGATTCATTGTTGTTTTTTTGAAGCAATTCTACTGATGTGTCTTTTTTAATACATCTACAGTGGTGCCGATTTCAACTCCATTGACGCTAAAGGCGGTTGGGTCACTTAGTAGAGTTTTTAAACCTAAGCCTACTACACGCTCACCAATTATTTTGCCGCTTTCGTCTTTGAGTTGTACTGAATCACCTAATGCCACGCCCAATTTTTCCCTTTGCCACTTACTCAAACCGACATATGGGCCTTGGCTATTGCAAGTGGCCTTAACTGTTAAGCGAAGGGTTGGTTCTTTTTCGTTGGCTTCGATTGTAAAAGCGTCATCTTGAATGGATTGTCTTTCTTCTTGAAAAGCACTTAAATCCTGAGAATTTTCTTTTAAAGAATTTTGTTGATTTGGCTGTTCTGGTTGGAATTCAAGATTACCCATTTTTTTTGTTTTTTATTTCTCTCTTTTTTCTATTTTAATTTCTGTTTGAAGAGAATTTTTCTTATATCTTGGCTGATAATCAGTCAGAAATTTTTTCGCTCCTGGACCGGAATCATCAGATACAGAAAGGCCACCAGTTGGAGTAATTAGAACACTGTAAAAAGATTTTGATTCTTTGTTTTTATCGTAAAACCAAATTATACCACCACCCTCTTGTTTACTACGGAATGTAGCCCTCACACTATCAGGCAATTCGATTTTGTATTTCCCGTTTTTATTGTCTTTAAGGGCGACTTCAAGTTCTCCATTTTTCAATTCTAATGGCACAACGCCTCTAGAATCCTCCTCTTCACTGATAATCCGAATAGAATTTTTATCTATTTTTATATTATATTTAAGTAAAAAGTGATCTAGATCTTTATCTTCACCAGATTTAGGTACTTCGATCTTACCTTTTTCGTCGATCCAAAGATAACCAGCTTGACTGGTCTCCTTGTCCACGTCACCTTCAATTACAGAAGTTAAGTCAATGTTACATCCACCTTCCGGTTCCTGGAGGAATTCAGCGGTTACATCACCTGGTAATTCAATTTTATATTTCTGCTTTTTGTTACCCTTGAGAGTAACTTCAAATTCGCCGGTTTTCAGAGGTTCCATTCCGTATACTTCAATGTGGTTTCCTGTGATTTTTGCCCTGTAGTTTACAAGCCACTCATCTCCATCATCTTGATTTTCATCTGATAGATCTGTCTCACTTGGAGGATCAATCGTAACTTTGCCATTTTTATCTATAGTTAGGCTTCCGATAATATCATGCTCTTCATCGTAACAAAGAACCGCCCCATCATTAAATCCGTCATTCCAAACTGCATAAGAGGTAATGCCTTTTGGCAAATCAATAGTGTAAGTTTTGCCATTCATTTCAAATTTTCCGTCTTCAACTTTGACCTCTTGTTCATGCTCTAATTCATCATTCAAAAGATAACCAGCGGCATCTTCGCCCATTTCTCTTGAAGCCACTCTGGCAGCCATCAACATGTTTTGTGCTTCAATGTACTCTACGTTTTTTATGGCGTTTTTCTTTTGATCAAGATAGGTTTTTGTTTTGGCATCATATTCGATACCAGTACGAGGATCAGAGAAACTGTGATCATTATTGTGATCAGGTGGAGTGTTTTGTTGTTTTTCCATATTTTTTGTTTTTATTTTTTATTTACTTGCTTATTATACCAGACTTTACGGCTTTTGCCAAATGCGCAGTTTGACGAATTGCTGATACACGTTTTAATTCGTCGGTGCCGACAGTTTTACAGATAAGGTTTGACCCGTTGGTAATTTATGCTATATCTGATTTCCGCAAGGGATGCTGCGCTTCCTGGAAACGACCTCCTCCTGAACAAATAATTAGATCATATCTGTCTCTGATGCAAGCATTCTAACTGATATAAAACTTGATCTGCTCTGGAAAACTCTATGATCCGTTCTTGTCCTTGGTGATAAATTATGCTGGAAGGGGCTTTATGAATACCTAATCTTCCCAATTCGGTATTCAAAGCTCGGCTTGGATTTTTATCGCAGTAAACTTTAAGAAATTTTACAGATTCAGTATTAGGGGATTGATTTCTATTAGTTGCTATATCAAAATTAAAACCAGCACATTTACTGCAGGTAGTTTTTTGTATAGTTACAACTGTTGTTTGACCGGAATTAAGAAACTCTCTGCTTAGAAATTGCTCTGCAGTGATTTCTTCTGGACCTTTCAGCTCTGGATTTTCTAACTCCCAATCAGAACCATGATCTATACCCATAAGGTAGGACTTTAGTGTTGTTCGTGACTTGTAGTAGCTACAGTCAAGAATACTAGGGTCAAAAATGAGAATACGAGGGCTTGGATGAAGCCGACGAAGATTTCAAGACCGTAGAATGGAAGTGGGGCGATTAGCGGCACCAAGAAGCTGATAACCAAAAGCAAAACTTCACCGGCAAAGACGTTGCCGTAAAGACGGAAGGAGAATGAAATCATTTTGGATACTTCACCAAATAATTCGAGGATACCTACGAAGCTGCCGACAAAATTCTTAAAAGGATTTATAAAGAATTTGCCGCCGTAACCCTTAAATCCAAGCATAGAAAAACCCATGATCTGGATTGAAGTCACCGCAACAAGAGACAAGGCAAAAGTCATATTTACATCTGAAAAAGTTGATCTGAGGTAAGGAATTAAAACGTGGTGACCTTCATGCTCAGCCCACATTCCAACACTACCAAACCCAGGTAATAATCCCATCCAGTTAGACACTAAAACAAAAAGAAAAATAGTTGCAACAATAGGAAAGAATCTAGCAGTCTTTTTTTCATCCCTAACTACTGTGTTAAAAAAGTTAAACAGGGTTTCAATTAAAAATTCTACAAAATTTTGTGATCCACCTGGCACCATAGCGTATTTGCGACGACGAACTACTAAACCAATAGAGATCAAAACGATCAAAGTTAAAACAGAAGTAATGAGTGTGTTTCTAACTTCGAAACTACCGATCATAAATATTGTTTCTGAGCCGAGTGTAGGAGGTATGAATTCTGCCATTATTCTTTAGAGTTACTATTATTATTTTTATCTGACTTAGCTTTAGGTTTTGGAATTGGTTGGATAAGATCTTTCATTTTGTAGTACACGATTCCGATTCCTGAGCTGATCGCTAAAAAGAACCCGATGAAAACAAAGAGTGGGAAAGTCCCCAAATATTTGTCTAAAAACACGCCCCCAACTCCAAAGATTAGAATTGGAGTTATGATCATATACCCTAGATTTAAAGCTAAACTGTAGATTGACCATTGTTTTTCTTTATCTTGTTGAGTCTCCTGAGTCATTTTTATTGATTAAAACTTCCTGGACCGGCGCTACTACCGTGACGACGTTTGCGAGCAATTTTTACTCTAGAAAGAGCTCTTTCTAATTCGGCAACTGCATCAGCATAACCTTCTGCATCCTGACGTTTTTCGGACATGAGAGCCTGCGCACGAACGCGAGCTTCTTCGGCACGTTGTTCATCTAGAGCTTCCGCTCTTTCGGCTGCATCAGTTAAGAAAGTGATTGTATGACCATCGATTTCAGCGATACCACGAGTTACAGAAAAAAATTCTTCCTTACCAGCTTTTTTTACCATTACTTCTCCAGCTCTAACTGCAGCAAGTAGTGGAATGTGATTTGGTAGAATTGTGATCTGCCCATCGATTGTTGGGATAGAGACAGCTTCAACCATTTCCTGGTAAAGGACTCTCTCGGGTGTGACTATTTTGAATTCAATTTGTTTAGACATTTTTTAGTTAGTAATTTCATCGATTGTTCCCTTCATGTAGAATTTGTTTTCGTCTACTTCGTCCATCTTGCCATCAAGGATCTCTTTAAATCCACGAACAGTGTCTTTTAGAGTACAATATTTACCGCTGTGACCAGTGAAGGCTTCAGCAACGAAGAATGGCTGAGACAAGAACTTTTGAATTTTACGAGCACGGCGTACAGTGATTTTATCTTCTTCAGATAATTCTTCCATACCCAAGATCGCAATAATATCCTGTAAATCTTTATATCTTTGTAGAATTTTTTGCACGCCACGAGCCACAGCATAATGTTCTTCACCAACAATGTTTGGATCCATGATTGTAGAAGTTGAATCTAGAGGATCTACCGCTGGATAAATACCCAACTCAGCCAAGTTACGAGAAAGTACTACTGTAGAATCCAAGTGACCGAAAGTTGTAGCTGGAGCTGGATCAGTCAAGTCATCCGCTGGTACGAATACCGCCTGGATAGAAGTTACTGAACCTTTTTTTGTAGAAGTGATTCTTTCCTGTAGAGTACCCATTTCTGTTGCCAATGTTGGCTGGTAACCTACTGAAGAAGGAATACGTCCCAAAAGTGCTGACACCTCAGAACCGGCCTGAGTGAAACGGAAAATATTATCAACGAAAAGTAGTACATCACGACCTTCTTCATCACGGAAATATTCAGCCATAGTAACACCAGTAAGGGCTACTCTCTGACGTACTCCAGGTGGTTCGTTCATCTGACCGAACACGAGTGTAGTTTTTTCCAATACTCCAGAATCCTTCATTTCATAATATAGATCATTACCTTCACGACTTCTTTCACCTACTCCGGCAAATACTGAGAAACCACCATGCTCCTGAGCGATATTACGAATCAACTCCTGGATGATTACAGTCTTACCTACTCCGGCTCCTCCGAATAGACCTACTTTACCTCCCTTAATAATTGGGCAGATCAAATCGATAACTTTGATACCAGTTTCCAAGATTTCAGTTTTTGTAGATTGCTGTTCAAATGTTGGAGCTGGTCTGTGAATTGGATATTCTTTTTCACCTACTACGGCTTCTTTGTCATCTAGAGGATTACCCAAAACGTCGAACATACGTCCCAAAGTTTTGTGTCCAACTGGCACCATAATTGGCGCACCAGTATTCTCAACGGGCTGATTACGTTTTAGACCGTCAGTCGCACCCATGGCAACAGTTCTAACTTCATTTCCACCAAGGTGTTGCTGAGTTTCCAAAACCAAAGTTTCTTCACCAATTTTCACTTTTAAAGCGTCGTAAATTTTTGGAAGTTCTTCTCCCTCAAATGAGCAATCTATCACCGCTCCAATAATTTTAGTTACTTTACCTGCCATATTTTAGAGTTTAAAGGATTAATTTATATATTTGAATTTTTGATTCTAAGGTTAACCTATAACTGCGCTACTACTCGCGATTTCGGCGATTTCTCTGGTGATTGCGGCCTGACGAGCCTGGTTATAACTCAATACCAAGTCACCAAGTAGATCACCCGCTGCCTTGCTAGCATTCTGCATGGCCATCATACGTGCGCTGTGTTCTGAAGCGGCGCTTTCCAAAACGGCCTGAAAAAACTGGATTTCCACTAATTGTGGGATTACATTTTCCATAATATATTCTGCTGAAGGTTCGAGTTTATAATCTAAATCTTTTTCGGCTGGCTTAACAACTTTTGTGAATTTTGAACCAAGTTCTGACACCATTTCCTCAAAAACTGCTGGAGAAAATGGAAGCACGGTTTTGGCTACAGGCTGCTGTTGAAGAGTAGAGACGAAATCAGGATAAACAATAATTACTTTATCGTATTCACCATTCACAAAACCTTTAATTGCCTGACGGCTCATAGGTAGAATGTTGGCGAATTTTGGATGGTTTGAATAAGCTGGGAAAGCCATTGAAACCTCTTTGCCGACTCTATGCAAGAATTCAGCGCCTTTTTTGCCAGAAGTCATGTAGTGAATTTTGGCTTTTGGAGTTTCTTTCTCAAGCTTACTAGCAACCTGAGTGATTTTGCGGAATACGTTAGAATTAAGACCACCACATAAACCTTTGTCCGTTGTAAAAACAATAACGAGAATATTTTTTACTTCTCGGGATTGAAGATATTTACTTTTTTCACCGTGTTTTTTGGCTAGCTTAAGCAAAATATTCATTGAAAGATAACCATATGAGCGCAGATTAATCGCGCCGTCCATGGCTTTCTTCATCTTTGAAGTCGCTACCAATTCCATCGCTTTTGTAATTTGGCGAGTGGACTTGATAGATTTGATCTTTCTCTTGATGTCGCGTACTGAGTTGGACATTTTTAATTAAAAGTTACTTCTGAATTAAATTCTCCCAAAGCTTTTTTGATATCAGCTTCGATTTCCGGAGTGATTTCTTTTTTCTCTACTAGGTCTTTAAAAATATTTGGGTATTTAGCTTCGATGTATGTGTATAGTTTTTCTTCGTAATCTCTTACTTTTGCAACCGGCACATCTTTTAAGTATTCGTTGATACCAGCGTAAAGAATTACTACCTGTTTTTCTACTGATACTGGAGAATATTGTTTCTGTTTAAGCATTTCGCTTAGACGATCACCTTTGTTCAATTGTTTTTTTGTAGTTTCATCCAAATCTGAGCCGAACTGAGCAAATACCGCAAGTTCACGATACTGAGCCAATTCAAGTTTCAATTTACCAGCTACTTTTTTCATAGCTTTGATTTGAGCGGCAGAACCTACACGAGATACAGACAAACCTACGTTTAACGCTGGTCTGATACCTTTGTAAAAAAGATCAGTTTCGAGATAGATCTGACCGTCAGTGATTGAGATAACGTTTGTTGGGATATAAGCGGATACGTCACCTGCCTGAGTTTCAATAATAGGTAAAGCAGTTAGAGAACCACCACCGTATTTTGGATCCAAACGGCAAGCACGTTCAAGTAGACGGGAATGTAGATAAAAGATATCACCTGGGTAGGCTTCACGTCCCGGTGGTCTTCTCAAAAGTAGAGAAATTTCACGGTAAGACCAGGCATGTTTAGAAAGATCGTCGTAAATTACCAAAACATCCTTACCCTGATCTAGGAAGTATTCACCCATAGCACAACCGGCAAATGGTGAAAGGTATGTCATAGAAGCAGGATCACTAGCTGAAGTTCTCACGATAATTGTGTATTCCATGGCGCCACGAGCTTCTAATTCCGCAACGATCTTAGCAACTTTAGATTCTTTTTGACCGATAGCTACGTAAATACAGATCATATCCTGACCTTTTTGGTTGATGATCGCATCGATAGCTACTGCTGTTTTACCAGTTCCACGATCGCCGATAATAAGCTCACGTTGTCCACGACCAACTGGGATCATGGCATCAATAGCTTTAATACCAGTTTGTACCGGCTGACTTACAGATTTACGTTTAATTACACGAGGAGCGATTTTTTCGATTGGGTACATTGCGCTACTCTTGATTGGACCTTTGCCATCTTGTGGAATTCCAAGAGAATCCACAACTCTACCGATCATCGCTTCACCAACTGGAACAGAAAGAATTTTGCCAGTAGTTCTAACTTCATCACCTTCTTTAATACCTCTACCGTTACCAAGGATAATCACACCAACGGTATCTTCTTCAAGATTTAGGGCTACACCAACTTCTCCGTTTTTAAACTCCACCATTTCCTGTGAAGCAACGTCAGATAGACCACTAATACGAGCGATACCATCACCAACTTCGATCACGTGACCAATTTTTTCGATCTTGGATGAAGACTGAAATTGTTCTATTTGAGCTTTTAAAGCATCTAATATTTGATCTTTGATTTCCATGATTAATTTTAATTAGAGATTTGAGAGATTATTTAAACTTTTGTTAATTGTGATTTCAGACTTTCCAAGTTTCCAAGAACTGTGGAATCAATAATATAGTCATCAAATTCGATTTTCATTCCTCCAATAACGTTCGGATCAACTTTTACATCCAAAATAACTTCTTTTTTGAAAGCTTCTTTAAGCAAACTGCTGATTTGTTCGAGTTCAGTTTTTGAGGCCTCTTTAGCCAAAGTCAACTTAACCACCATCTGACCTTTTTGGCTTAACCAGATTTTTTGGAAAGCGGCAGGTAGATTCTTGATTAATTTGCTTTGTTTGCGACGAGTAAGGATTTTTAAGAGATTCTGGATTTTTTGATTCACAGAATTTGAGTCCTTATCCTCTTCTAAGGTACTTGCTAGAACCTGAGCATATTTTCTTAAAGAAACTTTCATAATTTATTAGAATTTAACTGAGGAAATTTCATTCTTAATAGCGCCCTCAAGACGTTTTTGATCTTCGCCGCTAAATTCTTTACGTAGAATTTTTTCACAGCTGGATACTATCAAACCGGCTAATTCGCCTTTTAATTCTCTATACATTTCTTCTTTTTCAGATTTTAACTGATCACGATAGCGTTCAGCCAAACTAGCAATTTCTTTTTTACCAAGGGCAATAATTTTTGCTCTTTCTTCTTCCGCTTCCTTTTTAGATTTTTCCAAAGCAGCCATAGCGTTAGCAGAGGCTTCTTTTAGAATAAGCTCTTTTTCAGAAGTTACTTCGTTAAGTTTCTTTTCGATTCTTTCAGCGTCTTCAACACTTTTGGCAATCATTTCCTTACGTTTTTGAAGAACATTTAAAAGAGGACCGTAAAGTAGCTTGCGCAAAGCAAAAAATAGAATAATAAAGGCAGCTACCTGGGCGATGATGAGTTTAACATCAATACCTAATTTACTAATAATTTCCATTTAAATTTAGGTTTAAGTTTAAGAACGGGACCGTTTAACACCTTGATGAGATTCTCTGCCTGCAAAATGTTAGGTGCGTGCAGAGAGTCCCAAGGGGAGCCGGAGCGCAAGCGCTCTTGGCGAACGTCTATACGAATTTGATAATAAGAGCTACTACTAGAGCGTAGATCGCAATCGCTTCACAGAAAGCTACAGAAAGGATCATAGCTGACTGAATTGAAGAAGCTGCTTCTGGGTTTCTACCCATAGCTTCCATAGCTTTTGATGATAACCAACCGATTGCTAGAGCTGGCATAGCGCCACCTAGAGCCATAGTCATCGCAACAAATAAATTCTTGTCCATACGTTTAATTTTTAAAGATTAAAAAATTCTTCCCGTTAGAATACTAAACTTTTTTCAAATTGCAATACTAAAGCTATTTTCAATTCTGTAAAGTTGGTGTGTAATAAACAAAATCTAAACAATATCGCCACTTTGCAAAGCGGTTTTTTGCCTGTTAATACAGCGGAAATGGAATTGAACGTTTGTAACATAGGTAAAGGTCCTCACGGCGGATGATGAATTGAGGAAAATAGTGATTTTGCCGTATTTAAAAATATTTGGCAGGAAACCATCCATGTTCATTTCTATATTCTGAATCTGTGAAAGATCTATTGCATCCATTAAATCCTTAAAAAAGACCGTTTTGTGATGCTCAATGAGACGCTTGTCAGTAATGATTTCCACACAAAGAAAGTAATTTAGGATTTTGATGAAAAACCTATGGAAATAAAGGGTAGCAATAATGAAAGTTATTAAAAAAACTGTTTTACCTTCTATACCACTAGCAACCCAAGCCTTTATCTCAGGTAGATTGACGATGGAAACAGTAACAAAAGCGATAAAAATCATGAAGAAAATCAGATCTGGCAGCAAAACAATCCAATGCTGTCTAGTAAAACAAACTAGCGTTTCGTTATCCTCCTGGCCTTTAAAATATCTATCTCTATTCTGCATAAGTATTAAAACTAATGGTAAAAATAATCACTGAAATTACCGAAAAAATCGTAAGTAGCAGATATAAGCTACCTACCTGCTCTTTAGAAATTACCTTAAAAAGTTTGGTGTATTTGGACTCTGGAAGGTGAAATCTTTTGTTATAAGAAATAAGCCTCTTTAGAGCAATAAAACAAAAGATGATTGAGGCCAGCCCAATGGCTATGATGAGTGTATTAAATTCAGTCATAGGCTAATTGGTCAAATACTGACTTTAGGCTAGTCCAAATCTGTTAGCTTGTCAAAGTTTATGACGAGGCCGGTTTTCCGTGAATTTAGGTCGATTTTGGATGATATTCACGATTTATTGACTTTTAAACGTGAATTTGCTATACTTTTGAGGTTAATTCACGATTTATCTATGGCGACTTCAAGTTTCAATCAATTTAGGCTAAAAACTCTTAAGGAGGAATATGATAAGTTAAGACCCGGTAAAGATTCTCTACTGAAACTTCTTGATGAATCTGAGATTTCAGAAAGCGTCTATAATTCGAATGCGATTGAAAATTCTACCTTAACACTTAAGCAAACTGAAAAGATCCTGATGGAAATGGAACTTTCAAAAGATCTTTCCTTGAGAGAGGTTTTTGAGGCTAAAAACCTGGCTAGAGTGATTGAATATATTCGGGCAAAGTCTGCAGAGTCAGAGTTGAATAAGGAAATAATGCTGTTTTTGCATCAGATGTTGATTGGAGGAATTGATGATGGTATCGCTGGACGCTTTAGAGCTAAAATGGAATATGTCAGGGTTGGCAGCCATATTGCACCGGCTCCTGAACAAATCCAGCCAATGCTTGATAGAGCTTTGTTTGCTTATGCAGAATTTTCTACTCAATCATCTAACTATTTTATTGATAGAGTTGCGCTATTTCATCTGGAATTTGAGAGAATTCATCCATTTAACGATGGCAATGGCAGAATGGGGCGTGTGATCACAAACTGGCAACTACAAAAGATTGGCTTTCCCCCTGTAATTATTCGTAATAAAGAAAAGCAAAATTACTATGATTCATTTAAAGAATATGATGGCAAACGCAAAACTGAAATCATGGAGCAGATTTTGACTTTGGCTTTAATGGAATCATTAAACAAGCGTATCGCCTATCTCGCTGGTAAAGAGATCGTGACCTTGGCTGAATACTCCAAGAGCAGTGATAAATCTTTATCCGCTTTACTAAACATGGCCAAACGTCAAACAATCCCCGCCTTTAGGGAGAAGGGAGTTTGGATGATTGGGGCTTAGTCTTTCATTAATTTAACTTTCTCCACCATCTTCATGAAATAATCACTGTGTAAATCAAAAGCAACTTGTGCTTCAATATTTTGGCCATACCTAACTTTTTTTGCTAATTCAAAATATCGTTTAAAACTAGTTATTGGATCAGAACCCTTATTCTCTAAGTCTCTTACTGCTATCAGCTTTGCCTCAAGATGAGGATGGCCTTTTGCCATTTGACTATTTATCTCGTTAAATAGAGTCACAAGTTCATCGTTGATAGCCTTAAGCTCTGGCGTTTTTTCAGCTAATGAATTCATCTGATTTGAAATAAAATCTATATCCATTATCGTTTCTTCATTTTCTAGAGGTCTGGCTTCATCATCAAATTTCTCCTTTTTAATACGATCTTTTTCTTTATAAATCTGCTCATTAATTTCAAAATCAGTAAGTTCCTCTTCTGGTTGACTACTCAGTGGAGTTGAGGTCTCCTTTTTTTGTGTATCTGGTAGAACTAATTTATCGTCATAGTCATCGAGATTGAAATCTTGAAAATCTTTAGAATTTTCCAGGCGGAAGCCTTTTTGGGTCTGAATAATTTTGTATGGATCATCAATGCTGTAACCAAGAACTAAACTTGGAATGATTTCTTGATTTATTAACTCGTTTTTTTCGACCATATCGTTCTTAAAATATGGTTTAAAATCTTTAATAATTGGCAGAACATTTGCATTAAAAAATTTCCATTCTAAAGATCTAGTACCTGGCAAATTAAGCCTGTCGTCATAGGCCTTAAAAGAGAATCTTTCTTCTGGAATATTCTTATCTGCATTAACTAAGGTTAGCCTATCTTTAGTAATATAAAAGTTATAAGGTTTGCCAATCTGGAAGCCATTTCTCAAGAAGGGCAAGAGCTCAAATTTTGCAAAATCACTTTCCCTTAAATAGATTTTTGAAAGTTTTGGATAGAGTTTTTTGAGATCTGGTAGAATTTTT
>ERZ1292640.922-Hain-H43-02um-R1-922-length-24315-cov-7_pt1 | contig 24315 bp, 19 predicted proteins | sample MGYA00564404_ERZ1292640 | MGnify/ENA primary metagenome ERZ1292640 (study PRJEB36523, sample SAMEA6512636) | groundwater metagenome | collected 2019-01-08 | study: AquaDiva: Metagenomics assemblies of 32 groundwater samples | reverse complement strand
GCATTGGGCAGTATGGGATGTGTCGCCAGCAATGCGGTCCCGGTTCTGATTCGCAATGCCGCCAACGCCACCGGCACTCGACGGCTTTTCGCGGTGCAGTCCCTGGGGGAGATAGGACGACCTGCTCAATCAGCTGTCCCAGTCCTTGTTTCCGTTCTTCTTTCGGATGACAGCAGCATGCCACCGAATCTTGGCGGGGGAGAAGAATTGCGCGTTAAGGCGGCGCGTGCCTTGGCCGAGATCGGTATCACTCCTGAAGAGGCGGTGCCGACTTTGATAGCAATGACGCGGGGCACGAACCAGTGGGCACGCTGGTTTGCCTCCGTTGCCCTATGGAACAGAGCCCGTCAGAACCCGATTCTTCAAGCGCAGGTCATCGAAGGATTGCGGTCAACGAACCGGATAGGAGTCATGATTTCCTTGGGGTGCCTGGGTTCCAACGCCGCTGCGTTTGTTCCGGAAATCTGCCGCCTAACGAACGATTCTTTCTCTGGGCACACGGCTCGACGAATACTGCAGCGGATTCAGCCGAACTTACCATGATCCCACGCGAAATCCTCAAAACCATCCGCCAGATCGAGACTCGTACGAACTGGCTCGTGATCGAACCGCTCGCGGGCCGTTCATTTCAGCCGCCGGCGGAGGTCGGCAGGATTTCGTTTGCCATGCCTGACCGAGACGATGATCAGTTCACCCGTTTCGGCTCCGCTGGTGAAATAGACCGAGTAAGGCCAGCCCAGGATCTTTGCCTTTTGGGTCAGGCGGCTGGCGCGGGGAAATCCAGAGGACGGCAAAGCTCCGAATGCTGCAAAGCACGTTCCGCGCGCCGGTCAAGTTCGGTAACTTGTTCCGGGGTCAGTTCGTTTTCGGGTCCGCCAAGTTCGTTCCAGATTTGTTCGGCAACCTCCAGTTGTTCCCGCGCCGGCAAACGACGGATTTGCTCCAGGATTTCTGTCGCGCTCATGGCACTAAGTTACCGCTCCGGCCAAAGCAGGCAAGTCAGCTTTTCAGGCCACTGCCATTCCGCATCCCGCACTCCGCATTCCGCCTTCGCATGATCCCCCGCAAAATCCTCAAAACAATCCGCCAGATCGAGATTCGCACGCGCCGCATCGTGACCGAAACGCTCGCCCGCAGTTCATTTGATTCGTCGGCGCAGTTCCGCGGGGTCGCGCTTGCCGTGGAAAACGGAAACGACGCCGATAAAGTCATCCTCGACGTGGTAGTAAACGTTGTAGGGAAAGATTTGGACCCTGGCCTTGCGGACAGTGCTGCCAACGAGCCGAAATCGTTCAGGGTTTTGGAGGATTCGGCGCAAGGTTGCGTGAATCTCGGCCTCGAATCTGTCTCCCAATCCCGGTTGCTGGTCCTCATACCACGCAACCGCCCCTTCAAACTCAAGCCGCGCTTCGGGGGCAGAGATTATCTCCCGGCGCATGAGCGGTTTTGCTTGAGTCGGCCTTTCAATTCCGCACGCACTTGTTCCCAGGGAATTCCGGCCTTGGGATTCTTGCGTAGATTCTCCGCGCGCCGCTCTAGTTCCGCGAGTTGCGCGGGCGACAATTCATCGTCAAACGCGCTGCACTCGTCCAAAATCTGCTCGGCCACTTCGCGCTGTTCTCGTAGCGGCAGACGCCGGATTTGGTCCAAAATTTCTGATGCGCTCATGGCGCCAAGTTACGCCCGCCGGGGACGCAAGCAAGCGGCATTTGCAGTTCCGGTTGATTCCGCATTCCACACTCCGCCTTCCGCCTTCGCATGATCCCCCGCGAGATTCTCAAGAAAATCCGACAGATCGAACTCCGCACCAACCGCCTGGTCACGGAGACTCTGGCCGGCCAGTATCACAGCGTTTTCAAAGGCCAAGGCATGAATTTTGAGGAGGTGCGCGAGTACCAGCCTGGCGATGAAGTGCGCTCCATCGATTGGAACGTCACCGCGCGCATGAACCATCCCTTCGTCAAAAAGTTCGTCGAGGAGCGCGAACTCACCGTCATGCTCATCGTGGACTTGAGCGGTTCCGGTTTGTTCGGGTCGGGCGAACAGTCCAAGCGGGAGCTGGCGGCCGAGATCGCCTCCGTGCTGGCCTTCTCCGCCATTCGCAACAACGACAAGGTCGGCTTGATCCTCTTCACCGATGCCATTGAAAAGTTCATCCCGCCCCGCAAAGGCCGCAAACACGTGCTGCGGGTCATCCGCGAAATCCTCTTTTACGAGCCGCAACGCCACGGTACCGATCTCAACCAGGCCCTGCAATTCCTGACGCGGGTCACCACCCGCCGCGCCATTGCCGTCGTCCTCTCTGATTTCCTGGGCCAAACCGCTCCGACGCGGGCGGAAATGGCGGCCCATCTCCGGCGGCGCATGATCCTCTCCGAAACGCTTTCGCAGACTTCGGCCACGGCCTTGCGCCAGGCCAATCGCCGGCATGATGTCGTGGCCGTGCAAATCACCGACCGCTTCGAATTGGAATTGCCCGCGCTCGGTTATCTGGTGCTCAAGGACGCGGAAACCGGCGAGGTGGTCGAAGTCAACACCGGCGATGAGCGCAAGCGCGCCGCCTTCGCCCAAAGGCAAATCAAAGCGCAAGCGGAACTGAAGCGCCTCTTCCAATCGGCCGGCATCGATTCCATCCAGTTGCGCACCGATCAACCGTATGCCGCCGCCCTGGGACGCTTTTTTGAGATGCGGGAAAAGCGCCGCCGCCGCGGGTAGAGCCATGCGAGCAACGTTCACCATCCAGAAATCCAAGTTCCGGGTACCAGACTCCAGGTGCGCTGCGCGATCCCAATCTGGCCTCAAGCATTGGCACCGCGCCCAATGGGGCACAGGTCAGCGGAGCCGCACCTGTTGTAGTACGAGTGTCCTCAGCCGCATTCGGAATTCCGCAATCCGCAATCCGCAATCCGCAATCCGCAATGAGAAAATGAGCACCAATCCGTCCGCGCTTCTCCTTCCGGCGCCGTCCCAGGCCAGCAACAGCGTAGCTGAACTGGATATCCGGCCCGTCAAAGCGCCCGTGGCCATTCCCAGCGGCTGGGCGTGGCTCTGGTGGACACTGGGCGCTTTGGTCTTGGGCGCGGTGCTCTATCGGCTCTGGCGTTACTGGCAAAAAAAACGCCAACTGCCCGCGCCGGAAATCATCATTCCTCCGCATCGCCGGGCGCGCGAACGGCTGCGGGGCGCCTTGGCTTTGCTGGATCAGCCCGAACCTTTTTGCGTGCTGGTCTCCGACACCATCCGGCGGTATCTGGAGGAGCGGTTCGATCTCCACGCTCCGGACCGGACCACCGAAGAGTTCCTGGGCGAATTGCAGTTTAGCCCGGTGCTGTCCCTCACCCAAAAGCTCAGCCTGGGCGATTTTCTGGGCCGTTGCGACCTGGTGAAGTTTGCGCGCTACGACCCAACCCAGGAGGAATTGAAAGCGCTCTACGACGCCGCCATGCGTCTGGTGGACGAGACGGAGCCGAAACCCGCGCTCCCGCCGCCCGTCCTCGGCGCCGCGCCTGAGCAACAACCGACCGCGCCAGCCCTCGACCCGCCGCCGTAACATGACCTTCGCGCAGCCTTATCTTTTGCTCTTGCTGTTGTTACTGCCCTTGCTGGCCTGGCTGAAAGGCCGGCGGGGACAGCAACCGGCTTTCCTTTATTCGTCGGTGCAACTGGTCAAGAGCATCATGGGCATCACCCGGTCCGGCGTCGGGAGCCTTTTGCTGAAACTGCGCTGGATCACGCTGGCGCTTTGCATCATGGCCCTGGCCCGGCCGCAACGGGGCGAAGGCGAAGCCCGGATCAAGGCCAGCGGCATCGACATTGTCGTCGCCCTCGACCTGTCCAGCAGCATGGCCTCGGAAGATTTCAGGCTGAAAGGACGGCAGGTCAACCGGCTGATCGTGGCCAAGGACGTTCTGGAAAAGTTTGTGGCCAAACGCGGCAACGACCGGATCGGGCTGGTGGCATTCGCCGGCCGGGCTTACATCGCCGCGCCCTTGACGTTGGACCATGATTTCCTGCTCCAGAACTTTCAGCGCCTGGAACTGGGGACGATCGAAGATGGCACGGCCATCGGATCCGGATTGTCCGCCGCTTTGAATCGGTTGCGCGATCTTCAATCCAAAAGTAAGATTGTTATTCTGATGACCGATGGACAAAACAACGCCGGCAAAGTGCCGCCTCTGACGGCGGCCGAAGCCGCTCAAACCTTGGGCGTGAAGGTTTATACGATCGGCGTCGGCACACGCGGCAAAGCGCCGGTGCCGTACGTCGATGCTTTTGGCAACAAACGATACGCGCAGATGGATGTGAATATTGACGAGAAAACGCTGACCGAGATCGCCCAGCGCACCGGAGGCAAGTATTTTCGGGCCGACAAAACCGAGACCCTGGAGAACATTTACCGGGAGATCGATCAATTGGAAAAGACCGAGGTGGAAGTGAAGAAATACCAACGGTACCAGGAGCTGTTCCATTGGCTGGTCCTGCCGGGGCTGGCTCTCTTGCTCCTGGAAATCATTCTGGGCCAGACGGTGTGGAGGAAATTGCCATGATTTTTGCCCATCCCAGGATGCTTTGGCTGTTGTTGGTGACCTTGCCGCTGCTCACGTGGTTTCTCTGGTGGGCCTGGCGGAAGAAGCAAACGCTCATCGCCCAATTCGTCCAATCACGTTTGCTGGCTCATTTGACGGTGGGCGTTTCCAGGACGATCCAGAAACTTCGCCTGGCCTTGCTGGTGGCCGCCGTCGTCTGCTTGTTCCTGACGCTGGCGCAGCCGCAATGGGGGTTCGATTGGGAGGAAACCAAGCAGCGCGGACGCGATATTATCGTCGGCATTGACACTTCCCGCAGCATGCTGGCCCAGGACTTGGCGCCTAACCGGCTGGCCCGGGCGAAACTGGCGGCGCTGGACTTGATGCGCCTGGCCAGATACGACCGGCTGGGTTTGGTGGCTTTTGCCGGCACTGCGTTTCTGCAATGCCCGCTCACGCTCGATGACGAGGCCTTCCGGCAAAGCGTCAACACCCTCGAGGTCGGCATCATTCCCCAAGGCGGCACGGCCCTGGCCGAAGCCATTCAAGCAGTTCTGAGCACCTTCAAAGACGAAGGTGACAACCACAAGGTCCTGGTGCTGTTCACCGACGGCGAAGATCACGAACCCGGCACACTGGAAGCCGTGGAAAAGGCCGCCCAAGCCGGGCTCCGCATTTTCACCATCGGCGTGGGCACTCCCAACGGCGAGTTGCTGCCGCAGCGGGACGAAAAGGGCGCCACGTCCTTTGTCAAAGATGACCAGGGCAATCCGGTGAAATCGAGGTTAAACGAGACGTTGCTCCGGCAGATTGCCACCACCGGCGGCGGCTTTTATCTTCCACTCAGCGGCGCCAAAACCATGGATATTCTTTACGAACGCGGCCTGGCTCCTTTGCCGACCTCCGAAGGCTCAACGAAATTGACCAAACGCTTCCTGGACCGGTTTCAGTGGCCTTTAGCCCTCGCCATCCTCTTGCTCCTGGCCGAAATGTTCCTGCCTGATCGCCGGCGAGTCGCCGCTAAAGAACCGTCCGCAGTTGCCGCCGGCCGTGATTTGCAGAAGGCCCTGGCGATCATTGCCCTGGCGCTGCTCCCCCTCAGCAGCCTGGCCTCCTCGGCCAAAGCCTTGCGGCGCTACGAAGCCGGCGACTACCAAGCGGCGCAACAGGAGTATCAACGGCTCTTGGGACAGAATCCGACGGACGCTCGCCTCCACTACAACGCCGGCACCGCCGCCTATCAAGCGAAGCAGTTTGAGCAAGCGGTGACAAATTTCAGCACGGCGCTCAGTTCTCCCGGCGAAACCGACCTGCTGGAACGTTCCTATTACAATCTGGGCAACACCCTCTACCGCATCGGTGACGAGGAACCGGACCCGACCAAAAAAATGGCCGGTTGGGAGCAGGCGATCAAGCAGTATGAAAGCGCCTTGAAACTCAATGCCCAGGATGCCGATGCCAGGTTTAACCACGACCTGGTGCAAAAGAAGCTCGAAGAACTTAAAAAGCAACAGCAACAGTCCCAGCAACAAGAACAGAAGCAGGACGAGCAGAAGAAAGACGACCAAAAGGACCAGGACCAAAAACAATCCCAGCAGGAACAGAAACAGGACCAATCCAAGGATCAGCCACAATCCGATCAGGACCAGAAGCAACAAGATAAGCAGGAACAAAAGCCCTCACCGCAAGATTCCCAATCACAAAACCAGCAGCAGCAGCAGCAGCAGCAGCAGCAACAAGACAAAGAACAGCAAAAGGCCGAGTCGCCCGGCCAACAGGAAGAGAAGGAACAACCTGAAAAACCTCAAGAAAAGCCTTCGGCTCAGCCTGGAGACAAATCCGAGGAAGAGGCTGACAAGAACGCCCGGGCCGCCGCGCTGGGGCAAATGACACCGCAGCAGGCGCGGCAACTGCTCGACGCGCAAAAGAATGACGAAAAAGCGCTCATCTTCCTGCCCCAGGAAAAACGCGCCTCCCGCAACCGCATTTTTAGAGACTGGTAATCAGATGAATGGGCCGCATTTGATGTTTGAGCCAACTGTCAGTGGCCTCCGGCCAAAGCGGAGCAAGGACATGAACTGCGGCTCAAAGCCGCATGGCTCTTCGGGCAGTTGTGCTGCGCGAGGCCGAAAGCCAACGTCATGTGCCCTCGAAGAGTCTCCATTCCTTTCAGCACGGCTTTCTGGGTCGCGCGTCGCCCTCCTGAACCTGGTAGGGACGCGTTCCACCGCGTCCCATTTCTTAGCTCGCATAATCGGGGACGCGGTGGAACGCGTCCCTACCAGGTTCATAGGCTGGTTCATCGGTAAGGGCGCTTCTGACCGAATATTCAAGGCTAAAGAGTGTTGTCAATTTGGTGCTGCATTTTGGCTGAGCGCTTTTCTCTACCTTCTTCTTAATCTGTCTCCCGCATCCGCCGCCACGTTCAGCGCCACGCTGGATCGGAACACGATGACCGCCGGCGAGAGCGCGACCTTGATCCTGACGTTTTCCGGTGGCGAACCTCAATCCAACCCCGCCGTGCCTTCTGTGGCCGGCCTGTCGATCAATTATGCTGCACACTCCCGCGAGTTTAACATCGTCGCCGGGCGCTATTCCTCGAGCTTGATTTACAAATACGTCATCACGGCTGTTCAGCCCGGCGAGTTCACCATTCCCGCCATCCGAGCGCAGGTGGATGGCGCGATTCTGGCCAGCCAGCCGCTGACGTTGAAAGTGCTGAAGGATGACCAGGCCGGAGCCAGTGCGAAATTTGCCTTCCTGAAGTTGATCGTGCCCAAGACCGAGGTTTATGTCGGCGAATTGTTTCCGGCGGAAATCCAGCTCTACGTTGTCTCCGCCCAGGATTTGCAGCAGCCACAATTCAAGAGCGACGGATTCGTGATTGGCAAACGGACCGAGCCGAGGCAGGGCAAAGTCCAGGCGGGTAATATGATTTACAGCGTGGTGAACTTCAAAATGTCGGTCGCCGCCGCCAAGGTCGGAACGCTCACCCTCGGTCCGGCCGAATGCAACCTGACGTTGCGGATTCCTCGAGCCAACCGCCGCAGCCGCGACCCGTTCGATTCCTTTCCCTCCGACCTGTTCCCGGATTTTTTTGGCCGGCGCGAGGAACTGCGCCCCACCACGCTGGTCAGCGAACCGCTCACCCTGCGCGTTCTGCCGCTGCCCACGCAGAACGTGCCGCCCGCCTTCAACGGCGCGCTGGGCAATTTTCAGTTCTCCGCCACGGCCAGCCCCACCAATCTGACCGTCGGCGACCCGATCACTTTACGCGTGTTAATCAAGGGCAAAGGGACGTTGGATTCACTCAACATGCCGGCTCCGGATTGGCGCGAGTTCAAAACCTATCCCCCCAGCAGCACCGTCACCAATACCGATGAACTCGGCTTGGAAGGAATTAAAACCTTCGAGCAAGTGATCATTCCGCAAAATGCCGAGGTCAAAGCATTGCCGCCGCTCGCTTTCAGTTTCTTTGATCCGGAGCAGCGGACCTTCCGCACCCTCACGCAACCGGCCATCCCGCTGTCGGTTCGGCCCGGTGCCGCAGCACCGGCGCAGCCCACCATCCTGGCGGGCGGTGCTCAGTCCCAGGACGCTCCGCCGCCAGCCAAAGACATCGTTCATATCAAATCGCGCCTGGGCGTGGTGGCTCAAATCCGTCCCTCGCTCCTCGTGCAACCTTGGTTTTTGGCGCTGCAAGGATTGCCTCTGGCTCTGTGGCTGGCGGCCATTCTCTGGCGCAAACGGCAGGATAAATTGGCGAAAGACCCTCGTCTGCGCCGGCGCTTGCGCGTGGAGCAGGTGGTGCGCGCCGGGGTGCGCGATCTGGCGCGGCTGGCTGCAGCCAACCAGACAGAAGAATTCTTTGCGACCGTGTTTCGGCTGCTTCAGGAGCAATTGGGCGAGCGGCTCGACTTGCCCGCTTCCGCCATCACTGAAGCGGTCCTTGACGAACGTGTGCAGGGCCGCGGCGCGCCACCGGAACTGGTGGCCGACCTGCATGAACTCTTCCAGGTCTGCAACCAGGTCCGCTACGCGCCGCAGCGCACCAGCCAGGAATTGATCTCTTTGGTGCCCAAAGTCGAAACGGCGCTTCGACGATTGCAGGCTCTGGATGTCCGCCTGGAGTCAACGATCCGCGTATGAAACGGACCTGCCCGGATAGAAGAACCGCCGAGGCGCGAAGGACGCAGCCCGGCCAAGCCGCAACCAAAGGAGCGCCGACATTATTGTCGGCTTTGGCGCTGAAGTGCGATTCGAGCCGACAAGAATGTCGGCGCTCCTGCGCCACGTCAAAACATCCTCGCGGCGCGCAAGGATTCGTACAGATTGCAGCGCAGCGAAGAAGACGATTTGGCCGGAACGACAGCCTGCAGAGACTTCGTAGCGCAGATTTCCAATCTATCAGTATCTGGCCAAATCGTCGCGAGCCGCGCGAAATATCCCGGCGGGGAGGGAACCGCCGAGACGCGATGAACGCAGAGGGGGATTCTCGGTTTGCTTTCTCTGCGTCTATCGCGTCTCCGCGGTTTGCTTGGCTTCTTGCTTTGGTTGCGGCGTTGCCGCGCTGCGCCGTGTCACCGACTTCCCGTCGGCAGACCGTTCGACCGGCGCGAGGCCTGCGGATTGGAAATCCGCGATACAGCAGGTTGGAAACCTGCGCTACAGACAGGGAATCTCACAGTTTAAACACATACGGGCAGAAGCCGGGATTGGCCAAGGCCAAAGCCTGGCTTTTGCGGCTTTTCCTTTCGCTCTGGGTAGGATTTCAAGTCCAGGCGGCGGATCCGTCCGAGACCTTTGACCAGGCCAACAAGCTTTACGAGGAAGGCAAATACGCCGAGGCGGCCGGCGCTTACGAGAAGATGATCCAGGAAGGCAACGCTTCAGCCGCGCTCTATTTTAACCTGGGCAATACCTGCTTCAAGAACGGCCAGATTGGGCGTGCCATTGTCAACTATCGTCTGGCCAAACGCCTGGCGCCGCGCGACCCGGACGTCCGGGCTAATCTGCAATTCGCGCGCGACAGCGTGAGCAGCGGATCGAGCGCCACAAACCGCTGGTTGCAGCGCTGGCTCGGCCTGATGACATTGAATGAACTGACCGTCTTGGCCGGCGTCGCCATCTGGTTTTGGTTTCTCCTGCTGGTCCTGGGCGAAATGCGCGTCGAGTTGAAGAAGTCCTTGCAGGGTTACACCGCCACCGTGGGCGTTATCAGCGGCTTGCTGGCCCTCTGGCTGGGCGTCGCTGCTGAGCGCCGGTTTCATCAAACGCAAGCCGTCATCATTGTTCGCGAAGCGGTCGTGCGCTATGGGCCGCTGGAGGAATCGCAAAGCTTTTATACGTTGCGGGATGGCGCTGAAATGGCTGTCCTGGACCGGAAAGATGGCTGGCTGCAAGTGATCGATGCCGCCAAGCGCACCGGCTGGGTGCAGGCCAGGCAGGTCGCCAGCCTCAGTGCTGACTGAGATTCGGGCAAGAGTGCTCTGAAATCCGAAATCCGAAATCCGAAGCTCGAAGGTCGAAATCCGAAGGTGGCAGAATTCCGAGGCCCGAACACTTGAGGGCCAGCGTGGTTCGTTGATTGGATACCCTGAGAAAGCAAAACCTACCCTGCCGAGGTTTCGGATTTCGGTCTTCGGATTTCTTTCGGATTTCGGATTTCGGATTTCGGGATTCTATCTGCTTTTGAGGCGCCTGCAGCGGCTGCTTTGGAGCAGCCTGGGCGCTCAACAGGTGTGCGCTCAAACGCACAGTTCTCTTGGCGCATTTTGTTTCGTACACTACCGGCAGTCGGCGTTAACGAATTGACGGCACCCGCGCAAACGGGTACGTTTTTGACGAAACTCACTTCAAATTATGAAAAGTTTGCTTTCAAAAACTCCTTTGGAAATGCGGAGGAACAACAGCGCCAGATCGGGCTTCACCCTGATCGAGCTTCTGGTTGTTATTGCGATCATTGCTATTCTGGCCAGTCTTCTTTTGCCCGCCTTGGCCAGGTCGAAAGAGAAAGGCAATCAATCGGTGTGCCGGAGCAATCTCAGACAATTGGGACTCGCCTTCATGCTTTATCTGCCCGACAACAATGATACCTTTCCGGGCGCAGCCTCGAAAGGCGCTTTTGTGGCCATGAAGGAGGACTGGATTTTTTGGAACCTGATTCCTCGAGCTTCCAACGTTCCCGGCTTGCCCCCCTCTTATTTCTTGAACCCGCAAAACAGCGCTATTGGCCCTTACATTGGCCGCTTCACCACCAACTTGTTTCGATGCCCGTCGGACAAGGACGCACCCACGCGGTTTGCCGCCTGGCTAAAAGCTCCAACGGGCATTAATCCTTTCTTGTACAGCTATTCGGTGCCAAGCATCTACGACGGCGTAGTGAACCACGGCATCTCATCGCTTTACGGCGGTGGTCTTGCCCAGCCTCATTTCAAGTCAGCCGCAATTAAGGACCCGGTTCGCAAGCTGATGGTTCTGGAAGAAAATGGTGATCCCAAACATTACCCTGACCCGATTGACGATGGCCGTTGGACGGGCGGCGGCAACGTCATTTCCGGCCGTCACGGCCTGCCTCGGGGCAAATCCGTGTCGGAGAGGGACTACATGGCGAAGGGGCGAGGCACAATTGTCTGCGCCGACGGGCACGTGGCAACGGTCGCGCCCCAATACGGGAGGATACTGGAGAATTATGATCCGATCAGGTGATGACCCGCCTGCGCATGAACCTGTTTGTTTGTTGTCCAGCCTTCAGGCTGTCTGCGACCTCCCGCACGCTAAAGCCTGGACAACATACAGGCCCGGTCTCAAGGTCCGCGTGCAGGTCCGACCGGAGTAGTTGGCTTTCTGTGAACAGGGCCGCGGGACGAGGCGGCGCCTGAATCTGCTCCGGCGCGCGAGGAGCTTGTCGCTAAAAACCAGTTTCATGCTGCCAATGAACCTGTTCGGTGTCCCGGCTTTAGCCGGCTTTTGTGCGGGCACTCTGAAGGGGTTGCCAATGCGGACCGCAGGCGGCCCATCCACCAACCTGAGAATTGGAGAATTGGAACGTGGCCTACAGGCTGCAGAGCCGTCCGAACATCAAACGGCACCGACTTCAGAGCAGATTTTCCATTGACCGCAGTTAGAATCACCCGATAAAGTTCCCGCTCCATGATTCACAAAACGCTTTTTCCCCAAGTTGTTCTCGCCCTGCTGGTGTCCACGGCGATTTCGTCCCCGGCGCAGGACACCAAGAAACCGAGCGCCGCCAAAGAGGGTGTCAGCATTTCCGAGCAGGAAGGCAAATTGCGCATCGAGATCAACGGTGAGTTGTTCAGCGAGTATTATTACCAGGATGTCTCCCGCCCATTCTTGTACCCGCTCATCGGCCCCGGCGGCGCGCCGATGACCCGCAATTGGCCGATGAAGAACGTGGAAAATGAAGAGCACGATCACCCGCATCATCGCTCCTTTTGGTACGCGCATGGGGATGTGAACGGCCACGATTTCTGGTCCGAAGGCAGTAAGGCGGGGAAGACCGTCCAGGAGAAGTTCACTGAGATTAAGTCCGGCCCTCAGGAAGGCATTATTAAATCGCAGAACAAGCTGGTAGCGCTGGACGGCCAGGTGATTTGCACCGATGAACGCACCTTGCGCTTCTACAATCGTCCCAACGAACGACTCTTTGACTTTGAGATCACCATCCACGCTTCCCAGGGCGCGGTCACTTTCGGCGATACCAAGGAAGGAACGATGGGCCTCCGTCTGGCCGAGACGATGCGCCTGAAAGGCAAGGTGGGCCAAGGCCACATCGTCAACAGCGAAGGAGTGCGCGACGGCCAAACATGGGGCAAACGGGCCAAATGGGTTGATTATTACGGCCCCGTGAACGGCCAGACGGTGGGCGTAGCCATATTTGATCATCCGCAAAACCCGCGTTATCCCACCTGGTGGCACGTGCGGGATTACGGCTTGTTCGCCGTCAATCCCTTCGGCCTTCATGATTTCGAGAAGCAACCGGCCGGAGCGGGCAACCTTGTCATTCCGGCAGGCCAAAGCGTGACGTTCCGCTACCGTTTTTATTTGCATCCCGGCGATGAGAAAGAAGCGAAAGTGGCCGAGCGCTACTCCGAGTATGCAGCCGATGCCGCGGCCAAATGATGAATTAAGCCCGCTGCCGGAAAGTCTATCCAAAGATATTTGAGTCGCAAATACCACAAAACTATGCAACCAATCAATCGTCGGGATTTCCTTAAACGTTCATTGCTCACCACTGTAGCCTTGAGTTTGCCGGCTCGTTCCTGGGCCCAGGTCGCGGGAGCCAACAGCGACATTCGCATGGCCGTGATTGGCTTCAACGGTCAAGGCGGGAGCCACATCAAAGGCTTCGGCTCGCTCCCGGGCGTCCGGTTGGTGGCGCTGTGCGACGCCGACAAGTCCGTGCTGGAGCGCGAAGCGAAAAAGCTGCGCGAGCGAAATCTGCCCATCGAGACGTACACCGACGTGCGCAAGCTGCTGGAGAATAAGGAGATCGATGCCATCAGCACCGCCACGCCCAACCATTGGCATGCGTTGATTTCGATATGGGCCTGCCAGGCGGGCAAGGACGTGTACGTCGAAAAGCCCGTTTGCCACAATGTTTGGGAAGGCAAGAGAATCGTCGAAGCAGCGCGCAAGTACAACCGGATTGTGCAGACTGGCACCCAGTGCCGCTCCAGCAGCGGCCTGTGCGAGGCGGTGGAATGGGTGCGCGCGGGCAATCTCGGCAAGATTCTGGTCGCGCGCGGTCTTTGCTACAAACGCCGGGGCAGCATTGGCAAAGTCAATGGCCCGCAAGAGGTTCCGGCCTCGGTCGATTACGATTTGTGGTGCGGCCCGTCGCCCAAGGGACCTTTGATGCGCACGCGGCTGCATTATGATTGGCACTGGGTCTGGGCCACCGGCAACGGCGACCTCGGCAACCAAGGCATTCACCAAATGGACATTGCCCGCTGGTTCCTGGGTGTGGACCATCTTTCGCCTCAGGTGTTTAGCGTCGGCGGCCGTTTGGGCTATGAAGACGACGGGGAAACGGCCAATACGCAGTTCATTGTGCATTCCTACGCTGATGCGCCCTTGATTTTCGAGGTTCGCGGACTGCCTGCGCGAGCAGGCGACTCCAAAATGGACAATCTTCGCGGCGCCAGCGTGGGAGTGGTGGTTCATTGCGAACGCGGCTATGTGTCCAACCCCAGCTACACTGAGGCGACCGCATTCGATCCGAATGGCAAGCTCATCAAGAAATTCGCCGGCAACATCACGCATTACGAGAATTTCATTAAAGCGGTGCGCAGCCGTAAAGTAAGCGACCTGAACGCGGACATTCAAGAAGGCTACCTCTCCAGTTCCCTCTGCCACACCGGCAACATTTCCTATCGGCTGGGCCAGAAAGCTTCGCCTGATGAAATCCGCGAAGCGATCAAATCGGACAAAGAAGCCGCCGAAACCTTTGGGCGGATGGCGGAGCACCTGGCTGCCAATAGCGTGGATCTCGCCAAAACCAAGGCTACGCTCGGCGTGTTTCTGAAAATGAATCCGAAGACAGAACAATTCACGAATAACAAGCAAGCCAACGAAATGCTGACGCGAGAATATCGCCAGCCCTTCGTGGTGCCGGAGAAGGTTTAAGAGACGTAAACCCAAAATCTGAAAACAACAATGAAAAATCTAACTCGCCGCAGTTTCCTGCAAAGTTCGCTCGTGACCGCCGCGTCACTCAGCTTGCCGGCCCGTTCCTGGGCGCAAGTCGCCGGCGCCAACAATGACATCCGGGTGGCAGTGGTCGGTTTTGGCGGGCGCGGCAAAAGCCACATTGGAGAGTTCGGCGGCATGAAAGGCGTCCGCCTGGTCGCCCTGTGCGATGCCGACAAACGCATCCTCGAAGGCGAAGTCAACAGACTGAAGAACAAGGGCACTCCCATTGAAGGTTACACCGATGTCCGCAAGCTCCTCGAAAACAAGGACATCGATGTCGTCTCCACCGCCACGCCCAATCATTGGCATGCGTTGATTTCGGTCTGGAGCTGCCAGGCCGGCAAGGATGTCTATGTGGAAAAGCCGGTCTCCCACAACGTCTGGGAGGGCCGCAAAGTTGTCGAAGCCGCCCGCAAGTACAATCGCATCGTCCAGACCGGCACCCAAAGCCGGTCCAACGAAGGATTGCGCCAGGCTTTGGAGTGGGTCCGCGCCGGGAACCTGGGCAAGATCAGAATCTCCCGCGCCCTCTGCTACAAGCGGCGCGCGAGCATCGGCAAGGTGGACGGACCGCAGCCGATTCCCGAAGGAATCGACTACGATCTCTGGTGCGGCCCGGCGCCGAAGGGGCCTTTGATGCGCAAGAACTTGCATTACGATTGGCATTGGGTTTGGCCGACCGGCAATGGCGACCTGGGCAACCAGGGCATTCACCAAATGGATATTGCCCGCTGGGCTTTGGGCAGAATGGAGCTTTCGCCGAGAGTCTTCAGCATCGGCGGCAGGCTCGGCTACGTGGACGATGGCGAGACGGCCAATACTCAGATGGTCGTCCACGATTACGGCGATGCGCTGCTCATCTTTGAAGTTCGCGGCCTGCCCTCCCGCCCGATTCGTGCGGACGAAAAGGACGCTGAAGGCAAGAAGCCCAGGGAAACCATGGACCAGTACCGCGGCCAAAGCATCGGCAACATTGTCGAATGCGAAGACGGCTACCTGGCTGGCACCACGGCCTATGACAAGGCCGGCAAAGAGATCAAGAAGTTCTCCGGCCGCGAAGACCATTTCGCCAACTTTATCGAAGCCGTGCGCAGCCGCAAAGCCGGCGACCTGAACGCCGACATCTTGGAAGGCCATCTTTCCAGCGCGCTCTGTCATACCGGGAACATCTCCTACCGCCTGGGCAAACAAGCTGAACCCGGCGAAATCCGGGAGATCATCAAGGGCGACAAGGAAGCCGTGGAGACTCTGGGGCGCATGGAGGAGCATCTGGCGGCCAACGGCGTCGATCTGAAGGTCAACAAGCTCAGCCTGGGCACGTTCCTGAAAATGGACCCCAAGAGCGAGAGATTCATCGGCAACGACAAGGCCAATGAACTGCTGACGCGGGATTATCGAAAACCGTTTGTTGTCCCGGAAAAAGTCTAAGCCACATGTTCAACCGTTCAGCCGCACTTTTCGTCACCGGCGCCCTCTTGGTCGTTTCCCTGGCAGAAGCCGCCGCAGCCGAGCCGCCGGCTTTGCCGGCGGGGTATCGGCTTCTCTACGAACAGGACTTTGAGAAGCCTGCCGCGCTGGCGGACTTTGTCCTGGCGGATGCCAGCGCCTGGAAAGTCGCGCGGGACAGAAAAGGAGCGGCCCTGGAACTGGTGGCGCAGAGCAAATACTCACCGCCCGTCCGGTCGCCGGTGAACATCGCTTTGATTGCCGACAAAGTATTTGGCGATTTCATCCTCGAGGCCGATTTGATTCAAACTGGCCGCGAGTATGGCCATCGTGACATGTGCTTGTTCTTTGGTTTTCAGGAGCCGTCCAAGTTCTATTACGCACACATCGCGACGGCAGCCGACGACCATGCGCACAATGTTTTCATCGTCAAAGATGCGCCGCGCACCAAGATCGCCAAGGAAACGACCAAAGGCGTGAACTGGGGTCTGGAGGTGTGGCACAAGGTCCGCCTTGAACGAAAGGCCTCTGACGGTTCGATCAAGGTCTATTTCGATGATCTGACCAAGCCGATCATGGTTGCTGAGGACAAAACGTTTGCCAGCGGGTATATCGGTTTCGGCTCCTTTGATGACACCGGCAAGGTGGACAACATCAAGATTTGGGGGCCGGTGGTTGAAACGAAAAAGACCGGCTTTTTTGCCAAACCGGGGAATTGAAACGCAAAGAGTCGCGTATTGACCGCAGTCCAACAGCATCCTAAGTTCACTCCCCATGAAAACGTGCAGTATCAGCGAAGCCAAGAACGCACTCGGCAAACTGGCTGATGCAGCGCTTAAAGGCCAACCCACTGTAATCCCACGCGGCGGGAAGTTGGTCATTCTGCAAGCTTACGAATTGCCGGATCACCCGGACGAGTTCGATGCCCTGATCCAAGCCGGCAAAGAGAGTCGGCACCGGCCAGTGACTCAAGAAGTCCTGACTGAGATTTGGCAGCGTGGACATGCCCTGGCCGCAACACCCGCCGATGCCGATGAGAGTCATCATTAGTGAACTGGCCGCAGAAGATCTGGCGCGCATCTACGCCTACATTGCCACCCATCATGATCCCGAAGCTGCCGAACGCTTCAAAGCGCGTGCAGAAGAAGCCCTAACTCAGGTGGGGCAACATCCGTTCATCGGCCCGCATCCCGGCTGGGCCACACGACACAAGAAACTGCGCTTCTGGGTCATCAGCCGGAGCAGCTACGTCATTTACTATGAATCCAAGGCAGACGAAATCTCCATCGAGCGCGTACTGGATGGTCGGCGCGACGTGCGTCGAGTCGTCGAACAGGGCATCGAAGATGCGCCTGGTGGCGAAGACTCATGGTAACGATCACGGACCGCGAACATCGCGTCCTCGCCCGTGACCGCGTTCTTGGCCCGTCACCGGCATTATCTCCTCTGAACTCAGATCAGGTTCACATCCGTTTCTCATCCGCGTCGATGAAATCGACGAAAGCCTGGATGTCATCGCGGCCGCCCAGGCCCGCTTGCTCCTTGCGCCATTTCAGGCGGGCTTTCATCTCATCCGTGTCCCGTCCACGGTTTAAAACGTGATTGTTGAAAGCGGCTTTGTCGGCGTCGCTTTTCTTCACGTTTTGCGCTACCCAATCGCAGACTTCGCCGTCGGTGATCGTGTTTTTGACCACCTCGATGAATGGCTCGGCCGCGACGCCAGCCGCCTCGAGCCAGGCGCCGTCAAAGCCCTTGGTGAAATTCTCCCGGTAATCCGCGTGCAGTTGACCGGCCAGATGCAGACGAATCTTGTCCACGAATCGCGGCAAATGCACCCAGCCGGCCATCCTTTCACGGGGACTGCGTGGATAAATGATCTTTTCCATGTTCGTCATCCTCTTGGCCTTGTTCGACCTTGGTTATTTGATCGCCGAATAATCGGTCGCGGTCATGAAGACCGACTTGACGCCATTGGGAGCGGTCAGCGAGCCGCCGGCTTTCTCTTCGGAGGCTTTCCGGGCGGCGATCCAGTCCGGGTCGGCGCCGAAGGCTTTGAAAGAAGCGGCGGCCGCTTCCCTGCTCTTGTGCGCCAGAATATAAATCAGCGTGGTGTCGGCTTCCTTCTGGTCCTGCATCTTCGTCCAATAGCCGATATTGATGATGCCATGTTTCTGAAAGAGAGCCACCGTGTGGTCGCGGAAGCGGGCGTTGAGCGCATCCAATCTGCCCGGCGGCGTGAGGTAGGTGCGGAGTTCAAAAACGCGCGGTTCCGGGGCGGAGACGGACGCGATGACCGGGGAATAATCGGTGGCGGTCAAGAGGGTGGAGTCCACTTTGGCCACGAGCCGGCCGTTGACTTCGGAGGCTTTCTGGGCGGCCTGCCAATCCGGATCGGCAAAAAAGGCCTTCCAGGACGCTTCGCGGGCTTCGCGGCTGGGGTAAGCCAGGATGTAAATGAGTTGGTTATCCGGATTATTGACGGGCACCCAATAGCCGACATTGACCATGCCATGCTTCTCAAAGAGCTTGATCGTGTGATTCCGGAAGCGGGCATTCAAATCCTCGAGCTTGCCGGGACTTGCATCGTAGGTGCGCATCTCGTAGCAGCGGGCGTCTTTGGGCTTGGGTGAAGCTGCGGGCGGGTCGGCAGCAAGAATGGAGAGGGTGCCGGCGGCCATAGTCAGGGTTAACAGAGTCGTGTTCATAGCATTTTGTTTTTGATCTGCGTTGCAGGGAAGATGCCAACCGCAAAAACGGCTACAGTCAAAGAAAAAATGCAATCAGCCATCCAAACAATCCCGAACCGCCTGGGCGAGCGTGGCCGGGAGGTAGGGCTTTTGCAGAAAATTGATGCCGTCACGCAAGGCAAAATCCTGCCCGACCACATCCAGACTGTAGCCGCTGGTGAAGATCACCTTGAGGTCCTTCCTTTCGCGCTGTATTTGTTCCGCCAACTCGCGCCCGTTCATGCCTTCCGGCATGACCATGTCCGTCAGCAACAACTGGATGGAATTGGAGTGCTGCTGCCAGATTCTTAACGCCTCCACGCCCGAACCGGCTTCGAGCACGCGATAGCCGTAATGCAGCAGGACCCGGCGGGCCAGACTCCGCAAAGCCGGTTCATCCTCCACCAGCAGGATGGTCTCGTGTCCCGTAGGCGCCTCGCTCTTGACCGGACTTTCCGTTTTACTGGGAACTGGCCCGCGCCCATGGGCGGCCAGAAAGATTTTGAACGTGGACCCTTTGCCCGGCGCGCTGACTACTTCGATCCAGCCTTGGTGCTGCTTGACGATGCCATAGACGGTGGCCAGACCGAGGCCGGTGCCTTTGCCGACGTCTTTGGTGGTGAAAAACGGTTCAAACAACTTGCTCTGTGTGGCCGCATCCATCCCGGAACCGGTGTCTTTCACAATGAGACAGGCATATTGGCCGACGCGAGCTTGAGACTCGCGCCGGAGGTGGCTTTCGTCGATTTGCCGGGCCAGGGTGCTGATGATCAACTGGCCGCCCTTGGGCATGGCATCGCGCGCGTTGAGGGCCAGATTCATAGTCACCTGCTCAACCATGCCCGCATCGGCCAAGACCGGCGGCACGCTGGTCGAGAAGTTGAAGTGCAAGCCAATGTCCTCGCCCAACAGCCGGCGCAGCATGTTGGTCATGTTACTGATCACCTCGTTCAAATCGAGCGCCTGGCGCTGCATGACTTGCCGCCGGCTGAACGTCAGCAACTGCCGGGTCAATCTGGCGGCCCGGTCGGCCGCCTGCGATATCTCCTTGAGCGATTCGGCCATGTTCGCGTCCATCCCGCCGGAAGCGAGCAGCAAACCGGCATGCCCCTGGATGACGGTCATGATATTGTTGAAGTCATGCGCGACACCCGCCGCCAGTTGCCCCACGGCCTCCATCTTTTGGGCTTGGCGAAATTGGGCCTCCAGAATCAGCCGTTCCGTGATGTCGTGCGTGATAAAAATCAAGCAAGGTTCCTGGCCCAGATCGATGACTTCCACGGAAATTAGTCCCTGCCGCACTTCCCCGGTTTTGGCGCGGAATTGGTAGAGTTGATTGCGCACGGACCGATGCTCACGAAGTTCCTGAACCAACTTATGGCGATCTCCCGCATCAACCCATAATCCCAGTTCCAAAGCCGTGCGGCCAATCACTTCTGCGCGTTGATAGTGAAAGAGGCTGAGGAACGCTTCATTGACATCGAGCATCCGCCCCTCGGCGAGCGTCGAGATGGAGACGGGCACCGGACTGGCCCGAAAGGCCTTCGAAAAACGCTCCTCAGATTGCCGCAGGGCCGCGCCCGCTTGAATCCGCTGCAGGACGCCGGCACAGAAATCGGCCAACGTCTGCAGGAGCTTCAAGCTCTCCTGGTCATAAGCCTTGGGGGTGTAGCTTTGGATGGACAAAACGCCCACGACGTGCGCTCCGTGGCGGATCGGGACAAACATCAGCGAAGCGGATGGGCGGTTCTTGTCGCCGAATGGCACCAGAACGGGATCAGCGCCAGCCGGGTCATCCCGCAAAATCAGTTGGGCCCCCTCGGCAACCACTTTTTCGTCCATCGGACTCAGCTCCTTGCTGACCTCAGCGCCGGGGATGGCAGCGCGCTGGCCATCGACGACATCAAAGAACAGAACCGGAACGATTCTTCGCGGTTCGGCAGTCACGAAGTGCAAGCAACAGGCGTCCCAACCCAGGAGCTTGTCCGCAACGTCCACCACGATGTTGCCGGCTTCCTCGGCATTGGTCGCCAAACTCAGCCTTTGGCCCAAGGAAGCGAAAGCCGCGCTTTGGATTTCACTGCGTTTGCGTTCAGTGATGTCGCGATAATTGACGACGACGGCCTTGACGCTGGGCTCCAGAAGCAGGTTGGCGGCGGTGCCTTCCAGCCAGCGCCAGGCGCCATGCTTGTGCCGGCGGCGAAATTGAGCGGTTGTTTTCGCGCCGGGATTCGACTTCAACTGCTGCCAGCGCTGCCGCATCGGCTCCACGTCCTCCGGATGAATTCCGGCAAAACCACAGGAGCCGACCTCTTCCTCCACCGTGAAGCCCAACAGGGCCGTGATGGCCGGGCTGGAATAAATAATGTCGGCCTCGGCGCTCAGCAATGAGATGCCATCGGAACTGTTTTCGATCAGCGCCCGAAACAACCGCTCGCTTTCCTGCAGCGCCTGCTCGGCCCGAATCCGCTCCAAAGCGCCGCCGCAATGGTCGGCCAAGGTTTGCAGCGTGTTCAGTCCCTCCTGGTTGTAGGCGTTGGCGGTGTAACTTTGAATCGACAAAACGCCGATGACCCGCGCGGCATTGCGAATAGGAACAAAGAGCAGCGAGGCCGAGAGCCGCGTGGCGTCGCCGAAGCGAACCAGCGATTCAGCTTCGCTGGAGGGCTGATCCCGCAAAATCAATTTGGCGCCTTCCTGGATGACACGATGCGAAAATGACGTCGGTCGAATCTCGATTTCCCCCGGGGGAATTTCGGTCTGCTGGCCATTGATCGTGTCGATATAAAGTATGGGGCAATTCCGATTTTGCTCCGGCGAATAGAGATCGAGGGTGCAGGCATCCCAGCCCAACAGTTCCTGAGCGGCGCTGAGAATAATCCGGGCCGCTTCCTGGGGTGTGCCCGCCCCGCTTAATTTCTGGGCCAAGCGGGAAAAAACGGCGCTCCGGGCCTGGCTGTGCTTGCGTTCCGTGATGTCACGGGCGATGCCCTGCACGCCCACGAGTTTTCCATCGGCATGCAGGGGCCTGGAACAAACCTCGAGCGGGACCCGATGCCCTGTCTTGGTCATGATGTCCAAATCATACGTGGTCGAAGATTGGCCTTGGGCCTTGAGCGCGGTCATGCGCCGGACCAACTCCATCTGCTCCGGCGCAACCAGTTGGAAAATGTTCATTTTCACCACTTCGGCCCGGCGGTAGCCGGTTATCTTTTCTCCGGCCATGTTGATGGAAGTGAAGTTCCCCGCCAAGTCATGGGTGTAAATGATGTCGTTGGCATTCTCGACCAGATCACGGTGGCGCTGCTCCAGAGCCGCTTCCCGCTCCAATTGCGCGCGCACGAGGTTCCTCTGCGCTTGCACCTGTTTTCTCATGATCAGAATCCAAGCCAACGCAGCCAGGACGATGACCGTCATCATCGCCAGAATCATCAAGGCATTGGTCCGGTTCCACCAGGTTGGCCTGGCCAGCACGGTGATGTCTTCGGTGGAACGGAGCAGAAGCCGCAAGGACCGAGGCACGCGCGCGGCGTCCACCTGCACCGCGCAAACACCGGTCAGGTCAAGGTGACTGCCGTTGGCCAGGGACTTTAATGACTCACCCTCGCGGCTCTTTTCCACGACGGCTTCAAAAACGATTTTGCCGGCTTCCAACACCAGCAAATGATCTTCCGCGCGCGCCGAGTGATCCAACAACCAGCCTCGAATCTGCACCAGCTCGGAATCGTAATTGCCCTCCAGCGCTTGCAGAACGGTAATTCTAAAGGGCGCCGGCGGCGGCACGGTGTTGACGCGCTTGACGATCGCGTCCTGGAGAACAGGCGCATAACCCTCGAGGGCTGGAAAACCCGCCGCGTCCACTTCATCCCCTGGCTGGAAGGAGACAGTCGAGAGCAGTTGCGCCTTCAGGCCGCCGCTTTCATCCTGGATGAAAATCGAGCGGTCTTTCTGTTGCAGGGTGACGACGCCCCGGACCCGCACCCGGTTGTTGAAAACGTCCTGCGAGGTGAACCGCAACAGGCTGCCGGCCGCGCGGACGGGAAGGGCGAAGGGGTCCGCCGGCGCCGGAGCTTCAATGCGGATATGGTCCAGGCTCGGAACATAGAGCAGCACACCCACAATTTGCTTTTTCTGATTCAGGACCGAAGCGCAGACGCCGCGCAGACTCACGCGGGCATCGACCAAATCCGCCGGCAAAGGCCGGCTAGCCGCACCAGACAGAATGGCTTTGAGACGGCCGGCGCCGGCGGCAACCTGCAGGACCGCATGCGCCACATCGTTGCTCACAGAGCGGACAATTCCCTGCACTTCAATCCACTGTCCGTCCTGGATGCCCGTGGCCAGATTCTCCAGCTTCACCAACGGAGCCGCCGGCATTGTCCCCTTGCCGACCACCCGGAGGCGTGGTTCGAGAACCACGGGCGAGAATTCACCCGGCCCGCTGACGCCTTCCACTTCGATGAGATCGCCCGTCCCAACGGCCGGTTCCGCCGAGGTTTGATAAACGTAAAGGCCGGCCGAGGAGTCCTGCACAAACAAAAGCTTCCATTTCGGATAGGAAAAAAGTCACCACGCCGCGGAGCCGGACGGGATAATGGCGGTCCGCTTCCTCGGCGGTCAATTCGCGGACCTGCTCGACCCCCGCGTCAGGACAGGAAGATTCTGCTGCGTCAAGGGCGGTGATGGAGCTGTGGCAGTGGATGTGGCGTTGGTTCCCGTGCCCCGATTCAACACCCGCACTATCGCGTCCTGCAGCACCAGCTTTTTGCCCTGGACCGTGGAGAATCCGACCGCGTCAACGCGATCCCCTGGTTGAGCGGGCCTCATTTGTTCGCTCTCGACCTGAAGGCTTCCGGTGTCATCCGCGATTGTCATCGACTCTGGAGACCGTTGCTCCTGGATGCGGCCTTGCACCCTGACCAGACTCGGCGCAAGGGTTCGATCCTGCAGACGCGACAGGTTTGTCATCAACTGAACGGGAAGTGAAAACAGGTCTGCCGGAACTGGCTTTTCCACCGCCATCTCGTTCATGCTGGGAGACCACAAAGCGACGGCGGTGACCTGCCGTCTCCGGTTCGCGCTCACCGTGCAGACGCCCTGCACACGCACCGTGCCGCCGATGAGCGAGAGGCGGTTCGTTTTCGGATAATCAAGAATGTGCGCCTTGAGGGAAGCTCTTTTCAGACCCAGCTTCAAAGTCAAGCGGCCTGTCTCCTCGCTGACCGAACGGACGACTCCTTCGACTTCCACCCATTGGCAATCCTGCTGACCCGCAGCCAAATCCCCGTAGGAAACCGGCCGGGGCAGCGGCAGCGCGGCTTTCTCAAGCACCTTCAGTTGAGTCGCCACCACGAGGGGCGTGAAGCTCCCCGCGTCGGTCACTCCCTCGATTTCGACCAGGTGACCCGCCTGCCCGGAAAACCGGACCTTGCCGCAGTTGACAAGAATCCCTCCCGTCTTGTCCTGCACAAAGAACATCTGCCACGCGCCGTCGTAGTAGGTCACGACGCCGCGCAGGCGCACCGGATACTCGCTGTCCGCCTGTTCGATGGCGAGTTTCCTGACCTGCTCCGTGGCCGTGAGTACGGGCAGTTTTTCCTCGCCGGGCGGCAGCGCGGCGGCTGAGGCAGCCGCCATTCCGCACAGCACAGAGCAGAGGCCAAGCCAGGTGCGCAACCCTGCTGATCCGAGTATTTTTTGATCCCTGCGCTGCCAGCCTTCCAAATCCTCGCGGGCCGCAAAGATTTTCTGGCGTGGCGCAGGAGCGCCGACATTCTTGTCGGCCCGAATCGCGCGCCAACGTCCAGGCTGGCAGGAGTATGTGTTTAGCGTGTGCGATTCCCTGTCTGTAGCGCAGGTTTCCAACCTGCTCTGGAGTTTGGCAAAAGTCAGAGGGATTTGGT
>ERZ1292640.184-Hain-H43-02um-R1-184-length-50979-cov-62_pt4 | contig 24333 bp, 24 predicted proteins | sample MGYA00564404_ERZ1292640 | MGnify/ENA primary metagenome ERZ1292640 (study PRJEB36523, sample SAMEA6512636) | groundwater metagenome | collected 2019-01-08 | study: AquaDiva: Metagenomics assemblies of 32 groundwater samples | reverse complement strand
CAAAGTCTAAACTTTTTTTTCTTTTTATTTTTTAATAAATCTTAATTTTATATTTCTATTCTGTTTTTTTTAAAATACAATTTGTTCTATATAGTATTATGAGAACTATCTATCATTATGTTCTATATGTAAAGAATAGTGATCCATCTTATAATGACTAAATTATTATTCCAATTAATGAATCACAAAAACGCAATAACTATGACGACACTAAGTGTAATTGCAGTCTTTGCAATTGCATCTTTCGTAGGCTTCAAAATAGTTGATACGGATGCAGCTCCTGCAGCAGTCCAACCTGCCAAATACGTCTTTGTGGAAGGAACCACCATCTCTGCAGAGTTTGTGTTTAGAGATGGAACTGAATTATCTCCTTTCCAACTATTTACTCAGACAGGTGGATTTGGAACTGCTACTCTGGAATCAACATCTTCCACATCTGGTTCAAGTGTAGGTGCACAAGATGACGGTGGTGAAAGAACTGGTAGAGCCAAACCTGCCTTTACATTGGAAAAAAATGTGGGTGGAACTCCGTATCTTTATCAAGCAGCGGATGAGGCACAGAAATACCAACTCAGCTCAGGATTTGAATATCAATACAAATTCTTTGATATTACAGTATATTTGACTGCAGGAGGAGAAACACTTCGATCTTTTGAATACAATAATTGTAGAGTAACGTCTTATGTTGTAACTACAAGAGCTGATAATGAAGAAGGATACACTGGAAAAGGAATTGTGTATGTAGATCAGTTTGCTTTTGAATGTGATGGTTACAAACCGCACAATCCATCTATGGATAAAATACATACTACTGAACGTGCAAAAACAATCAGTTCAAGTGATCTAAACCAGAAAAACCAATGGGGACCAGAATTTACTCCAAAAAATTAACTTACACCCTTTTTTCTATTTTAAATAAAAATATTTTATATGTATTTTATTCTTCAGAAATAATACTGTGAATATTCTCATCGATTGCAACTTCTGCAATGTCACTTGAATATTCTGCAATTCTTCTCAAGTCTTCTAAAACAAATCTGATTATTGTGGAGTTTTTTTCACTTTCTTTAATCTTTGACATGATCTCTTTTTCTTCTTCAATCACTTTACTTACTTTCTCTGCCACATTTTCACCCTTTTGAAAATCATGATTCTGAACAGCAGTAATTGCTTCTTCAAAAACCTCTAGTGATTTTTCAGACAATTTTTTAATTTTAATTATAATTTTCGGGTCTATCTTTTCTTCTATGAATTTAATTCTTTTAGCAATTAAACTTGCATGATCTCCTATTCTTTCTATTTTACTTACTATTGTTCTATATTCAAGGCAGTCCGATGATCTTTTCAATCCCATATCTCGAAGTATGTTTTCATTTCCAACTGCCAAAACTAGATTACGTCTCATGTATAGTCCAAACCTGTCCACTTCATCATCCATGTTGACAACTGCGTCTGCATGAGAAGTATCTACTTCTTCCAATGACTCTATTGATTCTTTTACCATGTTGGTTGCCATCAAGTACATTCTTTTTAATGCCGTTTCAAATGATAGCTCTGGTAGTCTGGTCAGAATTTGAATGGTCATTGCCTCTGAGCTGGACTCGACAATCTCTGTGCCTATCATTGATAAGCGAATCAACTCTCTTACACTCCTAGAGTGCTCTGATGATATTTTCATTCCCTTTGTTTTTATCTGAATTATTTTATACCCTGCAAGATATACTGCAATAATTTTTCGTTTAACAGACTCTCCTGAATCTTTTTGACTGGAATATATGACAGCTGTGGTTTTTTTCTTATCATCTTGTTCTCTTGGAAACAGAGTCAGTGATTGATTTGAATTTTTTACAATAGTTATATTTTCCCCCACTTTAATTTTTAATTCCTCAATCCAATCTTTTGGTAATGATATGATGTAAGTTGAACCTCCACTAAGCTGTATTTTTCTTGTCTGTCTGGTATTTTCAATTGTTTTCAATCAATATGTAATACTAAAAATCTCTTAATTACAATATAGTTGACGAACTATATAGAATCATGATCCTATCATAAAGTATAGTGGGATCTTAGATATGCTATTTTTACATTAAAAAATTGTGGATAGAGTAAATCTGAATTTAAAAAAAAGAAGAGTAATTTCAGATAAAGTATTCAAGATCGGAGTCACTGTTGCCGGAACATATGTTTTGGTGATAGTTGTATTGATGGCATTTCAGCTAATGTCTGAATCGTATCCTATTTGGGAGGAAGAGGGATTATCATTTATCACAAAAACTGATTGGAATGCAGTAGAAGATAGAGAATCATTTGGTGCATTACCTTACATTTTGGGTACACTGGCTACCTCGGCAATTGCAATGATGATTGGCGTTCCGCTGAGTATCGGAATTGCAATGTTTATCTCAGACGCTCCTGCAAAAATTGGTGCACCTCTGGGGTTTTTGGTAGAACTTTTAGCATCTGTCCCAAGCGTCATTTATGGTCTCTGGGGACTCTTTGTTTTTAGAATATACTTTAGAGATTGGATTGAAACTCCATTACATAATGCATTTGGTGATAATATCTGGTTATTTTCTGGCAATCCATATGGGTTGGATATTCTAACTGCAAGTGTCATTCTCGCAATTATGATTATTCCAACTGTCTCTGCGGTTTCACGTGAAATAATGAAAGCTGTTCCTCAACAACAAAAAGAGGCAGCTTACATGCTTGGTGCAACTAAATGGGAGATGTTCAAACTTGCAGTATTTCCTTATTCAAAAACTGGTCTGATAGGCGCTTCTATTTTGGGTCTTGGAAGAGCAGTGGGTGAAACAATGGCAGTTACCATGTTGATTGGAAATGCAACTGGCATTAGTGCAATTCCTTCTTCATTATTTGGACCAAGTCAGACCATGTCTAGTATTATTGCAAATGAATTCGTTGAGGCGTCTCCTGCGTCTATACACATGCCTGCATTGATTGGTGTTGGATTGATTCTTCTCTTAATTGCCATTGTGATTAATGTTATAGCTCATTTGCTTGTAACAAGAATGCTCAAAATAAAAGAAGGTGCAATAAATAATTGAATTCGATTCAAGATAGACGACAAGAATATAGATCTTTATTCAAACAAAATGTTGCAAAAAGATTACTTGTAGATAAATCTGTAAGGATTATTGTTTTTTCATGTGTGATTATTGCAATTATCCCACTAGGTAGTATCTTAGTTGAAGTATTCAAAAATGGATTGACTGCAATTAGTATTGAATTTTTAACAGAAACTCCTGGGTCTGTTGGTTCTGGTGAGGGTGGAATCGGTCCAGCAATTCAAGGAACTTTGATAATTGTAGGACTGTCTAGTATGATTGGTGTTCCAATAGGTGTGATGTCTGGCATTTTTCTATCTGAATATGGGGACAATGCACTTGCAAGGTTTGTTCGATTCTTTAATGATGTATTTATGGAATTTCCATCCATTCTTCTTGGAATATTTGCATTTTTGATAATTGTGTTGGTTCTTGGTCATTTTTCAGTTTGGGCAGGTGCATTTGCATTATCTCTGATTATGTTTCCAATAGTTGCAAGAACTACTGAAGAGTCATTGAAGATGGTACCTATGACTTATAGAGAAGCCGGAACTGCTTTAGGATTAAAAAAATGGGTTATTACATTTAGAATTGTAATCTCTGCTGCAAAGAGCGGCATGATTACTGGAATACTGCTTTCTGTATCTAGAATCGGTGGTGAAACCGCCCCATTAATCATGACAATTCTTGGAAGTAGTCAATTCTTTAGCAGTATGGATACACCAATGGATGCATTACCTTTGAGAATATGGAGGCTCTCTTTATTGCCATATGACAGTGCTCAACTTCAGGGATGGGGGGCAGCACTGGTTTTGATTATGATTATAATTGGAATCAACTTGGGAATCAAATACTATTTTATGAATAAGAAAAATGGATTCTTTGGACAATTAATTAAACAAAGGAGAAATGCTACAAAATGACCGCATTGACTACAAAGCCAACTAGCATGGACGCATCCCCTGAATTTTCATCAACTCTTGATACTAGTAAATACAAAATGATTGCAGAAAATGTTACTGTAAGTTATGGTGGGATAGATGCTGTAAAAAATGTCACGATGAAATTCAAAGAAAAATCTGTTACTGCTTTAATTGGTCCATCTGGTTGTGGAAAAACCACTTTTCTCCGATGTCTTAACCGAATGCATGATATGACAAAAAATGCTAAAGTTACAGGTAAAGTTATGATTGATGATATAGATCTTTATTCAAAAGAAATTGATCCTATTTACCACCGAAGAAAAGTTGGAATGGTTTTTCAAAAACCAAATCCATTTCCTACAATGTCTGTTTATGATAATGTAACAGCTGGTCTTAGATTAAATGGAGTTCGAGATAAAAAAATTCTTGATGAAATTGTCGAAGATTCTTTGAAGATGGCATATCTTTGGGATGAAGTGAAAAATGATTTAAAAAAATCTGCAATTGAATTATCTGGTGGCCAACAACAACGTCTCTGCATTGCTCGAGCACTTGCTATTCAACCTGAAGTGTTACTGATGGATGAACCTGCATCCGCACTTGATCCAATTGCAACTCAAAAAATTGAAGAAACAATCATTGAGCTGAAAAACGATTATACAATTATCATTGTAACCCATAACATGCAACAAGCAATTCGTGTTTCAGATTATACTGGATTCATGTATCTTGGTGATCTAATAGAATTTAGAGAAACAAAGAAATTATTTACAGACCCCAAAGACGAACTTACGGCAAAATATGTGCAAGGTCACTTTGGATAAATGACTCGATTAATAGATCCCTCGCTTCACAAGTTATCTTTTATCATGTCTGAAATGGGAGACATGGTCATTGAATCAATATCTTTGGCAATAGATTCGTATTTGACAGGAACAAATACCAAAGATAAAGTTCTAAAATTATCTGACTCTATCCGTGCAAAATACTTTGAAGTAGAAGATCTTACATTTGATATGTTGTTAAAATATCAACCTGTGGCTGATGACTTTAGATTAATCCGCTCATCGACAGAAATTTCCTACGCATTTTCTAGATTTGGCAGATATGCTTATGATATCACTCTTGTTCGAGATTTATTTGGAGATGTATCGGAATGCACCAACGCATCCCTTGTTGAATCCACGAAAAAAGTGAAACATATGATTAAAGCCGCAGTTTTATCTTTTGCAGAATTGGATGTTCGAAAAGCTGTTGAAATTCACGAAGATGAAAAATATATTGATAGAATCTATCGTGAAAGATTACCAGAATTGATTGAATCTACAAATACCCGATGTGCGCTTGCTGAGGCATTATTGTTGAGATATTTAGAGAGAATCGGTGATCATGCTGTATTTATGAGTGATGCAATTAATTACATTGTAACTGGTAAACATCGTCCAAGTGAAGAACGTATTGCATCTCATACTAAAACTGAAAATTAATTAATTATTTTGGAATATTATATTGTCAATGTACTTGATTCATAAAAATCGACAGATCTAAATGTCGCGCATATCCCACGGATAACAGTTTTAACATCCATTTGCTGCATTGAATTTATGGAAATACCTTCTTGGATGAAATCAAATGATAAGGAACTCTTAGCAATTTTTGATAATCTGGCAAAAAAGGCAGTAGAGACTGCTGAGGCACTAGTTGTTTTATTTTCAGATCTTAGTAATACCGAACAACATACAAAAATCAAAAATCTTGAAAGTGAAGCTGATGTTCTTACCCGTGATATTTTTGCGGAATTAAATAAAACATTCATCACTCCTTTTGATCGTGAGGATATGCAAAGAATTGCTTCAAAAATAGATGACGTAATTGATTTCATGGATGGAATTTCTGCACGAACGCGTAGTTACAAAATTTCCACTCCTCCACCATATACTCTTGAAATTGCAAAAGAACTTGTAAATGCAACAAAAGAAGTAGAATACATGGTATCAAAATTAAAAAATATTAAGAATGCTGAAGATATGATAGCCCATTGTAGGAATACTGGTAATATTGAACATGTTGTGGATGATCTGTATAGGAAATCCATTGAAAAACTCTTTGAGAGCAATGACGCTATAACAATCATTAAACTAAAGGATATCTATGAAACAATGGAAACTGCATCTGATAGATGTGTGGATGTTGCAGATGTCATTGAAGATATAGTTTTGAAATACGCTTAGTGGTAATTATGTATGAATTAGCTATCGGTGCAATAATAGCAGCACTGATTTTTGATTTTATCAATGGATTTCACGATGCAGCAAATTCCATTGCGACAGTTGTTGGAACCAGGGTGTTAAAACCTCTTCACGCAGTAACTCTTGCAGCTGTTGCAAACTTTGTTGGCCCATTTCTTTTTGGAGTTGCAGTTGCAACCACAATTGGAAAGGGAATCATCAATCCTGATTTTGTAACTATTCATATTATCATAGGTGCATTATTTGGCGCAATTGTATGGAACATAATCACTTGGTGGTGGGGACTTCCTTCTTCTAGTAGCCATGCTCTTGTAGGTGGTATTATAGGGGCGGGCATTGCAGGTGCAGGAACACACGCAATAATTTTTGGTGGACTTGAAAAGGTAGCAACAGGAATACTTGTTTCTCCTATAGTGGGATTAGTTGGTGCATTTTTACTTGCAACCCTGATTATCAAAGTATTTGCAAAGAAAAAACCCGCTAATGTGAACACTGTTTTTGGTAAACTTCAGCTTGTATCTGCAACATATTTTTCATTGACACATGGAGCAAATGATGGCCAAAAAACAATGGGAATAATTGCGCTAATTTTGTTAACAGAAGGTGTGATCACATCATTTGAAGTACCATTCTATGTTGTGTTGATTGCAGCGATTGCAATAAGTCTCGGGACGTTTTTTGGGGGCTGGAGAATCGTAAAAACTATGGGAGCAAGAATAACACAACTAAAACCCTATCAAGGATTTGCTGCAGAAACTAGTGGTGCAACCATTTTAGCTATTTTGGCACACCTTGGAATTCCTGCTAGTACAACACATGCAATTTCAGGCTCTATTATGGGTGCAGGTGCAGTAAGACGTGTTTCTGCAGTTAGGTGGGGAATAGGCAAAAAAATAGTCTGGGCTTGGATTATCACAATTCCAGCTAGTGCCGGAATTTCGTATTTGGCAATGCTTTTGATCAACCTTTTTGTATGATGTATTTTCAAATTTTACTGCATGATATAAAATGAAAAAAATTCTTTTTGTCTGTGTTGAAAATGCTGGCAGGAGCCAAATGGCGGAGGCATTTTTTAGAAAATACATGCCAAAAGGATTTGAGGCATTAAGTGCCGGAACAAAACCAAACACTCAAGTTAATCCAATTGTTTTGCAAGCAATGAAAGAAATTGGTATTGACATTGAAAATCAAACACCAAAACATATCTCACAACAAATTATATCTGAATCTGAAAAGGCAATTAACATGGGATGCCTGGATAAAGAATCCTGCCCTGCTCTATTTATGAAAGATATTCTTGATTGGCAAATTCCAGATCCAAAGGGAAAATCAATAGAAGAAGTAAGAAAAATACGTGATCAGATAAAAACAAAGGTTATGATTTTAATTAAATCTCTTCAGGAAAACATCTGATGTCATATTCAAACTTACAAATTTTTATCGTTGAATTAATTGGAACATTCATTCTTGTTGTGTTTGCAACTGGATCTATTGTTTATGATGTTCAAACAGGTGGAACACTGGGGATCACTTTTGCAGCAGTTACACCGTTTATTGCACTAATAATTGGGGTCTATTCTTTTGGAAAAATCTCATTAGCACATTTCAATCCTGCAGTGACAATTGGTTATTACATTACAGGACATATTTCTAAGATTCAAATTGCATATTATTTTGCTGCCGAGATTATTGGGGCGCTTCTTGGTTCTTTGTTTGTTATGAGTTTTATCGGCACTGGAGCAAATCTTGGAGTAAATGCACCTAATCCTGATTTTCCAACGTTTTTGATTTTCTCAGTTGAGGTTTTAGCATCTGCCATGCTGATGGCTGTAATCTTTATCGTAGTTTACACAAAAGGACTCAAAGGATTCAGTGGAATTGCAATCGGTGGAATTGTTGGATTGGATATCTTCTTTTTGGCTTTTATCTCTGGGGCATCAATGAATCCTGCTAGGGCACTAGCTCCTGCCTTGTTCTCGGGGGTATTGGATAATTTGTGGCTATATTGGACCGCCCCTTATGTTGGAACTATTATCACTGCATTTCTGTTTCGAAACAAGTTTCAACAGAAAAAATAACCTTCTGTGAATTATTACGAATAATAATGACCCAAACTTCAGTTGGTTATTGTCTAATTCCCAAAAATTATTCAATGATGCTAAAAAAGTAATTCCATCAGGTGTAAACAGTCCTGTTAGGTATTTTGAACCATATCCATTCTTTACCAAAAAATCTGACGGTGCTTACATCTGGGATGAAGACAAAAACAGATACATTGATTTCTGTAATGGATATGGCGCATTACTGTTAGGACATCGACGAAAAGAAATTCTCAACGCCGTATCAAAACAATTAGCACAAGGAACTCTGTTTTGCACTCCAACTGAGTCTGAAATAGAACTGTCCAAATTAATTATTGATAATTTTCCTTCAATTGACAAAGTTAGATTGGTAAATACAGGTGGTGAAGCTACAATGACTGCTATAAGATTAGCTCGTGGATTTACAAAAAAGAAAAAAATAATAAAGTTTGAAGGATGCTATCATGGAGCACATGATTCTGTTTTAGTAAAAGCAGGTTCTGGTTCTGCACACAATGGAATTTCCATATCTGAGGGTGGGTTGGACGAGGTTTCAAAAAATACTCTTGTTGTACCGTATAACAATTCTGAAGAACTTGAAAAAACCATAACAAAAAACAAAGATGTTGCTGGAGTTATAATTGAACCAATCTTAGCTAATATGGGATTAATTTTACCTGAAAAGAATTTTCTCTCTAAAGTTAGAAAAATTACAAAAGATAACGACATTCCTCTAATTTTTGATGAAGTTGTAACTGGATTCAGAGTATCACCAGGTGGTGCACAACAACATTTTGGAATTAAACCAGATATCACCACTTTGGCCAAGGCATTGGGAAATGGATTCACCGTTGCTGCAATAGGTGGAAAAAAAGAAATAATGGATTTGCTTTCACCAGGCGGTAAAGTTTACCAAGCCAGCACGTATGCTGGAAATCCCATCTCAGTCAGTGCAGCGATTGCATCAATAAAAACAATAAACAAAATAAAAAACAAACTATATTCAAAACTTGAAGCGTATAATGCATTACTTACTCATGCCATAGGTGATATGGCTACTGACATGAAAATACACCATCAAATCAATTTCACATCGTCAATGTTCCAAATTTTCTTTACAAACAAGCCTGTCATAGATTATGCCTCATCTAAGAATGCGGATGCAAAAAAATTCCAAAAAATGTTCTCTGTTTTATTAAAAAATGGTGTTTTTATTGCGCCGTCTCAGTTTGAAGTCGTTTTTCTATCTGATGCACACACACAAACTGATCTGAATTACACAATGAATGCTTATCGTACTGCATTAAAATCGGTGAAGAATTGAAATATGTGATTGGTGCAAGAGGCAGTCAATTATCCCTTGCACAAACTAATTGGGTGATATCAGAACTAAAAAAAATAAACCCTGATACAGAATTTGAGATCAAAACAATAAAGACCAAAGGCGATACTGACGCAAGACCGTTATTTACAATTGATCAAAAAGGAATATTTGAAAAAGAAATTGATAGGGCAGTTGCAGATAACGAAGTAGATTTTGCAGTACATAGTCTCAAAGATGTACCTACACAATTAGTTGAAAACTTGATGTTGTCTTCTATTCCAAAAAGAGAAACAGTAAACGATATTTTTATTTCATCTGATGGCACTGATCTTGATTCTATAAAACCCGGTGCAGTTATTGGTACAAGCTCACTACGACGTGCCGTACAAGTAACAAGAAAAAGATCTGATGTTACAGTTCGTCCAATACGTGGAAACATCGAAACAAGAATTAGAAAAGTATTTGGAAAAGATTTTGATGCAGTTGTTCTTGCACAAGCAGGAATTACACGATTAGGTGTAGATGTAATATTTACACAATTATCTATTGAAGATTTTTCACCATCTCCAGGACAAGGTGCACTAGCTATAGTTTCAAGAAAAGATGATTTTAATACAATTTCAATGCTGAAAAAAATTGAAGATGCTGACTCTAGATTAGAAATCGAGGCAGAACGATCTCTTTCTGATTTTGTTGATTCTGGGTGTAGATTCCCAATTGGTGCATATGCTAAATCCAATGGAAATCAAATGACCTTGAGCGTATCTGCTTTTTCAGTAGATGGAAAAAAATCGCTTTTTGTAAAGAAATCTGGAAACAAAAATGACCCGTTATCTCTTGGTAAGAGTGTAGGTGAGGAACTACGTGAGAAAGGCGTAAATGATCTTGCAATAAATTGGAGAAAAAAAGTGGAGGAATGGAATAAACAATGACCGGTAAGGTGTATCTTGTTGGGGCAGGACCTGGAGATAGTAAATTAATTACCTTGAGGGCAGTTGAGCTCTTACAAAAAGCAGATGTTGTATTGTATGATAGGCTGGTAAGCAAAAAAATAATCTCAATGATTCCAAAGTCTACTGAAAAAATATACGTTGGAAGGGAAGTAGGTGATGATACAACTCATCAAAATAACACTAATGAGTTAATGGTAAAATGTGCAAAATCCAAGAAAAATGTTGTTCGGCTAAAAGGTGGTGATCCAATAATATTTGGTAGAGGCGGGGAGGAAGCAGAGTATCTCAAAGAAAATAATGTAAAGTATGAGATAGTTCCAGGAATTACATCCGGAATTGGTTCTGCCACTTATGCTGGAATTCCACTAACTCATAGAAAGTATGCATCATCAGTTGTATTTGTTACAGGTCATGAGGATCCTGAAAAGAAAAATGAATCAGTCAAATGGAAACGTCTTGCAAAATCTGTTGATACTATTGTAATTATGATGGGGCTTTCAAGAATCGATGTTATTTGTAAGCATCTTGTTGCAGGTGGATTAGATAAACAAACACCTGTAGCTGTAATTCAAAACGGTACAACTCCACAACAAAAAATGATTATTGGAACCGTATCTAATATTGCAAAACTTGTAAAAATAAATAAAATCAAACCTCCAACTAATATCATAATAGGTAAAGTTGTAGATCTATCTAGTGTCATAGGATGGCGAAAAAATGCTTAAAGGAAAAACTATAGCAATCACTCGTTCAAAAGATGACTCTTCTGAATTCATAGATTTAGTAACTAGAGATAACGCAAGACCAATTTCATTGCCTACTATTGAACTAGTTAGCAAGGGGGAAAAAATTGTGGACGAGTTTTTGGATTCAGTAAAACAATACAATCCTGATTATTCTGTATTTATGAGTTCAAAGGCCGTGACACTCCTTTTTGATACTGCAAAAAAAGTTTCTAAACTTGAAAAATTGCAACTTGCAGTAGCAAACACTATTGTCATGGCAGTAGGTCCAAAAACAAAAATCGCATTAGAAAATGAGGGAATCAAAGTTGCATACATGCCAAATACCTATTCATCAGTTGGTGTTGGAGAGTTATTTACAAAATTACATGCTGTAGGAAAAAAAGTAATTGTGCCTAGAAGTGGGGCATCTACACCGTTTTTGAAAGAACTATTAGAAAAAATAGGAATTAATGTAAACGAGATTCATCTTTATGATGTATGTGCATTTAGAGATACTTCACAGTGGAATGAATTTAGGGAATTATTTTCACAAAATAAAGTTGATGGAATTGTATTTACAAGCGCTTCTTCTGTTAAAGCATTTTTTGAAATAATGTCAAAAGACTATGATTCTGATTCATTGTTAAGTAATTTAGAAAAATTATTCGTTGTTGCAATTGGACCATTTACATCTGATGAATTAAAAAAATTCAATATCCACAATATCGTTGCTCAAGTTCATACTGTACCTGGCGCTTTTGATACTCTCAAAAGTCTCTTTCCATCTGCATAGTTTTTCTGAACTATTTTCTATCTTATTTTTTGATTGTTTATGTCTGCTGACTTTGAATAATTACAATGTATGGATGATGTCAAAATCTATTTTGCTTCGCTATTATCGATCCAGTTTTGCCCTTTTTCCGATCTATTAACTTCATAGAAGTTATCTGTATAGTTAATATATCTCAAATATTTTACAATTAATCAGTGAATTCACATATTGTATTATTTTCATTAGTTTTTAGTCTATTTTTAGCTGGTACTGTATCTTACTCTTTTGCTGCTAGTAATTCTATAGAAGTAATTGAAAATCGAATTGTCACCCTAGTTGGTGAAGGTATTGATACTGACGATGAGACTCTGATGTTTGAATGGGTACAAATCGATGGTGAACCTGTAACTTTATCATCATCTAGTGTGGCCGAGCCCCAATTCATGGCTCCAGATGTAGTAAATGGTCAAATTAAAGTTCTAACTTTTACCCTTACAGTAACTGACCCATCAGGTGCAAGCAGTTCTGATACCGTCGAAGTAATTGTAAACCCTGTTAATCATGTTCCAATGGTTAGTGCAGGAAAAGATCAAGTTACTTTTCAAACCGTTAATGTAGTTACTCTAGTTAGCAGTGCTTTGGATCCTGATGGCGATTCATTGACTTATAGTTGGACCCAAGTATCAGGTCAACCACTAAAATTATCTACCACACATGGAAAATATCTTACAATACTATCTCCTAGTCTTGATTATTCTCAAACAAATCCACTAACTTTCCAACTAACTGTTGATGATGGATTTGGTGGCTCTGCAAGTGATACTGTCAGCGTTTATCCACTATCTGGTCTTCTTTCAAATAGATTAATTTCAATTCAAGCTGGTCCAATGCAAATTGTCCAAGAGGGAGAAACAGTTACACTTAGTGCAACTGGAGAAACTGCAAACGGAAAACCAATCAGCTATTCTTGGGTTCAACTAATTGGCACTGGTGTACAATTGGACTCTTACGTTGGTTCATCTGTTCAATTTACAGCACCTGAACTTCCTAGTGAAACTGAAATGATCTTATCATTCCAAGTTACCGGCTATTCTTCTGGAAATGGTTGGGCAAATGCATTGGCATTAGTTAAAGTAATTCCTGCAAACGGCTCTCCTATGGCTGATGCAGGTCTAGATCAAAGTGTATCTGAAAATGCTCACGTCAAATTAATTGGAACTGGTACTGATCCTGATAATGATAAATTACGATATTCTTGGACACAGACATCTGGAATGAAAGTTGATGTCTATGGAACACCTTCAAGTACAGTCTATTTCTTTACTCCTAACATTAACACTGCTTCTGAAGCACTAGGTTTTGAACTAACAGTTACAGATTCTCAAGGTAACTCTGACAAAGATAGTGTAGTTGTAACAATTAACACTGTTAACTTACCACCAAGAGCATCTGCTGGTCCAGATAGAAAGGTAGTCAGTGGCTCTGATGTATCTGTTACTGGCTTAGGTGTTGATCCTGAGAATGATCCTGTAACATATTCTTGGAAACAGATTTCAGGTGACACTGTACCATTTGATACCACCAATCCATCATTTTCATTTAAAGCACCATCTGTAGTTTCTGGTGCATCTAAACGATTGGTATTCCAATTAACTGTAACAGATTCTGAAAATCGTAGTGGCTCTGATCAATTAATTATCATGGTAGTTCCAGCAAACAGTGCACCTATTGTAGATGCAGGTGTTGATCAAACTGCTAATGAAAATACTACATTGAATTTGTTATGCTCTGCAACTGATCCTGACGGAGATATGCTTAATGTTTCATGGTCTTCATCTAGTGCTGAAGTTGTAATTGATAACGTTGGTTCTCTAAGTACAACAGTGCAACTTCCTACAATTGTTAATGATCAAGTAATTACTATGACATGTAGTGCAACTGACGGCCAATTATCCTCTTCTGATAGCATGAAGATTACTGTTGTAAACACATTGAATCTGCCAATTGTTGCAGATGCTGGTGCTGATCAAATTGTAAACGAACATGTTACAGTCTCATTAGATGGCAGCAAGAGCAATGATCCTGAAAATCAAAAACTCTCCTACATGTGGACACAAGTTTCTGGTGAACCAGTAGTATTATCATCAATGTCTTCAATAACTCCATCATTTACATCTCCAACTGTTGCTAATGGTGAAGTCAAAGTCCTAGTCTTTGAACTAAAAGTATTTGATAATAATAACAGAGAAGGTGTTGACACTGTAACAATAACAGTTGATCCAGTAAACGCACCTCCAACTGCAAAAGCATCTGCAAAACAATCTTAATTCTAAATTTATTTTATCTATTGTAATTATTTTATAATGTGACAAGTTCTGGGCATAAATTATTCCCTGTTTTTAATTTAAATCCTTAAGCAAGATTGTGATGAAAACAACATCTGTCTAGATTATCTAAAAATTATCTGTGATATTGCAATCTCTTTTAAGAATAAAAGGCTAATTACGATTCAATATCTGAGTAGATGGTTTGCTTTTAAACTGGTTAACAAAAGACGGGAAATTAATAATTTCTGCCAGAATAATTCGAACGTTTTCTTATGGATTTTTGAGCATGATTTTGGCAATTTATCTGAGCTTGATTGGATTTGATGAACTTTTAATCGGATTTATTTTATCTGCCACTCTGGTGAATAGCATAATTTTCAACCTATTTTCTAGTTTTTTTGCAGATCGTATTGGAAGAAAAAAAGTATTGATAATTTATGCATCATTAATGGCAGTTTCAGGCTGTGTATTTTTTATCACTGAAAATTATTTTGCCCTAATAATTGCTGCATTTATTGGAACAATCAATGTGACTGGTTCAGAAACTGGAGCATTTTTATCATTAGAGCAAGCAATTCTCCCACAAACTGTAAAGAATATCAAAAAAAGAAATACAGTTTTTGCACTTTACAATATAATTGGAACTCTTGCTATGGCTGGAGGGATTTTATTATCTTCTTTACCACAAATCATACAAGAGCACTTTGGTTTCTCAACAATCGATTCATTCAAACCACTCTTTTTAATTTACATACTTGCGGGAATCACTGTTGTTACAATCTATTTTTTCTTTTCAAAAGAAATTGAAGTTAAAAAAACACTTGATTCAAAAACATTTTCATCAAATTTATCACCCAAATCAAAACAAATTATTCTTAAAATGTCATCATTATTTGCATTAGATTCGTTTGCTGGTGGGTTTGTAATTCAAAGTATTGTTGCTTTTTGGTTTTTTACAAAGTTTGGAGTTGATCTTACAACCCTATCAATAATTTTCTCAGTTGCAGGTGTATTTACAGCAATTTCATTTTTCTTTGCAGCAAAAATTGCAGATCAGATTGGATTGATTAAAACTATGGTTTTTACTCACATTCCATCAAACATTCTTTTGGTTCTAGTTGCAATCGCTCCTACTTTTCATATTGCACTAGTGTTGTATTTGGCTAGAATGAGCTTGTCTCAGATGGATGTGCCAACAAGGCAAGCATACATTGTTGCAGTTGTTGAGGAAAATGAGAGAACAGCCGCTGCTGGAATAACAAACACCTCCAGAAATATTGCTCAATCTATTGGCCCATCTATAACTGGGGCAATAATCCACTCACTATGGTTTTCTGCACCATTTGTAATCGGAGGACTGTTGAAGATTATTTATGATGTGGGAATTTATGCTCACTTTAGAAAGATAAAACCTTCGCATGAAATTAAATAATAAAAAACTATCCTTACGCCAGACTCATAATTTAGATAAACTCTGACATTTAGCTGAAGCTATTTAGCTGTGCCTATTTTTCCTCATGTATTTATAATATAACGATGTTATGAATTTCATGTCTACTGAAAAATTAAACATGGATTATTCAAAATATGATTTTAAAGATTCAACTGATCTGTATGTACATCTTAGCAAAAAGGGTCTCTCAAAAGACACTGTTATTGCCATTAGTAAAATGAAGGATGAACCACAATGGATGCTTGATTTTAGATTACGATCTTATGAAATTTTTATGAAAAAACCAATGCCTACTTGGGGCGGAGACCTAAGTCATATTGACTTTCAAAATATCTATTATTATGCAAAGGCAACTGAAAAAACTGAAAAGAACTGGGATGATGTTCCAGCAGAGGTCAAAGCTACTTTTGATAAATTAGGAATTCCAGAGGCTGAAAAGAAATTCTTGGCAGGTGTTGGTGCTCAATATGAATCCGAAGTTGTTTATCATAGTCTAAGAGAAGATTTGGCAAAACAAGGTGTTTTATTTTTAGATACTGACTCTGCGCTAAAACAATATCCTGAAATCTTCAAAAAATATTTTGGTAAAATAATTCCACCAGAAGATAATAAATTTGCAGCACTAAATAGTGCAGTTTGGAGTGGTGGCTCGTTTATCTATATTCCACCAGGAATCAAAGTTGACATGCCATTACAAGCATACTTTAGAATTAATGCTGAAAATATTGGACAATTTGAAAGAACACTGATCATAGCTGATGAGGGTTCTGAAATTCATTACATTGAAGGATGCACTGCCCCTGTATATTCATCTGAATCACTACATTCAGCAGTTGTTGAACTAGTAGCACATAAAGATGCAAAATTACGATACACCACAATTCAAAATTGGAGTAGCGATGTGTATAATCTAGTTACAAAACGTGCTTATGCATATGAAGGTGCAACAGTGGAATGGATTGATGGTAACATTGGCAGTAAACTTACAATGAAATACCCTGGAATCTATTTGATGGGTGAAAGAGCATATGGTGAAACACTATCTATTGCTTTTGCCGGAAAAGGACAACACCAAGACACCGGTGCTAAAATGGTTCATCTAGCGCCAAACACTACATCAAAAACTACGTCAAAATCTGTCAGTAGATTAGACGGACGATCCACTTACAGAGGAATGCTTCATGTTGCAAAAGGTGCAACTAATGTAAAAGCTACAGTAAGATGTGACGCATTACTCTTAGACGATACATCGAAAACTGATACTTATCCTTACATGGAAATCAATCAAGAAGATGCTACAATTACACATGAAGCAACTGTGGGAAAAATTGGAGATGAGCAAATTTTCTATCTCATGACTAGAGGTTTCACTGAAGAAGAAGCACTATCTCTAATTGTTAATGGATTCATGGAGCCATTTACAAAGGAATTACCTATGGAATATGCTGTAGAATTAAACAGACTCATCAAGCTAGAGATGGATGATTCAGTGGGTTAAACCACTAAATTTCATAGGTTAATCATGTCTCAAGAAACACTTTCAAAAATTAATTCTCGTCATGTTGAAGAAATTTCTTCATCACGAAATGAGCCTGACTGGTTAAAACAATACAGACAGAGTTCCTTAACTATCTATGATGCTTTGCCAATTGAGACATCTCCGCTGTACAACAAATATACAGATGCAAAAAAAATGGATCCTCAACAAGTTTCCTTTTCAACATCTACTACTAATACAATACCTGCATTTCTTCAAAAAAGATTACATGAATTAGAAAAAGAAACATGCATTATTCAGATAGGCAGTAATACTCACAAAATCAATATCTCTGATGAGTTAAAATCAAAAGGATTAGTCATCACTTCTATTAATGATGCAATAAAAAATAATCCCGAACTAGTAAAAAAAGCACTAGATGCATCAAACTCTAAAGAAGACAAGTTTACTGCACTAAATAACGCCGCATTTAATTCAGGAATTTTTATTCACATACCACGTAATCTGGTATTGGAAAAACCAATCCATATCTTGTCTTGTTTATCTGATGATGGAATTTCCACTATTGCTAGAAATATTATCTTTGCAGATGAAAGTAGCAAGGCAACAATTGTTCAGGAATTGTATTCTTCTAAAGCAGAAAAACAACAAGCATATCTTGAATTGCTAAACACAAACATTGCCCAAAACGCACAACTTGATATTACAACATTACAAATGATGGATCAAACTACTGTTAATTTCTCTACTAGACGAACTGATTTGGGACAAGATTCTAAAGTTAACTGGTATTCTGGCTTGTTTGGATCTATGCTGTCTAGATATAAAATAGAATATTTTCTTAATGGAACCGGCGCCTCTGCTAATGATTCTGAAGTAATATTTGGAAACAATGAACAATCTTTTGATATTCAAACAAACGTGAATCATGAAAGTCCATCTACTGATGGCAGAGTTGTCGAAAAATCCATCCTGAGAAATAAATCAAAATCTCTTTTCAAGGGGATGATTAGAATAAAAGAAAAAGCTACAAAATCAAATTCGTTTTTGTCAGGTCGTTCCATTTTGCTTGATAAAGATGCAAAATCAGATTCCATTCCCGGATTAGAAATTTTCACTAATGATGTAAAAGCAACCCATTCTGCATCTGTTGCACAAATTGACGAGGAGCAGATTTTCTATCTTAGAACCCGTTGTCTAACTAAAGAAGAGGCTGAAAGAACAATTATTGAAGGATTTTTGGAACCACTATCAAGAAAAATGTCATATCAAGTCAGAGCATGGATTGCTTACTTGATTGAATCTAAATGGGATGCACGTGAATTGACAATTAACACTGATGAAGAACTGACAAAATTTGTTGAAATTGAAGAAACACGTTACAATGAAGATTCGGAAATCGAGCAACATTACAAGTATAGGTGATAAACTTGGTTCAATGGATTAAAGCTTGTAAATTGGATCAAGTGAAGACTGGTCAACTCTTTGGATTTTCTCATGATGATAAAAAAATTCTTTTGGCAAATCAAAAAGGAAAAATCTATGCAACTGATCTAATCTGTACTCATGCAGATGCTGATCTTTCAACAGGATTTCTCAGCGAGGAAGGTGTAAGGTGTCCATTACATCTTTCTGTTTTTAATTTACAAAGTGGAAAGCCAGAAAATCTTCCTGCAGAAATACCACTAAAAACATACAATGTTAAAATAGAACAAAACGAGATTTACGTGGAGGTTTAGAAATGCAAAGTGTAGAAACATCTTTTGAAAATTTACGAAAAGATTTTCCTATTTTGCAAAGAACTGTAAGGGATAACAAGACGCTTGTGTATTTAGATAATGCATCTACAACACAGAAACCAAATCAGGTAATTGACGCAATCACTGATTATTATAGAAATCATAATGCAAATATTCACAGAGCTGTCTATGCGTTGGCAGAAGAAGCAACTGAACTTTATGAGGCAACAAGAGATAAGATTGCAAATTTTATCAATGTGAAAAATAGAGAAGAACTTATTTTTGTTAGAGGAACAACTGAGGCAATAAATCTAGTTGCATATGCGTGGGGCAGAACCCATATCAAAAAAGACGACATTATAGTTACCACCGAATACGAGCATCATAGCAATATTGTCCCTTGGCAACTCTTGACTCAGGAAAAAGGCGCAAAGCTAGAATACATTGGAATGGATGATAACGGAGAATTAATTTTAGACGAACTTGCAAAATATCTTGCCACAGGCAAAGTCAAACTTGTAACATTTAGTCTAATGTCTAATGTTCTTGGTACTATTACTGACGCAGAAAAAATAATTTCAATGTGTAAGGAATATGGCGTATTGACTTTGATTGACGGAGCACAAGCTGTTCCTCACATGCCTGTTAATATTGAAAAACTAGGCTGTGATTTTTTTGCATTTTCTGGGCATAAAATGTTAGGACCTACCGGAATTGGAGTTTTATGGGTAAGAAAATCAGTTCTGCAAACAATGAATCCATTTCATGGAGGCGGCGATATGATAAGAGAAGTTCACAAATACGAAACAACATGGAATGACTTGCCCTACAAATTCGAAGCTGGTACTCCAAACATTGCTGATGTCATTGGATTAGGGGCGGCAATAGACTATCTCACAAAACTTGGAATGGATAATGTACGAGAACATGAAATTGAATTGACAAATTATGCTATTGAAAAACTATCTCAGGTAAACGGAATCACAATTTATGGTACCAGAGATATCTCAAAAAGAGGCGGTGTAATTTCATTTAATTTTGCAGATGTTCATCCTCATGATGTAGCACAAATAATAGATGAGGAAGGAATTGCAGTAAGATCTGGACATCACTGTGCTCAAGTATTAATGGAACGACTAAATGTTGCAGCTACATCTAGGGCAAGTTTTTACATTTACAATACTAAAGAGGAAATAGATTCACTGATTAATTCATTAAACAAAGTTGCAAGGATATTCAAACTATGAGCAGTAATGCAGACATTTATCATGAAATGATAATTGATTATTCAAGAAATCCAATCAATTATGGTAAAATAGAAAATCCAGATGTTACTTTTCATGACTCAAATCCACTATGTGGTGACAGCATTGATATTGATATGAAAATTGTCGATGACAAAGTATCTGATATCAAATTTCATGGTAAGGGATGTGCTATTTGTATGGCCTGCTCTTCAGTGTTGACTGAAATTACCAAAGGCAAAGGAATTGAAGAAGTAAGAAACATCACTAAACATGATGTCTTAAGTGAATTGGGATTAGAGCATCTACAGGCTGTTAGAATAAAATGTGCACTACTTTCTCTTAAAGTACTAAAATCTGCTCTTTATTCATATCTTGGAAAGCACATGAAAGATTCTCAAGATGTAGATAAGTTAAAAGAAGAGGCAGACAACTTATACTAAATGGGTAATTTCACTCCTAAAACTCCGATTCAACTTCAAATTAGAAAAATTATTTTTGAAAACCATAATGGTACTGATGAAAAATTTACCAATGATGAAATTTTTGAGAAAATAAAACAAAATGGAGATTTAGATCCTTCCTGGATTGTAGATGATACAGAATCATATTTTCATGAAATTTGCAATTCTGGTCTTGCAAGAAACATCGCGCAAAATTTTACGACTATTTGGCTCAAGCTATTTGATCCTATGGAAAAACACCATTGCAGTACTTGTAATTCAGATGTGTATCTTGGCGTATCTGAAAAACAAATTTGTCCTAACCCTTCTTGTAAATCGTCTATTTAGATCTGTGTTTGATAGCTGCATCTTCTAGTGCTTTTATCATTGGAAGTTTTTCACCAGTAAGATAAAGGACAAGTGCTCCACCTGCCGTACTGATATGATCTATTTGTTCTGCTAATCCGTATTTTTTTAATGCCGATGTTAAATGACCTCCACTTACTATTGTAGTTGCCATGGAGTTTGCAACTGCAGTGAGCAATCCTTTTGTTCCATAGCTAAAGTTTTCTTTTTCAAAAAATCCTGCAGGACCACTTATGAAAACAGTTCCTGCACCTGTAATTAATTTTGAATAATGCTCTACTGTCTTGGGTCCCAGATCATAAATTTTGTCTCCTATCTCAAGCTCCCTTACATCCATCTCGATTCTCTCACCATCTTTGTCAATTGCAATGTCTACTGGAGTGGAAAACACATCTGGATATTCCCCAATTAAAGAATGTGCTCTTGCTACTACTTCGTCTTCTCTCTTTATTCCAAGTGGGTATCTTATTCTTCCTTGTGCACGCATGAAGACATTTCCAATTAATCCTGTAAGTAATACATGGTCTGCACGACCGTTTTGAATCAATAATTTGATTGCCTCTAATCTATCTGAAACCTTGGAACCCCCAAGCACAATCACATGTGGTGCCTTGGCTACAGTCATGATCTCATCCAGATTTCTGACCTCTCTTTCAACAATTCGTCCTGCACATGCCGGTAAAACATGTGGAAATCCAACTATTGATGGATGTGATCTATGCGCACTAGGAAATGAATCCAATACACAAAGATCAAATAATTTTGATAATCGGCTTACCATGATAGTGTTTGCAGCTTCTTGTGGTGTGAATTCATAATTTTCTTCAGCGCATAAACGTAAATTATCTAAAAGTAATATTTCTCCATTTTTCAAATTCTTTATTTCATTTTGCGCAGCACTGCCAATGACATCTTCGACATACTTGATTTTTTTACCCATTAGTTTTTCAAGAACCTTTGCATGTTTGTCCATTCCAGTATAGTCTTTATTTCCAACTCTTCCTTGATGAGAAGCAACAACCACTTTTGCCTCTTCTAGTGATTTTATGGTCTCTGTTGCCTCTTCAATACGTTTAGTTCCTGAAATCTCCATTGTCTCAGGATCTATGGGGCAATTCATGTCGACTCTTAAAAAAACTGTCTTACCTTTAAGGTCAAAATCATCCAGTGTGAGTACCTTCACGACTTTTCTATTTGCCACCTTGGTTAAATTCTTTGAGCCGATCATTTTTTGTCATGATTTAATATTTGCCGAGTAAATTATTTTTAATACTTATCTACTTGAGAAAAATTAAAAATAACATACTTGAGGTTTACTTGATTGCAGAATTGGATTTTTGATATTAGGTCCCGTTCATTTGTTCTACTTGTAATTTCGTTTATCGTTGTATCCATGTTGGTATATTTTCACATCACAGAAAGTTTTGATCAATCCATAATTTCCTTTACTGCTAATAATGTGGGAAATCCATCTCTGGATCTTATCATGCAGATCATTACCGAAAGCGGTGATGTTTACCCATTGCTAGGTTTTGCTATCTTGATGCTTTTAATCAAAAAAACTAGAAGAATTGGAATCACATTGATGATTTTAATTGTTTTATCAACACTGCTTACTGGATACATAAAGTGTGGAGTAGATAGAGATAGGCCTGACTTTGTTTATGAAGGTACACCGTATCCAGTACCGATCAGTCGTGATACATTTGCATTGTTTTGTGAAGGTGGACCCAATGCCTCTTATCCATCTGGGCATGCAGCGAGGACTATGATTTTTGGAATAATACTTGGATATGCCTTATCTGAAAGATTTCCTAGAGGCGCATACTTGTTGCTACTCTATCCATTATTGGTATCCATAAGTAGGGTGTATGTTCTTCAACATTTTCCAATGGATGTTATTGGAGGAACTATTCTTGGCGTGATGCTAGCTGGAGTACTGGCTAAAAGAACAAAACTATACAAAATATTTGAGAAATCAAAACCCTAACTCTGTCAAGTCTTTGTTACTAATCAAAACTATTGCATAATGATTTTCATCATAATGATATGTCCAATATCTTATGTCTCTGATCTCATTTTTTTGTCTAAGCCCGTATGTGACTCCAGTTGTTACTGTGTATCCTATTCTTTTTGCAAGTTTTGATTCTTTTGGCATCAAAACTCTAAAACCCTCTTTTCGATTACTGAATCCTAATTTCACCATATCTTCAACTGCATCTGATGCATCTTTGACATCTTTTAGATCATATGTTTTTGATACTGGCAAATCTTTTGGATGAAACTCCATACTCTTTTTGATATTTTCTTTTACTAATATTTTTTTAAAAAATCGATTTTTGCGATCAAACTATGTTAATTTTGTTAACTGGTAAGTCAAATCATGATTATATCCATAACTTAACCGACCATTCTATCTTTACTCAATTATTGGCATCACTAGAAAAATTAATGATTACACTAAGACAAAAGAAACAAGCAGCAACTAATCTTAGGAAAAAAGCTGAAAGACAACTCCAACAAGTAAGATCCATTGAAAGAAGATCTTCATCAGGTTTGAACTCAATAGATCGAAAAATTGAATCTGAAAAAGAAGACGTAACTGACGTCTCTGGTGTTCTTAATCAAAAGACATCTCAATTGGAAAGTATTGAAAGACTCGTTACAGCAGCTCATGAGCATCTAAACCATGAAAAAGAGGCACTTGGTGAGGTAGAACAGGAGCTAGAATTTGCTAAAAATATTGAAGAAGAACAGTCTGCCAAATCACGATTAAACATAATACATGATCGTATTCAAGAATTAGAGTCTGAGATAAAAAACAGGGAAAAAACGGCAAAAAAGATTAGTGAAGATGTTGCCAAATACAATGAAATTAAATCAAAAATTAGTACAACCATTCAAAAACAATCTAAATCAAAGCCGACATTACGTGAAACAATGAGTACTAGTCATAAGGCTGCTGAAAAATTTGTTAGAGAACTAGAACAAAAAACTAGAGCCGAAGAATCTGCTGCAAAAGCACTTGAGAAAGTAACTTCTAATCTTCAAGCATTACTTGCTAAAAAACACAAGGTTGTAAAATCAAAGACTCCAAAGAAAGCAACAAGGAAAAAATCAAAGACTCCAAAGAAAGCAACAAGGAAAAAATCAAAGACTCCAAAGAAA
>ERZ1292640.31-Hain-H43-02um-R1-31-length-116345-cov-19_pt1 | contig 24344 bp, 20 predicted proteins | sample MGYA00564404_ERZ1292640 | MGnify/ENA primary metagenome ERZ1292640 (study PRJEB36523, sample SAMEA6512636) | groundwater metagenome | collected 2019-01-08 | study: AquaDiva: Metagenomics assemblies of 32 groundwater samples | reverse complement strand
GCGCCTCGGCCGGCGGAGCATCCGCGGTCGGGAGTTCGGCCGGGGGTTCCCCGGCAACCGGGAGCTCGGCCGGCGGCGCTTCCGCCGCGGGCGCTTCGGCCGGCGGCGCTTCCTCGACCGGCAAGGCCTCGTCGGCGGCCGTCGCGATGGACGGAACGCCGAAGATGCCGAGGCAGAACGTCAACACGAGGCTCCACAGAATCCGGGTCATGGCGTCAGCCCTCCCCCGAGCCGACGAGGCTCTCGAGCAGTTTCTCGGAAATGTCGAAGTTGGACCAGACATGCTGGACATCGTCGTGCTCCTCCAGGGCCTCCATCAACCGCACCATCGCTTCGGCGTTCTTGCCCTCGAGGTTGACCGTGTTCTTCGGAAGCTTGACGAGCTCGGCCGACGTCGGCTGGAGCCCCTTCGCGACGATGGCGCTGCGCACCGCCTCGAATTGGGCGGGCGTGGTCACGATGTCGTAGGTGGATTCCGAGGTCCGGAAGTCGTCGGCGCCTGCTTCGAGCGCGGCCGCCATGAGGGCATCTTCGTCGTGGCGCTTCTTGTCGAACTGGATCAGCCCGGCCGCGGCGAAGCCCCAGGCCACGCTGCCCGGCTCTCCCATGTTGCCGCCGTGCCGCGTGAAGATGGTCTTGAGCACCGACGAAGTGCGGTTCTTGTTGTCCGAGAGCACCTCGACAATGACGGCCGCGCCGCCGGGACCGTAGCCCTCGTACGTGGCTTCCTCGAACACCAGCGCGTCGGCGCCCTCGCCTGTCCCCCGCTGGATCGCGCGCTTGATGTTGTCGTTGGGCATGTTCACCTCGCGCGCCTTGTCCATGACGACTCGGAGCCGCGGGTTGGCGTCGGGGTTGCCGCCGCCGGCCCGGGCGGCCATGCTCAGTTCACGAATGAGCTTCGTGAATGCCTGACCGCGCTTGGCGTCGATCAGCGCTTTCTTCCGCTTGATGGTGGCCCACTTGGAATGTCCTGACATTTACATGTTTCCTGCTGTTTTCAGTATATCGTGGGGTCGAAACCCGTCAACCCCTGGCGACCGCTGCCACAAGCACTTTTGGGGCTCCCCCGCGCCTCAGCGCGACCGCGCACGCGGAGGCGGTGGCTCCTGTTGTGAGGACGTCGTCCACGACGAGCACGACCCGGCCCTCCACGCGGGCGGGGTCCGGGACGCCGAAGGCGCTTTTCAGGTTCTCGACCCGCAGCGCCCGGTCCAACCCCACCTGTGGGGGCGTCGCCCGCTCCCGCCGCAACAGGTCCTGTTCCATCGGACGGCCGAGCGCGGACGCCAGCGCTGCCGCGACCAGGGCGGCCTGGTTGTATCCGCGCTCGTGCAGCCGGGAAGGGTGCAAGGGCACGGGCACGATCACGTCCGCGTCGCCGGGAAGCTCCCCCGTCCGCGCCAGTCCATCGACGAGTAGCCGGCCCAGGGCCGCTCCCGCGGCGCGGCGGCCCCGGAACTTGACCGCGTGGATGGCGTGCCGGATGGGCCCCTCGTAGGCGAAGGCGGCCCGCGCCATGGCGAACGCGGGCCGATGATCGCGGCACCGGACGCAGGTCCGCGCCTCGAACCGCTCCGCATCGGCCTCCGAGGGCACGAGGAACGCCTCCCCACAGACGACGCAGACCGGCGGCCGCATCCAGGGCAGTGTCGCGAGGCAGCCGGCGCAGAACTCGTCTGGTTCCGCGGGGACGAGCGGGGTCGAGCACCCCGCGCACTCGCGCGGGAAGGCGAGGTCGAGGAGCCATCGTCCAGCGGTTCGGAGACGGGAGGGCGGAATTACCACGCGTCGGCGGGCACGGCCATGCCGGGAAACGCCGCGGCCCATCGCGCCGCCAGGTCCTCGCGCCACGCGTCCGCGACCGTTGCATCTGCAACGCCGTGAATGAGGACCGCGTCGGCGCGCTCCTCCCCCATCCCCGCCCACGGGGCGGGGTCGAGCGCGGCCCGCTCGTGGATAACCGCGGGGCCCGGTCCCACCTCCGCCGTGACCTCGATCGGCCCTCCGGCCGCCCGCCGGATCGCGGCGATCCACTCGCGCTTCGCGGGCTGGGTCGGGGAGACGAGCAGGCTGACGGCGCCGGGCGCGCGAGAGACGACCGCGACCGCCTGGGCCGCCTCCTCGCCCAGGTGCGTGTGGAATCCGATTCGCGCCACCGGCTGCTGCATCCGGCACATGGTAAGCCAGCGGTCGAGACGGTCGTGCCGCCGGAGCGTGATCGCAAGGTCCGCGAGCGACGGGTGAAGCAGGATCGTCCCCCGGAACCGGCGTGGCAGCCGGGCAAGCCCCGCGGCCAGCAGACCGTCCGCCGCCGCCCAGAACGACGCTCCCCGGTCACGCAGGATGGCCGGGGTCGCGGCCAGTCCCGCCGCGAGGACGCCTCCCGCGCCCATCTGCTTCAGGACCGTGCCCGCGCGACCCGAGAGCAGGAGCCGCGACTGGACGAGGAAGTCGGGAGCCGTCACGTGTACGCGCTCGCCCGTCTGGCGCAGCCAGGGCCCGGCCTGCCCCGTCGTGATCTCGAACCCGTCCCACGGCCCGCCCCGGCCGACCGCGGCCGCGGCCGTCCCGGATGGCAGGTCCCGGAGATCGAGGTAGCGCGGGACGTCGGTCCGGGTGTCGAGTGCGAGCTGGCGCGGGGCGGCCGGGCTTTCGACGGCCGTGAACCGCGGGATGGCCGTGGCGGCGTCATAGAGCCGGAAGACGAGCCGCTCGAGGTCGATGGCCTTCGCCAGCCCCGGGGTCACACGACCCGAAGCGCGCCGCGCCAGCGCACACTCGCGCAGGTCGGCGAGCTCGGCCGCGAACCCGGCGCCGGCAAAATCGGGCGCCATGTCGTAATCGGCCGGGAAGTCGAGCTGGTGCGCGATCTGGAGCGTCGAGCCCTCCCCGGCCGAGAAGACGCCCGTGCTCCCCGTGAGCCGCAGGACCCCGCGCGAGGTGCGGACCGTGAGAACGTGCTCGGGCCGCGCGAATCCTTCGATGGACCACGAGAGGAAGATCCGGCCCGCGAAGCTCCCGTAACCCATCGTGGCGGTGAACGAGTCCTCGACCTCGGCCGAGAAGAGCCGCATGGATTCCGCGGTGACGTCGCGGGGTGGCCCGAACGCGGCATGGATCATGGAGAGAACGTGAACGCCCGGATTCATGAGGACGCCGCCGCCCGAGACCGCCTTCCTCGCCTGCCATGCCTTCATCCCGGGCGCGAGCATGAAGGACATGAGCGAGACTCCCGTGAACGACCGGACCTCGCCCAACTCCCCCGCCTTGAGCCGTCCGAGCCAGTGCCGGACGTGGGGCGTGACCGGCAGGACGTATCCGGCGCGCAGGCACGCGCCCGCATGGTCGCGTTCGAGCTTCTCCCAGGCGGGAAGCTCCGCGGCCGTCGGCCCGAGCGGCTTCTCGACGAGAACCGCGAGGCCGGCGGTCGAGCACTCGGTCGCGAGGGGCAGGTGCGTCGGCGGAGGCGTGGCGATGACGGCCGCCTCGGGCGCGGCCTTCGTGAGCGCGTCGGCCAGCGACCGGTAGTGGGGAGCCTTGATGCCGAGCCCGTGCAGCAGCTTCGCCGCGCCGGCAACGGGGTCCACGAGGCCGGCCAGCCGGATGCCCTTGAGGCGCGAGAGCGTGGCCGCGTGCAGGAGGCCCATCCGGCCCGCGCCGACGAGGATCAGGTTCACGGGCCGGACCTCCGGCAGCTTCACGCGATCCTGCCGTTCCCCGAGCGCTTCGAGAGGACGAAGAACGATCCCGAGCTTCTCGAGGTCGAGCGCGGTCTCGGCCCGCTTGATCCGCTTGAGCCCCTGGAGATTGGCCTTCCCCACCGGGAGCTTGAGCCCCACCGCCTCGGTCACGTTCACGATGGCTTCGATCGGCCAGATGGGGATGGATACGGCCATCTTCCGGCGACCCAGCCGGTGTTTGGCGATGATCTGGAGCAGGTCCCGGAGTTTGATCCCCACCGGGTGGCCGAGGTTCAGGATCGCCCCATCGAGCTCGGAGGCGCGCTCGACACATTTCAGGATAGCCTCGCACAGGTCGTCGACGTGGATCGGCTGGACGATCGACCGGCCCCCGGCGAGCATCGGGAGCACGGGCAGCCGCTCGACCATCGACACCATCTGGCCGTATACGCCCTTTTCCCCTGGGCCGACGATCAGGTTCGGGCGCAGAATGACCGTGTGCAGGGGCGCCGGGTGGCGGATCCGGGCGGCGTTCCGGAGGGCCACTTCCCCGTCGAACTTGGTCCGGCCGTACACAGAAGGCGCGTCGGGGGCGGCCGAGGACGACGAGATATGGATGAACACGGGAATGCCCGCCTTCACGGCAAGAGCCGCCAGCCGTTCCGTGCCGGAGACATTGACCGCCCGCGCCGTCCGCTCCACCGTCGTGGCCGTGGCGGCGCAGTGGACGATGGCGTGGACGCCTCCCTCCAACGCGGCCGCCGGGATGCGCTCCGGCAGGTCGCCCAGGAACCGGTTCGCCAGCGGGATCGAGGGCGCGCCGTCCCATTCCTCGCGCGCCAGCCCGCGCACGGTCCAGCCGCGGGCCATGGCGAGATCCGCCAGCCGGGTTCCCAGGAACCCGGTCACGCCGGTGATGAGAAGAATCCTGCCGTCCGCGGGAGCCATACCGTCCAGTTTACAGGCCATCGCAGGTCCAAACATCACGGCGCGGTTGAAGGATAATGGGCTCCATGTCCGACCGCCCTGAAACCCCCGCCACGCCGGTGTCGGAGACGACCTTCTTCGGCGGGATTCCGGGCTATCTCCGCCAGACCGCCGGCCAGCTCACGCTGGGGTCCGTGGCCGGGATCCTGACGAACACGCTTGTCGTCCTGCCGGCGGTGCTCCTCGGCCGCGCGATCGACGCGGTCGTGGCGTGGGAGGGGGGCCGGTCCGACGCCCGCGCCGCGGGCTGGGCGATCGCGACCTATGCCGGGGGCGTCCTCCTGACCGAGGGGCCGCGCATCGGCAAGCGCTGGTGGCTCCGGACCGCGAACACGAACATCCGGACGAACATGCGGGCCGACGCCGTGCGCGGCATCCTGGGCTGGCCGTTGGGCCGCTTGCACGGCGTCTCGGTCGGCGACCTCATGGCCCGGATCATCGGCGACGTCGAGGTCGTCGGCCGCGGCGTGCGCGAGATCACGGTGGAGACGTGGGACACGATTCTGCTCTCGACGTCCCTGATCGTCACCATGGTCTGGTACAACCCCCACCTGACCGCGGTCGCGCTCCTCCCCGTCCCGGCGGCGATGGTGCTCGCGCACGCGACCGGCCGCTGGGTCCGGGGCCGCACGACCGCGGCGCGGGAGGCGAACTCGGCGCTCACGGCCACGCTCCAGGAACAGCTCGCCGGCGGCCGGGTCCTCCGCCTCTTCGGCCGGTCCTCGGCCGCGGTAGAACGCATCCGCTCGCACGCGGACGCCCAGGCGCGCGCCAACCTCGCGGTCGTCCGGCTCCAGGCGGGACTCGCGCCCGTCTACAGCACGGTCATGATGGGTGGCGTCATCCTCGTGGTCTGGCGCGGCGGCCGCGACGTGATCGCGGGGGCGATGACCGTCGGCGCGTTCGTCGCCTACCTCCAGCTCTTCCTCCGGTTCGTGGGCCGGGGCGCCCGGATTCCGCGCCTCCTGAACTCGGTGCAGAGCGCGGGTGCCGCATGGACGCGGCTCCGACCGCTTCTCGCGCCCCCTGTCCCTCCGTCGGGCCTCCCGCGCTGGTCGACCTTCCGCCCCGGCCACATCGCGGGCGAGGAGGATGTCCCCGTCCGTCCCGCCGTCGCAGTCACGCGCCCTGTCGCCGTCGCGCTCGAGTCCGTGACGTTCCGTTACCCGGACGCCGCGTCGCCCGCGCTTCGCGGCGTCTCACTCGCGATTCCCGCCGGCGCTTTCGTGGCGGTTACGGGACCCGTGGGGTCCGGTAAGACCGCGATCGCGCGGGCGGTGCTGGGACTGTACCCGCCCGAGGCGGGCCGGGTCCTGCTCGACGGAGTCTCCATCGACCGCATCCCGCCTACACACCGCGCCGCGCGGTGCGGTTACCTGCCGCAGGAGGCCGGGCTGTTCTCCGGGACGATCCGGGAGAACCTGCTCATGGCTCTGCCCGGCGACGGACCGGCCGGAGATGAGACGGTCCGGCGCGCGGTCGGGTGCGCGGCGCTGGAGGAGGACCTCGCCGGGTTCCCGGACGGACTCGACACCGAGATCGGTGAGACCGGAATCCGGCTGTCGGGCGGCCAGCGCCAGCGGGTCGCGCTGGCCCGGGCACTCGCGGCGTCCCTGCCCGGCACGCCCGGGCTTCTCGTCCTCGACGACCCCTTCTCGGCCGTGGACGTGGAGACGGAGACGCTCATCATCCGCCGACTCCGGGATGAATACGGCCCCGGCGCCCCGGAGGATCGGCGTGCGACCATCCTCCTCCTCTCTCACCGCCTTGCGGCCTTCCCACTCGCCGACCTCGTCGTGGTCGTGCGCGCAGGCGAGGTCGAGGAGACCGGCACCCATGACGCCCTGCTCAATGCGGGCGGGCTCTATGCGCGCATCTTCCGCGCGCAGACGCGGACCCGCCTCCAACCGCCCGCCGGGGGTACATCGTGACCGGCGTAACCGCGACGCAAGGCGTGCGCGTCGGCGAGATCAGGGCGCTCCTGGCCCCATGGGTGCCGATCCTTGCGGGAGTGGGCATCCTCGTCCTGGCGGGTGCCGGGCTCGAACTGGCGCCTCCCCTGCTCCTGCGGCGCATCGTGGACGGACACCTCGCCGTCGGCAATCCCGACGGGCTGTTCACGCTCGCTCTGCTCTACCTCTGCGCGGCGTCGGCCGCGCAGGTCACCGGGTTCCTCGTCGACTACCTGACCGCCACCGCGGCGCAGTCCGCGCTTCGCGACCTCCGGGTCCGGCTGTTCGCCCACCTCCAGAAGGTCTCCATGGGCTACCTCGACCGGACGCCGCTCGGCGACATCATCAGCCGGTGTACGGCGGACGTGGACACGGTCGACACCCTCTTCTCGTCCGGGATCGTGAGCGTCATCAGCGACCTATTCCGGCTGATCTCGATCACGATCGCGATGGCAGTCCTCAGCCCGTTCCTGACCCTCGTGTCCGCCTTCGTGATCCCGCCCGTCTACGTCATCACCCGCACGTTCCGGACCCGCGTCCGGGACGCCGAGCGCGCCAGCCGGCAGGCGGTCGGGATGGTGAACGTGTCGCTTCAAGAGAACCTCGGGGGCGTCGAGGTCATCCGCGCCTTCGGCCGCGAGCGCGCGTTCTCGGCCCGGTTCGTCCGGGTCCTGAAGACGATGCTGGTCGCCCAGAACCGAGCCACGCTCTTCTCGACGTTCTACTCCCCAATGATGGCCATGCTTTCGGCCGGGGCCGCGGCAATCATCCTCTACGCGGGGGCCAGCAACGCCGCCTCCGGGCACGGGCTGTCCATCGGCACGATCACGGCGTTTGTCCTGCTCTTCCAGCGGTTCTTCAACCCGATCATCGCGCTCGGCGACGACTGGCAGACGGTCCAGAGCGCGCTGTCGGGCATCGAGCGCATCCGGCAGGTCCTGGCGGAACCCGAGGAAGAGCGCGCAGAATCGCCGGCCGCCATTCCGCAGTCCGGGGGGACCAAGCCGGCCATCGAAGTGAAGGACATCGTCTTCGGGTACTTCCCCGATCGGCCGGTCCTGCACGGGGTCTCGCTCACCGTGGCGCCGGGCGAACACGTCGCGATCGTGGGGCGGACGGGGTCGGGCAAGAGCAGTCTCCTGAGCCTCGTGGGCGGCCTCTACGCCCCGTGGTCGGGCGTCATCCGCGTGAACGGCCGCGACCCCCGCGGCCTGCCCGAGCACGACCGGAGCCAACTCATGGGCGTGGTGCCGCAACTTGTGCAATTGTTCAGCGGCTCGGTCCTGGACAACCTCACCCTCGGCGACGCCAGCGTGCCTGCCGAGGCCGCTCGCCGCGCTGCCGTGGTCTCGGGGGCCGATGCCTTCATCCGCGCGCTCCCCGACGGTTACGACACCCCGATCGGGGGCATGGGGCGCGGCGCCGGGCTCCAGCTCTCGTCAGGTCAGCGCCAGCTCCTGGCATTGACCCGCGCGCTCGTCTTCGACCCGCCCGTCCTCGTCCTCGACGAGGCCACGTCCTCCATGGACGGCGAGAGCGACGCCATGTTCCGCGCCGCGCTGGGTCCGAGTATCTCCGGTGGCCGGGGCGTCGTGACCGTCGCCCACCGCCTCGCGAGTGCCTGTGCCGCGGACCGCGTCATCGTCCTCGAGGCCGGCGCGATCGCGGAAGAGGGCCCGCCCAACGACCTCATCCGCCGCGGCGGCCGCTTCGCCGCCTTCCTGGAGCTGGAAGCCGCCGGCTGGGATTGGAGGACCGGCTAGCGCGAGGCTTCGGCCGCGGCGGCTGACAGGCCATACCAGCGACCCATCTTGAGGCTGCGGCGGCGCGGATCCACCGTGATCCCGAGGATCTCCAGCGACTCGGCACCAAGCAAGACCTCGCCACGCGGCGAGATAAACACCGTGACTGGAGCTTCACGTCCGTCCACCTTGACAAGCGCGGTGGCGACGCCGAACTGCCCGATCCGGCCGTCCGCAAGATGAACAGGGCGGGTGAACGAGGCCCGGAGTCCCACCCGCTTCGCGAGGTCGCGCGGAATCACCGTGTACGACGCGCCGGTGTCCACCATCGCCTCGGTCCTGAGGGACTTCCGCTTCGGCGTGGCGCGGATGCCGATGGGGAGGCGGATGATTCCCATAAAGTTAGTATACGCCGAGTGGCCTCTGCCAATTGGCTGTAGCGCGTATAATTCCCTGATGAACGAACGGCACGCGGCGCATGGCCGCCGGGTCGCGCTCCTCACGAGCGGCAGCCTCACCAAGGCGATCTTCACGATCGCCCTGCCCATCATGATCGCCAACACCTTCGGCGTCGCCATGGAGCTGGCCAACGCCTTCTTCCTCGGCCGGGTCGGGTCCGACGCCCTCGCCGCCGTCATCATGGCCGGGGCCATCGTGTTCTTCATCATGACCTTCGGCGCCGGCCTCGGGATCGGGACCGTGGCCCTCGTCGCCCGTGCCTACGGCGAGCGCAACTACCGGAAGGGCGAGCACATCGGCGCGCAATCCATGGTCCTCGGGATCATTCTCTCCGTGGCAATGGGGGCGATGGGCTTCCTCCTCACCCCGGAGCTTCTCGCCCTGATGGGAGCGAAGGGCCCCGTGCACGACATGGCCACGACCTACCTGCGGATCGCGTTCGCCGGGCTGCCGTTCATGATCTTCATGTTCCAGGCGGGCGCGGTCTTCCAGGGAGCCGGGGACACGATCACGCCGACCAAGATCTCGGCCTTCGCCACCATCCTCAACATCGTGTTCGATCCGATCATGATCTTCGGCCTCCTCGGCTTCCCCGCTCTCGGCGTGACCGGGGCCGCGATCTCGTCGCTTACCGCGCGCGTCATCGGGTGCGCGCTCATGGTCCGCGTCATCGTCAGCGGCAAGCACGCGGTCCGGCTCAGACGGTCGTCATTCGACCTGGACTGGGGCGTCATGAAGAGGATATTCATGGTCGGGTTCCCGGGCGCCATCCAGATGATGCTGCGGAGCTCGTCGTTCCTCGTCATGACCGGGCTGGCGGCTATGTTCGGCCACGTCGTTATCGCCGCCTTCGGGGTCGGGAACCGGCTCTTCGGGATCTTCCTCCTGCCGGGATTCGGGTTCGGCGCTGCCTCGTCGACGATCGTCGGCCAGAACCTCGGGGCGAAGAATCCCGCCCGGGCCGAGCGGGGCGTCTTCCTGATCGTCGCCTACTACATGAGCCTTATCCTTGCCGTCGCCATCCCGCTCTTCATCTTCTCCCGGCAGGTCGCTTGGGTTTTCAACCACGAGGAGAGTTTCGTCGCGCTGACCTCGGAAGTCATCCGGTTCGTCGCCGCCGGCGCCGTCTTCCTGCCGTTCGGCATGATCTTCGCCCAGGCCCTGCAAGGCGCGGGGGCGACCGTCACCCCCATGATCGTGACCGCGGTCACGCTCTACGGAGTCCAGCTCCCGCTGGCGTGGTACCTCTCGACCCATGCCGGATGGGGCGCGCGCGGGGTGTGGACGGCGAACATTATCTCGGGGCTCGTGAACGCGCTCCTGATGTCGTGGATGTTCCTCCGGGGGGACTGGAAGCGGACGAGAGTCTAGCCGCTTCGCCGAAACACGCAGATGTGCTCGGCCATCCACATGAACGCGGGCTTGTCGACCTTCCACGTCTCCATCAGCACCCCGGTCTTGGGCCGGTCGTACGCGAACCCGTGGGCGGCCAGCTTCGCGATCCAGTAGCGCTTGGGCTGTTCGTTCACGTGGCCGATCCCGCCCTGCCGCTCGGGCGCGTGGGAGAAGATGAGCAGGTCGCTGAACTTCCCCAGGTTGTCGAGGAAGACATCCACGGAAGTCTCGGGGATGTGCTCCGCGACCTCGAGGCAAAGGGTCAAATCGAAGGCGCCCCAGACGTTCTCGAACGGCACCCGGAGGTCCCGGATCTCGACGGGCCCGGGGAACGACAGCTCGGGAGGCGGCACCACCCCATCGATCGAGACGACCTCGACGCCGAGGTCGCGGAAGAGCTTGCTGTAGACGCCCGAGCCCGAGCCGATGTCCGCTAGCCGCCGCGGCTCGAACTCCTTGAAGAGCGTCCCGGCGATGACCCGCGCTGAAGCCGTGTATTTCTCGTTCGGCGCGCCCCATTCCCGGAAGAAAGCCTCGCCGTAGAGCGCGGCGAGATCCGGGATGCCGGGCATCAGGCCTTCCCGAGCAGGTGGGCCTTCGCCTTCTCGTAGATCGCGCGCAGCTCCTTGAGCTGGGCGGCGGGCGCCACGTAGTCGAACGTGGCGATCAGCCGGTTGGCCTCGGCCTGCGCGGTCCGGATCTCGTCCGGGCGCCCGGCGCGCTCCCACTGGGCCCGGTTCATCCGGGGGTTCACCCGCGGCCGGTGGTACTGGGATCGCATGTTCGCCACCGTGCTCTCGTGGTCGCCGAAGACGCCGCCTTCCTTCACGACCTCGGCCACGACGCCGGCGAGTTCCTCGAGCCCGAGCCCCTCACCCGTGGAAACGCCCTGCACGATCCGGCGGGTGTGCGCCAGGATCTCGGCGTCGATGACGAGGAGCGCGGGGCTCCAGACTTCATCCAACGCGAGCATGCCGCCGGGCGAGAAGTGCGTCAGCCCGTAGATCGCGCCGAGCATCATGCTCCCGGCGTGGTCCGAAACCGCCTGGGCACCCGGGAGCGACGCGGTCGTGTGGATCAACTTCTGGTCCGTTCGGCCCCCATAGTACTCGTGGACGTCCCGGTGCATGAGATCGAGGAGGTCCCACTCGGGCGTGCCGAAGACCATGACCCCGCTACCCATGTCCGCGGGCTCAGGGTGGGGCCAGATCATGACGCCCGCCTTCGGGAGCAACTCGCGGACGATCGCAGCGTTGCCCAGGCACTCGGCGGCCGCGAGCGTGAACACGCCGATGGGATCGCACGGCCCGGTCATCCCCATGATCGGCATCGAGCCCACGCAGATGAACTCGACCTCGTTCCGGAAGTGCCAGATGATGTCGAGTTCCGCGCCACCGAAGATGAGCGGGCTTGGGCTCCAGATCGACCGGTTGAATCCGCGGCCGCATGCGCGGTTGAGTTCCCGGAAGACACCCGCCGTGTAGATGTCGAGGACGTCCGAGGACCCTCCCCCCTCGCGCGAGAACTCGGCGCCGATCATGAACTGGTCCAGCGGGATCAGGGGTGCGGGGACGTCCGTAGGCACCCCGGTCGTGGTCCCGGAGACGCCACGGTCGTGGAGCATGGCCACGAGCTTGGCCGACTCCACGACGTCCGCCCTGAGCATGGGGCGCAGCGCCGTCCCGTCCTTGTCCACGATCCAGGAAGCCCGGTCGTCGACGCCCAGCGTCAGGGGCGAGTCGGGATTGCGCTTCGGTGGCGGGGCGGCGTTCTCCCGCAGGGCCTTGAGCGTGGCCTCGGCCTTGGCTGCGGAGACCCGGATTCGGCCGTCATGGAGCGTGAACCCGTCCCGCTTCGCGATCGCCTCGCGCATCTCGGTGTGCTCGACCTGGATTCCGGTCTCCCCCAGCATCCGCACTCCCGCCGCGTACATGCGGTCGAGCGTGGCGCGGTCGAGGAGCCGGCTCGGTCCCGTGACCGGGTGGTGGACGGCGTTGGGGCGTTCAGCGGCCATGCGCCATCATACCCGGCTTGACCGTAATCCGGTGGGCGGTGTCGGCTCCCAGCCGGCAGGGCTGTCCGTGCGCGACACAGTTGCCCGTTCCGGGCTCGATGGTCCCGAGATCCGCGAGCGGGACGGCGTCGCCGCGCAGCGGCTCCAGCTCGCGTCCCGCCGAATCCCGGGCGGAGACCCGGAAGGTCCAGTCGCCGCGGGGGATATCCCCCGCATCCAGTATCGCCGTCCACGCGTCGGCCAGATCTCCGGTGCCCTCGGCATGCCCGGGGTCCAGCCCGACCGCGGTTCCGTCAGCCCGGCGGAGCTCGACCGTGACCTGGCCCACGGGCACGCTGAACCGGAATGACGCGAGTCCCTGCGGGCCGGTGGCTCCGCGCGGCCACGCCACCGTGCCGCCAGTGCGGGTGAAGATCAGCCGGCCGGCGGGCAGGACCCCGTCGCGCGTCCACGATCCGTCGTACGCGGTGGCCGATCCCGTGAGCACGGTCACGCCGGTCAGCCGCGGCGGGCCGTTCTGGACCACGAACGCGATGTTCGCGTCCCCCCCGCCCTCGAAATCCGTCGTCCCGGGATTCCCGTCCACCTGGTACTCGCGCCAGCCCCCGGTGACGCGCAGGCGCTGGAAACCGTCGGCGAGCTCCGTGGTCGAGATTTGTCCGAGCACGACGGGAATCCCGGTCCAGTCGGTCTGCCGCCGTTCGTCGAGCAGGATCCGGACCGGAACCGGAACGGAGCCCTGGGCGCCCTCGACGGAAACCGTCACCACCGGGCGGACGTCGCTCCGCGGGATCAGCGTCGCCTTGAAGTAGACCGTGCCCTGGAAGGTGCAGGGCGTTTCGGCGCCGTTCCAACCCGCGGAGACGAGGACGAACCCGTGGTGAACGCCGTCCCACGACCAGTACTGGTCGCAGATCACGGGCCAGGGGTAGAGCTCGCCGGTCAGCGAGAACGTGGTCTCCATGAGCAGGAAGGCGTATGCCTCGAGGAACGGCTTCCCGTCCTCGTCCTTCGTCATCCGCCAGGCAAGCCGCGAGCCGCCGCCCCCCGGGGCGCGAGTCGCGCCGTAGCGGATCTGGCCGGCGCCCGACCACGTGGTGGCCGTGATCGCGGACGCAGGCGCCGGCGGCGCCGCGGCGCCCAGCGCGGAAACGACCAGCAGCGCGACGGCCGGCGTCGCCACCATCAGCGGACCCGGACGAGCCGCGCCAGGTCGGTCCCCACCCGGCGTCGCCGCGACCCGATCAGGATCGCGTGCGCGGTCCGTCCGGACCCCGGCCGGATCATCCGGACCCGGACTCCCGGCAGGAGGCCGAGGCGGGCCAGCGCCCTGAGCCGCCCCGCGCTGCGGTCGTCCACCCGGGCCACGATCCCCCGGTCGCCTGCCGCCAGGTCGGAAAGGACGCGACCCTCCGCTCCGGCCGCCACCCCGCCGCCCCGGCGCGGGATCGGGTGGCCGTGGGGATCACGGACGGCTCCCCCCAGCATCGCCTCGAGCCGCCCCTCGAGATCGTCGGACATGACGTGCTCGAGCCGCTCCGCCTCGGCGTGGACGCGATCGAGAGGCAGCCCGAGGCGCCGGGAGAGGTACAGTTCCCAGAGCCGGTGGTGGCGGACCACCTCGAGTGCGATCCGGCGGCCCCGGGGCGTCAACCGCACCCCGGCGTACCGGGGGTGGGTCGCGAGGCCGAGCCGAACCAACCGGGCCAGCATGTTCGTGACGGACGGGGCCGCCACGCCGAGCGATGTCGCGAGCCGGCCGACGGTCGGGGGCTCCCCGGCCGACGAGAGCCGGTACAGGGCCTTGAGGTAGTCCTCGACGGCTTCGGTGGTGGCGAGACGCGCGTGCCTGGCCATTCGTCGATTGTACACCAAGCCGGGGCCGTGGACTCCGGCCTGGAGTTAGCCTGGCCTAATGAATGCTCTTGACGCGCGGCGGGACCGTGGTTCATAATGAACGGGAAGAAGTTAGCCATGGCTAATACTCTCGTCACCGCATACTCGACCATCATCCTCGCGGGCCGGCCCAACGCGGGCAAGAGCGCGCTGTTCAACCGGCTCTCGGGAGCCTACGCGGCCGTATCCAACTACCCCGGCACGACCGTCGAGGTCGCGCGCGCGGAATGGGAGGGCCGCGAGGTCGTGGACACGCCGGGCATGCACGCCTTCCTCGCCCACACGGAAGAGGAACTCGTCTCCCGGCGCCTGATCATGGAGGTGCGGGGCGCGGTAATCGTCCACGTCGCGGACGCCCGCAACCTGGACGCCCACCTGCCGCTCACGCTGCAGTTGATGGAGTCCGGGTTCCCCGTGATCCTCGCGGCGAACATGGCGGACGAGGCGGCCGCCGCGGGACTCAAGGTGGATGCCGTCGCCCTCTCCGGGGAGCTCGGCATCCCCGTGATCCTGACCTCGGCCGTCAGCGGCGAGGGGATCGAGGCGCTCAAGGCAGCGCTCAGGAGCCCTCCCCCGCCGAGCCCGCGGGCGCCCGTGCGGTATCCCCCCGCGCTCGAGATCGCGGCGGCCGAGATCGCTGCCGTGCTCCCGGAGGGCCTCTCGATGGCCCCCCGGCTCGCCGCGCTCCTTCTCCTGGAGGGCGACCATGAACTGCTCGAACACGTCGCGGCCAGCTCTCCGGCCGCGGCCGCCGCGGTGCTGGCGGCGCGGGCGACCGCCCAGTCCCGGGTGCCGCAGCCGCTGTCGATCGCCTCCGCGGTCGCCCGGCATCGCACGGGCGCCGCACTGGCCGCCCGGGTCGTCGCCCGCCCGGCTGCGGGCGCGTCCCGCGGCCGGGACCGGTTTGGCGACCTGCTCATGCACCCCTTGTGGGGGGGACTGGCGGCGGTCGCCGTCCTGTATTTCGGCCTTTACGTGCTCGTCGGCAAGCTGGGCTCCGGCGTGCTCGTGAACTGGCTGGAGAACGACCTCTTCCTCAAGTGGTTGAACCCCGGCGCGGTCCGGCTGGCCGGCGCCGTGATCCCGTGGGAACCCGTGCGGGATCTCGTCACCGGCGAGTTCGGGATCTTCACGCTGGGCGTGCGCTACGCCGTCGCGATCATCCTGCCGCTCGTGACCATGTTCTTCCTCGTCTTCGCCCTCATCGAGGACAGCGGATACCTGCCGCGGCTCGCAATGCTCCTCGATGCGCTCTTCAAGCGAATCGGGCTGTCCGGCCGGGCGGTCATCCCCATGGTCCTCGGGTTCGGGTGCGACACGATGGCGACCCTGGTGACCCGTACGCTCTCGACCCGGCGGGAGCGGCTTATCGCCACCGTGCTGCTAGCGCTCGCGATCCCGTGCTCGGCCCAACTGGGCGTGATCCTCGGCCTCCTCGAGGGCCATGCCCAGGCGCTCGCGATCTGGTTCACGGTCCTCGCGGGAGCCTTCCTGCTGGTGGGATGGTTGGGCGCCCTCGTGATCCCGGGCGAGGCCTCGATCTTCTTCATGGAGGTGCCGCCCCTGCGCTGGCCGCTGCCGGGCAACGTGTGGCGGAAGACCTCGGTCCGGGTGATCTGGTACATGCGCGAGGTCGTGCCCCTCTTCATCTACGTCAGCCTCGCCGCATGGGTCGCATCACGGATGGGTATCCTCGCGGTCATCACTTCGTGGGCCGCCGTGCCCCTGGGATGGATGGGACTGCCACCCGCCTCGGCTCCGGCCTTCGTGTTCGGGTTCATCCGCCGCGACTACGGCGCCGCCGGACTCTACGACCTGAACGCCCGCCACGGGTTGACCGTCATGCAGCTGGCGATTTCCTCGGTCGTGCTCACGCTGTTCCTGCCGTGCATCGCCCAGTTCATGATGATGGGCCGCGAGCGGAGCTGGAAGATCGCGACCTGGATAACGGTCTTCGTCGGCTTCGCGGCTTTTGCCGCCGGGCTGGTCCTCGCCCGCGTCCTGCCGTTGCTGGGAGGTGCGTCATGGTGAAATGCCCGCTGTGCGGATTCTCCTTTGAACTCGATAACGCGGAGGCGCTCTGCCGCCAGTGCGCGATGACGCGCGCGTGCCCCTGGGTCTGCTGCCCGAACTGCGGCTACTCGCTCTCGCCCGAGGGCGGGGAGCGGCGGACGGGCGCCCCGGCGGCGTCGCCCCGTCTTTCCGGGCTCAAGGCCGGCCAGCGGGCCGTGATCGAGGATATCGACCCGGCGCTCAAGCCGGACCAGCTCAAGGTGCTGGCCGCCCTGGCGCTGCTGCCCGGGGTCGAGATCGTGCTGGTGCGCCGGTTCCCCTCGCTGCTCGTGCGCGCGGGCGAGAGGCAGATCGCCATGGACCGCGCCCTGGCCCGGGGCATCCTCGTCCGCCTGCCTCCGTCATCTCCCCCGTCGACCGGCTGAGTTCGCGCCCGGACTACAGGACCGCGCGGGCGCGCCTTTCGAGGGGCACGAGCCGGGAGGCCACGTAGAGCTTGAGCCAGAGGTCCGGCACCAGCCCCCGGTGAGCCCGGATGAACTCCTCCCCGATCGCGTGTCCCTTCTTCAGGCCGCGGCGCAGATGGTCCGCGTAGCGGGCCTGCACGGCGGGGTTGACGCGTGACGGCTCGCCGTTCCGGTGCGCGGCCTTCTCCATCTCCTCCAGCGACCATGCGACGCCGTCCTTCTGCCACTTCGCCAGCCGCTCGGCCGCGCCGAAACACGCCCGCCACCGGCGCAGCTCACGCCCGCCACGGATTCGGCGGAGAACGCCCTCCGCGGCCTTGACCGGATCTGCCGGCAGACGGCCGTCCCACATCGCGGCCGCCGAGATGACGAGCGTGTGCAGGCTGGTCTCGATCGTCTCGCACGGCGCCTGGAACGTGTTGTACCGGCTCCACGCGGTCGCGACGAGCCCGGCCATCCGGTGCTTCCGGATCTGGGGAACCCAGCCGAGGTGGTTCGCGGACCGTTCCGCGACGTTGGGCACGTCCGCCCACGCCCCGTCCCCGCCCTTGTACGCCGACGCGGCCCAGGTCGTGACACCCGCGCGGCGGTAATTCCGGAGGTGGGTCTCGTTCATCCATTCCTTCTTGCGCCCGACGGGAACCGACGAATACGCCCACGCCATGAGGTCCGACCGTTCGCCCATCCTCTTGAGCGCGGCCGCCGGCCACTTGCGCATCATGTCGTCCCACAGGATGGGGCGGACGCCCGCGACCCGGAGATGGTCGAGGATGGGCGTGACGTGGCTCAGGTAGAGCCCGTCGCGGCCGATCCGGCGCACCGCGCGCTTGCACGCGGGACACGAGCCCATGTGCCAGGCCTCGTCGCCGCCGAGGTGGAACCGGCGGATGGACGGGCCGGAGAGGGCGAGTACGTCGTCAACGAGCTCGAGGACGAGCTTCGCGCTCCCGGGCTCCGAGGCGCAGAATTCGCTGACCTCGGCCGGGGTCTCCCGCAGCCCGCGGAACCTCGCCCGGCTGAGGACGTTCTCCGAGTGGCCGAAGCACTGGACGAGCGGCACGATCTCGATGCCCACATCGCGCGCGCGGTCGTGAAACCGCCTGATCACCTCGGGGGTATACGCGGTCTTCGACCGGAGCTCCGGGTAACGGCGCCACGGGAACGTGTCTTCCCACTCGGCCAGCACGAGGTCGAGCTTGAGCGCGGCGAACAGGTCCAGGAGCTCGAGCAGCCGGGCCGGGGTCGGCGGGATGCCCTTGAGGTCGAGGTGAACGCCGCGCCGGGGCACGGCCGGGGTCCTGCGGGAGAACATGGTCATGGCGGATCTCCTTTCGTAGCCGGTGATGACGCCACTATCCTAGGGCATTCTCCCGGGTCGGGGCGATACGATCGGCATCCGCGATACGTCCGCTTCGGCGGCAAGGTCCGCCCGCGGCCCTCCTGAGATCCCTAAGGTCCCGGGTTCGCCCCCAGCCCCGCGTGCAGGGACCGGGGCTGGCGGACCCGCTGGGACTCGGGCGCGCACTCCTGGAAGACCGCGAAGTATCCCTGCCGGCCCCAGCCGAACGCCTCGCGCCGGTAGTCGAACTGCACGCCCTTCCGCAGCACGCGTGAAACCGCTACCAGGCCCTTAAGCACGGCCGACTCGTCCTCGAAGACCGGGACGAAATTGAACGAGCGCGCCTTGAACTCGTCGGCGCTCCGGCACGCGACCAGGCGTCCCGGCCGGGCGACCTGGCACGAGATCGGGGAATGAATGTCCAGGATCATCATGTCCCGGATGCGCATCGTCCGCGCGAGCACCGCGGCCACCTGCGGCGGCAGGTTCATGGTCCACAGGTAGCCGAAGAACCCGTCCGAATGGACAAAGAGGTAGGACCGGGCGATCATGTCGTCGTACCGCGCGAAGTGCGGCGGGGACGCATCACGGCCGTATTCCCCGTTCTCGAGGACCATGTACTTGTTCTGGACGAACATGCGGATGCGGTCGCGCCGGGGCAGGTTGCGAAACGTGCCGAGCTTGAGGCTCCCGTCCTCGTAGAGCGCCGCGGTTGCCATCCCCCGCTCCGGCACCATGACCGGACGGAAGTCGAATCCGAACCCGCCGAATCCGCAGTCGTCGTTCCGGAACAGCGAGAAGTTGTCGTGCTTGATGAACGTTCCGTTCATGATCGCGAGCAGGCCCTCGGGATACTGGATCACCTTGTGGTCCGTCCGCCGGCCCTCCCGGATGTCGTCCGGGGTCGCCGCCAGCCACGGGTCCCCGATGGACTCGCCACCGTGGAAGGAGAGGTCGCCCGGATAGTAGACGAGCTGGGCCTTCTCGGGGTAGAAGCCGAGGAAGAAGACGATCGAGTGGCCGCGGATGTCGGTCTCGTTCTCGCGGATCTTCCGGATCTCGGCAGGCGTCAGGTACTTGAGGCGGCCGATCCCCCCGAAGTACTGGTTGAACCAGTCGCCGGACCCGCGGAGGTACTTGACGTTGAACGCCGTATAGACGGCGGCGGGACCCTGGCCCCAGTCCAGCGTCGACCATGGCGTGTACGGGAGGCGGTCGGTGTTGCCGGCCGCCTGCCGTTCCCAGTCGATATCGAAGTCAAAGGGCTTGGCCGCGGCCAGCGGACCCGAAGACGGGAACCGCACGCCCTGGAGGCAGCGGTAGAAGCCGATCCCGGCGGCCGCGTAGGCGCGGGCCCGGACCCAGCTCGGCGCCGGGTTCGCTGATTCCGGAGCCGCCTCCGGCAGGGGGGCCGCGGCGGCCCGGCAGGCGAACACGAAACCGAAGCAGAGGATCGCGCGTGAGCGGGGGCGCATGCTCGCATGATAGCGCGGGGCTGCCGGAATGGGCCACCGCCCGACGGCAATCATGGGCGGCATGATGGCATCCGGCGGCTCCAGGCCCTACAATGCCTCCACGATGGCCGCCGCCGCGGGCGCTCCCCAGTACGTCATCCTCAAAATGGACGACCTCACTTCGTCATGGTGGCGTGAATGGAAGACGCTTGCGGACCTCGTGAAGGCGGAGGACCTCCGGATCGGGTTCGGCATCTTCGCCGCCTCCCTGCTCGATCGCGACGCCGCCTACGATGCCTGGATCTCCGGGATCGCGCGGGACGACCGGTACGAGATCTGGTTCCATGGCTACACGGCGGAGGGACCGCACGGCGAGCCCGGCCGCGAACACCACGGCACGCCGTACGAGTACCAGAAGAACTCGTTCGACCAGGCGCGGGAGGTGGTCCTGACCCGGTGCGACCGGATCCTCCGGACCTTCGGCGAGCACTGGCACGGCGGCGACGCCACGACCGTCAGGATCTTCAACGAGGACCCGTACTACCGGGTCTGGCTGTGCGCGCCCACGGAGGGCCATGGCGCCTCCATCGATCCCGACCGGAGGTTCCCCTCCAACGGCGTCGCGATGGAGGTCCCCGACCCCGCGAACTGGCAGCCCGGCTACGTCAACTTCGCCGAGTTTCGGCGGGAGTACGCGGGCCACGAGGCCGATCCGTACCTCATCCTCCAGGGCCACCCGTGGTCCTGGACGGACACGTCGAAGAAGCCCGACCGGACCGGGGCGGTGCTCGACCGCTGGGCCGAGTTCCGGAAGATCGTGGCCTTCCTGCGGGAACGTGGAGCCGTATTCGTCACGCCGTACGAGTACTACCGGATCGCCCGGGGAATCGGAAAGGACTCAGCCCCACCCGCGGCTCCCGCGGGCCTCGCGGCGGCGAGGGAAGCCGGCGCCCTGATCCTCCGCTGGCAGCCTGCCGACGATTCCGGCATAGACTGCTTCAAGATCTACCGCGACGGGCAGCCCGTCGGACTCTCGATCACGTCCGAGTGGCGCTTCGCGGGCGGCCTCCGGGGATCCCAGCGTGGGTCATATTCCGTGGTCGCCGTCGGCAAGTCGGACGCGTGCTCTCCGCCGAGCACCCCGGTCGAAGTCCTGCCGCGTTGACGCGGCGCCAGCTAGGGAGCCATTCCGAGCAGGCGGTGCAGGAGACGCAGTGAGTGATACGCCGGGTCCTGGCGCGCGAGCTCGAGGACGAGCGGCCGGGCCTCGCGGCGGCGGCCCAGCCCGGTCAGGAAGACGGCCAGGTTCGAGATCGCGGGCTTGTTGCCGGGATCGAGCCGGATCGCCTCACGATAAGCGCGGATGACCCGTTCGGGATCGGCGTGCGTGACCCGGAGCGCGTTGCCGAGGTTGTAGAAGATGTCCGGGTGGCCGGGGTAGATCGCGGCCGCCGCCTCGAGCTCCGGAACCGCGCGCTCGTTCTCCCCCATCTTGACGAGTAGGGTGCCGTAGTTGAACCGGGCCCGGACGCTCGCGGGGGCCGAGGCGGCCTGGGCCCGGAAGAGGACCAGCTCGTCGTGCCATGTCCGGTTCCGCGCGAGCGTGAGCTCGCCGAACGCCACGAGCAGGGCCGCGAAGGCCACGGCCACCAGCCGCCCGAACGACATGTAGAGCCGCCACGCTCCGTACGCGACGAGCAGGCACCAGGCGATCGAAGGCGCGTAAAGATGACGCTCGGCCGTGACGCCGATGGTCACGAGGACGTTGCTCGTCACGGCGAAGAAAACGGGATATCCGATGAGGGCGAAGGTGACGACCGGGTGCGTGCGACGGACCGCCCACCCGGCGGCAACGGCTGCCGACCCGAGCGCCAGCGCGCCCAGGACATATCCATTCGCGATTGTCGTGATAACGGGGAACACGTTGAACGAGTAGTCCGACGAAAGCCCGACGGGCACGATCAGGAGCATGAGGTAGTGCAGGTGAATCCGGGTAGTGGTCAGGACCCGTTGGACGGCGGACAGCGCCACGAGGGGGTTGTCCATGAACGGCGTGACTTGCTGTTCCGGGTGGTCCTTGAGCACCCACCACCAGCACCCGAGCCAGAACGCCGCGACCGCGCCGTAAGTCACGTAGACGGCGCCGCGCGAGCGCGGCTCATCGCGGGGGAAGAGCCAGTCCATCACGGGCGCCATCGCGAGGAAGGTGATGCCCGATTCCTTTCCCCACATGGCCGCGAGCGCCGCCAGCGCGCACGCCCAAGCAGGCCGCCGGTCCCGGTGCAGGAGCAGGAAGAGGAGGCCGAACAGCGCGGCCAGGATTTCCGATCTATTCACTACCGCGGTCACGGCCTCGGTATGGACCGGATGGACGGCGAAGAGCAGGGAGGCACCCAGTCCGGTCCATCCCCCCAGCCCGAGCCGCAGACACATGGCGTAGAGCACGATGCACGTGGCCGCGTGGAGGATCACGTTCAGCAGGTGGAACCCGAACGGCGAATCGCCCGGCAGGCCGGCCAACTCGTTGATGCCGAAGTTCCAGCCGAAGCTCCAGACCGTGAGGGGACGGTACGCGAGCCCGATGACGGCCTGCTGGCCGATCCGGTACGGTCCGGTGAAGATCGCCCAGACGTCCCCGGGGTGCTCGACGAGCCGGTTCCCCGGGATCACCTGGAGATCGTCGTAGACGAGCCCGTTCGGCAGCGCGGTCAGGTAGACGGCGAATGCCGCCAGCGCGACGAGGCCCCAGTGGTTCACGCGAGCAGGGTCCGGATGTGCTCCTTCATCTTTGCCGCGCCGTCGAACTTCAGCCCGAACGCCTTCTCGATCTTGCGGAGCGAGAAGAGGTGCGGGGTGCCCCGCTTCCCCACGGCCCTGATCGGGCTCCGGCTCCCGTGGATCTCGCGAGCCCAGCGCGCGATCTGTTCCCAGGTGATGTACCGGCGCCCCAGTCCGTAGAAGACCTCGTTGCGGCACCGGCTCTCGAGCACGGCCCGGTACAGCTTCGCCAGGTCCCCGGCCCAGACGAACTGGGTGCCCTCACCCGCGCTGAGCTTGATCGGTTTCCCCGCCTTGATCTTGGCGCAGATGTCCGTGAACCGGCGGTCCCCTCCCGTGCTGCCACCCCGGACGCACGCGTCGCCGAACGTGTACCCGGGCCGGATGACGTTGAACCGGATGTCGGGGCGCCGGTGGCCCCACGCAAGGCAGAACATCTCGACCGAGACCTTGGTCGCCCCATAGAAGTCCTCCGGCAGCGGGAACTTGTCCTCCGTGATCGTCTTGTAGGAGTAACCCGCCGCCGCGGTGGACGACGTGTAGAGCACCTGCTTGACGCCCTTGGCGACCGCGAGGTCGATCAGCCGGATCGACGCCAGGGTCTCAGCCTCCATCATCAGGGGCGCCGTGTTCCCCCAGCACAGGGCGATGTGCACGAGCGCGTGCTGTCCGGTAAGATTCCGGGCCAGCGCCGGCAGGTCGTGCATCTCGGCCCGGGCGATCCTGACGCGATTGAGCGCCCGCAGCCCCGGCGCCTTGGCGGGGTTCCGGGCCATGACCGTGACCGTGTGCCCGGCCTGGCTGAGCTCCTTGACCACGTGCGATCCGATGAACCCGGTACCACCCGTCACCGCGACCTTCATGCCGCCACCCCCAGGGACTTCAGGTGCCCGATGCTGGACGCGATGCTCTCCATGGGCGCCCTAGTGTGCATCTTGTCCTGCTCGACGATGCCCCACTCGACCCCGGCCTCCCCGGCGGCCTCGAAGATCGCGTGAAAGTCGTTCTTCCCCGAGCCGACCTCCGTAAAGCTCTCGCGAACGGCGAGGTCGTGGAAGTCCTTGAGGTGGATCACGGGCACCCGGCCCTTGAGCCGCCTCAGCCACGCCGCCGGGTTCGCCTTCCCCATCATCACCCACCCCACGTCCAGCTCGATCGCGAGGTTCGCGGGGTCGCTGTTGGCGAGGATCAGCTCCATCGCCGGCTTTCCGTCGTAGACCTGGAGGAACTCGTGGTCGTGGTTGTGATAGCAGAGCCGGATGCCGTCGTTGCGGAGCTGCGCGCCCAACTCGTTGAACACGGCCGCGTCGCGCAGGACCTCGTCATTCGACCCGCACGTGCTCCAGTAGATGACCGCGTTGCGGCATCCGAATCCCTTGATGCGCGCGACCTCGGCGGCCCGGTCCTTGCGGAGGGCATCCACGCCTGTGCCCATGATCGGGACCGAGAGCCCCAGCTCGTCCAGCCGGGCCCGGTACTCCGCGGGGGTCAGCCCGAGCGCCCGGTAGCCCCCGACGCTCTCGAGCCCACGGTAGCCGAGTGCGGCAACCTTCTTGAGCGTCCCCCAGTGGTCCTGTTTGAGTTCCTCGCCGATGATCCCGATGAGCCCGACCGGTAGTTTTGCCATTGAGGGCACATCATAGCGCCATCAAGGCGTGGACCGGAATCCGGTCCGTCAGGCCATGCCCAGCGCGCGCAGGAGGTCGGGATCCGGCTGGTTCGCGCCGTCGAAAAGGTCGAATCCCGAATGATACGACCACAGCGCCCACGGGATGCCCGCCTCCTCGAGTATCGTGCGTACGTCCCTCGTCCACCGCGCCCGCACCTCGACCGGGGCGCCGTCGCGGCGGACTCCGAACTCGCCGCAGTAGAGTGGCAGGCCGGTCCGCTTCCCCCACTCGATCACGGGGGCCATCCGGCGCGCGAGGCCGTCGCGGTCGGGCATCGCGTCGTATTCCCTGAACGGCCACTCGTCCAGCCCCGTCGCCTTGAACGCCTCCCAGGACGCCTGGAAGGCCGGCCGGTCCATGGGGTAATCGATGCCGTGCATGGGCTTGAGCGACGGACTGCCCCAGCCGGCGCCCTGGTGCGTGACGGCGAACGGGAAGTAGAAGTGAACCGGACTCCTCTCCCCGGGCTAAAGCCCGGGGCTTCGTCGGGGCGAC
>ERZ1292640.921-Hain-H43-02um-R1-921-length-24364-cov-5_pt1 | contig 24364 bp, 23 predicted proteins | sample MGYA00564404_ERZ1292640 | MGnify/ENA primary metagenome ERZ1292640 (study PRJEB36523, sample SAMEA6512636) | groundwater metagenome | collected 2019-01-08 | study: AquaDiva: Metagenomics assemblies of 32 groundwater samples | reverse complement strand
ATTGGCAAAAAGCGTATACTCCGGCAACCACGCAAGCCTGACAGTGGCTGTCTCGCCAGACCTGTGCTTTGCCACAATCAATTCGGCAATCCCCTTGTCCTCCGTGTCCCTGTTATAAACTTCATCTCGGTAGATAAAGCAGACGATATCCGCATCCTGCTCGATTGCTCCTGACTCACGCAGATCCGAAAGCATAGGCCGCTTGTTTGGCCGGCTTTCGACACTGCGGTTGAGCTGCGAAAGCGCTATAACCGGCACCTTAAGTTCCTTCGCTAGATTTTTTAAATTGCGACTGATCTCAGAAATCTCGCGCTCCCTGGAGCTATCACCCTTTTGTGACTGCCGCGTACCTTTCATTAGTTGGAGATAATCCACTACAATCAGATCGAGTCGTTTCTCTACAGACAACAATCTTCTACAGCGGGCCCTCACATCCATAACGGATAAATCACCTGAGTCATCTATGAAGATTTTTGACTTCGAAAGGCAATCCGCCGCTTGAGCAAGCTTCGGCCAATCCCTGTCCACAAGGCGACCTATCTTCAATCTTTTTGCATCTATCCTGGATAGCCCGGATAAAAACCGGAAACCAAGCTCTTCCTGCGACATTTCAAGCGAAAAAACCGCCACCACTCCACGCGTGGTCATTGATATATTCTGAACCGCTGAAAGGAAAAAACTCGTTTTCCCCATCGCTGGCCGTGCCGCTATTATCACTAGCTGACCTGGGCGGAGACCGCCGGTAACATTATCAAAATCCTTGAAACCTGTTGCCAAACCGATCACATCAGACTTACGCTGAGCAAGCTCTTCAATGGTATGCATGTTCTCGACGAGAACTTCCTGCATGCTAGCAAATGACTTGGTCAGCCTCGTATCAGCCACCGACAATATTCTTCGTTCTGTCTCATCGAGAAATGCTTCGGTATCCTCGATGCCATCAAGGGCTTCGCCTATTATTTCTGATGCTGTTTCAATAATCCTTCGTAAAAGAGCCTTCTCCCTCACGATCTTCGCATAATGACTCACATTGCTGGCTGCGAAAGAATCTTCAAAAAGACTAGTCAGTGTGGCGTTGCCACCAACATGCTCATAAGATCCGCGGTCTCTCAAGGCAGCGGTGAGCGTGACCAGATCAACCGGTTCACTCCGCTCGGCCAAAGCAACCATGGCTTCAAAAATTTTACGGTGTGATTCCCTGTAAAAATCCCTCGACTCGATGCCTGCTTCTGTTACGCGATGTATAAGCTCGTTATTTAAAAGTACCGCGCCAAGAACCGATCTCTCTGCCTCTATGTTATTTGGTAGGGACCTGTTATTTTTAGGTTGGTCGGGGTTCTCAGTCTGAAGAGACTCGTTCCCGAACATTTGAGCTATTCCTCTTTTACAACTGAAACTTTGATTGTGGCCGTTATGTCGGCTTCCAGCTCAATAAAAACATCGTGCGTGCCAAGAGACCTTATCGGTCCATGGAGTTTTATTGACTTCTTGTTAATATCGAATCCGCTATTCTTTAATGCCTCTGCTATGTCGGTCACGCTTACGGAACCAAACATCTTATCCTTCTCACCGAACTTGCGAGCAATGGTCACCAAAACCTCATTCAGTTTCGCGGCTAATTCATCCGAAGCCAGCTTCTGGGATTGGCGTTTCTTTTCAAACAGCCGTTTTTGGTGTTCCATGGCGGCAATGTTTTTTTCATCAGCTCGGACTACCATGCTCTTCGGTAAAAGAAAATTTCTAGCATAGCCGTCAGAAACCCTCACAACGTCTCCAACACGGCCAAGGTTCTCTACATTTTCACGTAAAATAACAAGCATCTCCAACTCCTATCTTAATATTCAAACAAGACATCATCACGATTGCCTTAACTTGCTTCGAAAGTCAAACCAGAGGTCAAAGAACCCTAAGCTCAACAAAAGCGGCATAGTAAGAAAAACCGCAGCCAAAAAACCAAAAACTCTAAACATTCCCCGAACGTTCCATGCATTAAAGAAAAATGTCAGAATGCTCAGACCTTGCAACGCATAAACCGACATTATTACTTTAAACAAGTTCAATGATATATCAGCAACAAGGCCAGAACCAAAGATCAACAACGCACCAGTTGCAATGGCGGGCCAAACCAAAAAAGTTGGCGCGCGCCAACTTTGAAGAAACTGCGGTGCAAGCCCAAGCTTGTCGCGCAATCCATCAGGGTTCAACCTGATCAGCATGACGGTATTTATGGTTACAAGCAAAAGACTCAATATGAGCAGTGCTGAAGGAAATTCCAAAATCAATCTATTTTTCCATTCCTCATACTCAAGTCCACTCAATGCAGCCTGATGGCCAGACACAGAATTTTCGATATAGTCAACAGCCGCAGAAACTTGCTGTTTTATTTCTGCCACCGGACTTGATCCCGAGTTCATTGAGTAAATAACAAATGCAATGCCCCCTGTAATCATCATCGCCACGAGCGCCATAATCACTGTTTTTTCTAAGGATTTCCTATGTTTTAACGCCTCGCTAATAACAAATACAGGAACCACGGAGAACACAAAGAACAATATAAGTGTAGAAACCCCAGCTGAAAAAAACACTATAGCAACGTTACATATGATCGCCGGTACGAATAGTTTTTCCCTTTTCCTAAATCGCAACGCCAAAAGGGGCAATGGTGCCAAGATAGCAAAAACGGCGCTTATAAAAAAAACTGCGCTTAAGAAAAAAGGTAGGGCCTTGATCCAAAGAGGTATCTTAACCGATCCTCCTTCGCCTTCGGATGTGATGGAAAAATTCTTCTTCTCCTCTGCGCTCGGCTCCTCTTGGCTAGGGCTAGGCCCCCGTTCACCCTGCAAGGACGGCGAAGAAGAATTATGAACCCATCGTGACATATCCAACCATAGCCAAGTTCCGCGCACGCTTAATTGCCGTGGTAAGTTTACGTTGATGTTTGGCGCAATTACCAGAAATCCGCCTCGGGACTATCTTGCCATACTCACTTACAAATGACTGCACGATACGCACATCCTTGTAGTCCAGAATGAAATCAGAGTCGGAACAAAACCGGCAAACTTTTTTCCGGTAATATCCGCCAGACATTTTTTTAGATCGCTCATCACCATCCTTTTCCGACCTGTCGTCAGACTTGTACCGATCCATCTTATCGCGATCATCACTCTTAAAATTATTAACGCCAAACATTTCATTTCTCCTTAATAGCTACATCACCGATCAGTTAACGTAAGTTATTCTTCAACATGCGATGAAATATTCTCATCAAACATATCATCTCGCATATATTCTCGGCCACCGCGCCCGCCCATATCGTAATGGCCGCGACGTTCAAACCGCTCTTCACGGCGGCTTTCACGTTCCGCTTCACGTCTTTTTGCTGCGTCTTGCATTTCAACTCGTTCCTTTTTGAAGGCTTCTTTGTCAAAATTATCCCCCAAATGGACCGTCAAAAACCGAAGGACATGCTCATTCAAACGGAGCTGCCTTTCTATTTCCTGAACAATCCCGCCTCCACCGGTGTAAACAACATAACTATAATGGCCACGAGTCTCCTTCTTAATTGAATAGGCCAGCTTGCGCCGCCCCCAATCTTCGGTGAGCACCACGTCACCGTTAAATTGTCCTACAGTATTTGTAAGACGCTCTTGCAGTGACTTTAAGACTTCGTCCGATATTTCTGGCTTGGTTAAAAAAGTCGTCTCGTACCCTGAGATTGAATCCCTTGGCATTTCTTCCTCCTTTTGAATAATGGGATATAAGCACCCCAAAAGCCCCATAAGCAGCCGTCAAGCGGTCTTAAACTAACAGAGCAAGGTTATCTAAAGAGCTAGACTCTTAACATAACGATGATGAAATACCTAAACCCTTTTTATGGCCTGGAGCGCCCCTCTAACGGATCTTCAACCTGCCGTGTTTCACGCCTGCGCGGTTCAAGCCACTGAACAACCCAAATTGAACATTCATATAACAATACCAAGGGCCCACCCAGCATTAGCATTGAAACCGCATCCGGCGGGGCAAAAAGCGCGGCGATAACCGTTATGCCTATTATGGCCACTCTCCTATGCTTTCGCAACAAAGCAGAATCTACTAATCCAATGTAGCCGAGAAATACTATAATTACCGGAATTTCGAATGCCAGCCCAAACAGTAGGAGCAGCTTTAAACACGTCGTATAATATGAATCAATAGTTAACAGGGGGATGTCCGTTGGACCACCATAAGTTACAAAAAACTTAAAACCGACCGGGAACACTATAAAGTAAGCAAAACACGCTCCTCCAAGAAAGAAGGTTGTAGCGGCACAGATAAAAGGCAAAGCCAATCGCCGCTCCTTGGAATAAAGCCCCGGGGCTATAAAACACCAGAGTTGGTAAAAATAATAAGGCGAAAAAACAAACAGTGCTGAATAGCCAGCTATTTTAAGATGGGTCAAAAAATTCTCAAAAAGGCTCGTAAAATAAAGCTTCTGTTGTGTCGGTGGCAACACTAAAAAAAGCGGCCCCCTTAAAATCCCAAGTATTTGCTCTGAAAAAAAATACAATACAAGAAAACCAGCCGTAAAAACCCACAGGCAGCGGATCACCCGTACCCTGAGCTCATCAAGATGGTCAAAAAAGCTCATTCTAAGCTCAGAATTGTGTTGAGTCATTTAAAGCTCCAAGTAATATACGCCTATACGTATACGCCACCATTTGAGGGATGTTGTCAACGATGCCTAATGCTATTAAAAAAAATTCCGGGAAAAACAATCAGTCAAATTTTTGGGTATTGCCGCTCGTACTATTGTCCATAACTTCTCTATTGATAGTATTCGGCCTTGTTTATGGGCTAAACAAGAAAAGCTTTAATGAACCTAACAGGATAACACCATCCCCTGAAGCACCCGTTGCTACCGAAGCAGCTATGAAAGGTCCTGATGTTATGGCACAAAAATCCATTCCTGATTTGTCCATGGATTCAAAAGGACTATCTAAAGCAACCGCCGTATTAAATACGGTCATAGGCATTATTAAATTTAAATTTTATCCTGGGGATGCCCCAAATACGGTTAACAGAATTATAGAACTCATCAATAATGGGTTCTATAATGGGCTGACCTTTCATCGCGTTGTTCCAGGTTTTGTAATTCAAGGAGGGGACCCTACGGGAACCGGTGCTGGGGGCAGCGGTATGAAACTGAAAGCAGAATTCAATAACAGGCGGCATATAGAAGGCACCGTTGCCATGGCAAGAGCTAGCGACCCCGACTCAGCCGACTCACAGTTTTACATCTCATTGGGGACACATCCCAGGCTCGATAGAAGTTACACAGTTTTTGGCCAAGTCACTGAAGGGATGGATGTCGCCATGAAAATCAGGATGGGTGACAAGATAGTAAAGGCGCATATCGAATGACGCCTCAAGGCTTCTCTTATTGAAGCTTTTTCTTAATGTTTTCTGATGGGATAATTCCCGCTTCCTTTAAAGCCTTAGCGGCACGCTTGCTTTTGGTCTCAAGCCAAAGCTCATACATGCGCAAAATATCTTTCTCCGTTCTGCCAACGGTCTTATCACTTACTTCAGCCAGAACATCCACGAAGGAAGAGAATTTCTCACAAAGTTCCTCATATATCGCCCTTTTAATTTCTTCAGACGTTCGAACCGCAACATTATGATAGGCCGCGCAGCCCATACCTATGTAATAATCAACATCAACAAGCTTCTTATAAAGACTGTCCTGAAAGAAACCTGAAACATAAAGTGACACATCCCCGATATGTCTGAACAAAGCGCTTTGAGCCGTAGGCCTGGTTTCATCAAGCGCCTCTTTCACCATGAGAGCTAGCGGCTCTTCTTTAATTTCACCGTGATTGTTTCGCGGGTAAAGGCGATCCGTGGTCATAAATTGATTAAGGAGATTAACGAGATAAAACTCAGTCTCAGGTTGTGTTGCTATGCGCTGGCGCCCAAGAGCCTGCGCCACTAACTCCCTGAAAAATGCCTGCGGCTGGGCTACTAATGTCAATTTAGACCTTTGCCTGCCATTACGCATTAAGAGCCTCCTATATTCTATGTTAGACCCATATTATATGGAGTCAAATCATAGCCACACTGAGGGATGTCATGGACGACACGCCCAGTATCAAGCTAGACTTATTGGCTGATGGTTAAGCTAATGGGAAAATCATTTCTTTTTATTTTTCTGATAGTGTGCGCGTTTAAACCAGCCGTCTCCGGCGCTTCAAATTCACCAACACCTTCATCAGAAATTACAGTCAATCTATTTGGCCAACCATGTCTGCTGACAGGTCCACTTGATAAAGAAACACTTAAAATCATTCACTCTATAAGCCCAGAACAACTTTACCCCCATGAACCTGAATACGCTTCCACCATGCAAGCGCTAAAAAAACTGCGCGCGGTTAAAAGTTTGCCGCCTTCTCTTGATCGTTATAAAGACAGGCTCGCTAAACGGCTTGAAGCACAGCTTTCTTTTTTTGAAGGCCTGGCCACTGCAAAAAAACCGGGCAAAATACCATTTCTTAATGCGGTAAAGCCTCACATAAAAGGAAACTCATCAGCATTCACATCAGCCGTCAACAAACTCGTTTTTTCTGAAGCCTCAAACAACCAGGAAAAACTAGACACTGTTTTTGAACTTTACAATGAAATCATCGAGCCGGATCCTGAAGAGGATTTCCACCGCGCCATCAAAAAACTAAACGTGCAATATACTTGTGTGTTCGAGGACAGCAGCGATGACAAGGGGATGTAACGGGTTTATTCCGCATTAAATGCTACACTTACACAAACCGCGCGCAAACCCATCTGTCCACCGTAACCATCGTCCTGCAAGAATCCCTTTGGCCGACGGTTTAAGCTTTGTGTATTTGCCAACACCCAATACGCATCCTTCATTAAATGTGATTCAACTGCCATCATGCACTCATTAAATATTGTCCGCCTATCAGGGCCTGAAAAACTATATTTGAGCATATTAATATAACCAGCGGTCTTTAACTTATTGCTGCGTTTAGGTGGGAAGTAACACCCTCTTCCTAGAAGGTCTGCGATATCGTCCTGGATTTTTGAAGCATCTGAAATAATAAAGGCCTCATTGTTTTTAAGCGCGCTTATATGCGATATAAGTTCTTCAATACCAACAAACGTATCAGCAAACTCAATTGAACAACTGCATAAACTGCCATCATGCCGCATTCTTGAACAATCAAGCAATTCATTCACTATCGTTATAAACTTGTTTGATATTTGCCTTGCATTCACGCTGAAATCATCCTTTTGTGTTTTCTTTTGGTGCACCTTCGCCCGGAAAGCTGCGGTGGCCTTTACTATTGGCTCAATAAGCCGCTCTAATCCAACAGCATGAGCTGCTGTTGCTTGTGTATGTAACAATATTAGCAATACCAGCGTGGCTTTAATAATAGCAAAAACTAAACATTGACCTTTCACAAAGCATCCTTAATTAAATTACAAATTATATTATTTTTTTAAGCGCCTCATATACCGCTGGGTGAAACGCCCTTAATCCGTCATAATAACCAGTAAAACTTGTCAGCATACTCAATAAAACAATATAAAAAGTGGTCATAACTATAGCTGCACTTAAAACACGTTTTCTGATTTGATCATGCACATCAGAAAGCTGCTTAGTTAATAACAACAAGGCTGGGATAATAAAATATGCGGAGAAGTCAACTTGATACCTTACACTTGGACCCACTGTTGATACCAATAAAACAATGCTGAATCCTACCAATAAACAAACAAAAACAAAACGCTTGAGCTCAAAATCTAGACTCTTCCTAAACTGCCACAGACAAGCAAGAACCATTACTATCGGCATACAAAAGATAAGCCCGACTACCGGCTCGCGCGGAGGTCCTGCCACAGAAAAATATGGAAAACCAAACCTTAATGAAAAATATGGGAAAACTGTTGTCAATTCAGGAGGGTTAAATATAAAAGACAAAAAACATGCGAGCACCACCAAAGGATGAGAAAACCCAAGGGTTATTTTAAAATTCCCATTTAGTTGATAATGGAAACCAGGCTGTCCCCATGAGTCAAATCTTAAATAATTATATAAGCCAATAAAAAATATGCATGCGCATACTGGCAGTACTAATGCTAATAATTCATTTAATTTGTGCTTAATGTTATTAAACCGAAATCCAATTTCATGTAGATATCGCTCTATTAGAAAAAAAATACAAAATATCTGGGTCGGCCTGCCCCCAACCGCCAGACCGATGCATAGACTAGCTATGAACATTTTGGCCAGCTTCCGGCCGTCTTTAAAACGGCTTGAAAACAAAAAATAAAGCCCCATCATTGAGAAACAATAACCACTTACTATAGCAAGCTCATAATATGCGGGCCTCCTAAGCACATAGGGAAGGAACGGCCCCATTGCAAGGCTGACCAAGCCAACGGCTTTATATAATAAAGACGCCCCCGGAAAAAATCTCGACAGTAACAATGAAAACAGAAGGTATGAAAAAACAAACCCTATATATGTAAAAAAAAGGACACCAAAGGTTTCGGGAAGATATCTGCCGGTTAAAAACTTAAACGGCAACATTAACGTTACAACAGGGGTCGCACCGAAATACATATAGTACTTGCCATTATAATAACTTACATCCCATAAATAAGTTGAATCATCCCTGAGATCGGGTTTGTAAGGATTGGCAAGTTTCGTCAAACTCTCCACCGGTTGAGCAACTAAAGAAAGCTTACCGGCCATAAAACCATCCACAAGCAGGTTATAATTATCTCCAGGGTTTTGCGTACTAATCCGTGAAAACCCTATAGGCCGGCTCGTTATAGCTGTAAAAAAATAGAATACGAAAACCGCGACACCTAAGCTCCACATCAGATAATTTCCAAAACTAATTCTTTTACTAATAACAAACCACGGCACGATGCCGATACCCGCTGCCACCATAATAATGATAATCGGCTTAATCAGGATCACAGCCATTACAAGAAAAACAAATGCAACAGCTAGCCAAATTGGTTTCTTAATTAATAAATTTAAGTATTCGCGCACAAAGTGAGTTCCAACTTTTAATAATATACATATACTATATCTTAGTGACTGAAAGAGACAGTGCATTTTACATTCAAGACTCTAGGAGTTGAGGTGGACGTGGATATTGAAAAATACAACATCGCCGTACTTATCCCTTGTTTTAACGAAGCATTGACTGTGGAAAAAGTTGTCAGAGACTTCAAGAAAAACCTACCCGCTGCTCAGATATTTGTTTTTGACAACAATTCAAAAGACGAGACCGCCATAAAAGCCCAGAATGCCGGTGCAATTGTTATCCCGTCAAAACGGCAAGGTAAAGGTCATGTTGTGAGACACATGTTTTATCACATTAATGCTGACTATTACCTAATGGTTGATGGTGATGACACTTATCCGGCAGATGAATGCCGACATATGTTGCAAGAAGCCATAGCGGATAAACTAGACATGGTTGTAGGAATGCGACTTAACAACTTTTCGAAGAAATCATTTCGCCGCTATCATCAGCTTGGGAATAAGTTGATTTCAGGACTGATTTCATGGCTTTTTGGAGTGACACTTTCAGACGTGCTCTCTGGTTACCGAGTGTTTTCGCGCTCTTTTGTCAAAACTGTTCCAATACTTTCCAGCGGGTTTCAGGTTGAAACGGAGCTTACACTACACGCCGTCTCTAATAGGTTTCTTATTCGTGAAATGCCCATTAGTTATGGCGAACGGCCAAAGGGTAGCATGTCCAAGCTTAATACATTCATGGATGGCATGCTCATAATTAACGCGATATTTAAACTCTTTAAGGATTATAAGCCCCTCTACTTTTTTTGCCTTGTATCCTTTGCTTTTTTGGTACTCAGCTTACTCGCCGGCAGCGTTCCAATAAGAGACTATATTAAGTATCGTGCTGTTTTCCACTTACCACTTGCGGTGCTAGCAGCTGGGCTTGGTCTTACGAGCATTCTGTCCCTAGGAATCGGACTGATATTGGATACGCTCCACAAATATCACCTTGAGAGTTTTGAGACCCTAAGAAAATTAATGGCTCAACGAAAATAAAATTAAAAAATCGCTACGCTTAGTTCTCGATGTGGCTCTAGATACACTGGCCTCCAGGATTTGGCCCGCATCTTAATAACTTCTATGTCTTCGGGTGCGCACGGATTGTCAGAAGGACTCCAAAGAATATATACCGGAACACCTTTTGGGAAATCTTCATATCTTGCTGGCACCGCTGCGATCCTTGAAATAGGAATTTTTTCCGGCAATGCATCCACCTCTTGATGTATGCATATGCTCACATACAACACATTAGCCACATCTTTTTGGATTACTGGAATCATGGCCTTAAGATTCGATATCGGTTTTTCAATAATGGCTACAGAGATCGGAGTTTTTAAAGAGAACGTTACTATTAATACACCAAAAATCAGCAAGAACCATTGTTTAGCCTGTCTTACTGGACGTGGGATTCTGGTAAGCATGGCGAGAAAAACCACACCCTCAAGTATCAGAAGATGTGTATGAACCTGTGTGAACAGCGTCATTCTGCCGCTGCAAATCGGATAGATATAGACGGTGCTCAATATAATTGTTGTCGCCAACATGAAAAGCGATCCTAAAGAACGCGATCCCCAGTTGGAGCCGATTCCCTTCCCAAGCCATGCGGCTTTAATCACTGCGCAGACACCCAGTACTTCAAGCAAGATCACACAAACTCGGAGTGATTTTGGATAGTTGGCATGCCATCCAAATAAGAAATCAAATAAAAGTCGAAACGTTGCTATGATACCATCATCGACAAATCGATATTTCAACGCGCAAGAACGCCAAAAAAGAAAATGGCATTCGTCCTGTTTTGTGTGGTGCCCAAGATCCACAGCCCACAAAATCCATAGCGAAAGTAATAATACGAACAGAAATATTGAAAACGAATAAATATCCAACTTAATTTTCTTGTGAATACGAACTCTGGCAAAAAACCAGCCACAAAGCCTGCTAAACAAAGCGATTGGATAAACATATGAAAAAAGGATTGGTATACTAAGCAGTAATAAAGAACCAAGCCGTTTACGACGTTCTAGGCTTATGTTAAAAAATTCGTCAGAAAGAAGAAACGGGATCAGTGCAAACATCACATCACTAGGATACGATTTTAGTTGTGAGCCGTATTTTATGAAATAGGCTGCATTAATAAACAGTCCAGCAGCTATTAGTGTTGATGATAACGAATTTTTAGCTCTTTTTTGTAATAAAATAACCCAAAAACTTGTGGCAACCGCACAGGCAAGCAACGGGATCAGCCGTAATATCAACGTGCTATAACCAAAGATCTCCCTAAGAACCCAAATAAAACAAAGCACAAATCTTGGGAACTGTGGTTGCTGCTTCAGCAGTGGCGCAAATAAATCGCTTAGTCTGCTATCTATAAAATTTACCGCTACATTTGCTTCGTCTACCCAAAAAGACGCATTCTTGAGATAAATCCACAGTACCGAGAAAAAAACTATACTTCCCGCAATAGGAAGAAGCAGTTTGCGAATTCTAAATGCTCTGCTAAAAAAATGGGCATTCATTTGCTTTAGTTCAATTTAATAAACACTAAACTGTTTTTTTCTTGGCAGCCATTTCAGATAAACGAATCATAACCCCTGAAAAGGTCCAAAAAAACACCGCCTCAGGATTATACAAATACGCCTCAGAGCCATAACACCCGATATATATAGCTATCAATGCACTGAGAATAGCAGCGCAAATTATTCTTATTTCATTTGGGGGAGCTCTAACTTGCACTCTAAAACCCAAAAAAATTATCGAAAGCGCGATCAAAGAAAAAATCACCATCCCAGGAATGCCTAAATCCACAAGCGTTGCGAGCCACAAGTTATCAGTAAAAAAGCCGCCTCTAAAGTACTCATCTTTATCTATTAAATACTTAAATTTCCCGCCGGCTGCTCCCACGCGCGACAAACCCGCTCCTAACGGCACCAACTCAGCGTATTCTTTGAGCCGACCCCACATACCAGAACGAGCAGTGAGTGTTTTATCATAATCAAACAACATCAATGTCCTATTTACAGCAAAGATATTTCCTAAATATTTTTGCTGTAAATAACCTATAAGCCTAGGGGTACCAACGGCGATAACAATGCTCATTATTGCAAAAGCAACTATTGGTCGAAATGCCTTTTTAAAATCAACCTTTTTGTAAGAAGAGAGGCGAAATATTAGAAAAAACATAACAGCCACTATAACTTTCAATAAAGCTGAGCGGATTTGGCATACTAAGAGTGTTGAAAGCGCTGTAATCGCTATAATTACACAAATGGTTTTTATCCAAGTTTTTTTTGAATAAATAAGAAAATAAGCCAAAAATGAACTGCCTAAAAATATAAAGGCAGCAGGCACCCCGGGGGCATGCCCAAATCCGAATGGTCTGAATTCTGGCAATTTAAATCTTGATAAAACCGTCTGATAGCCTGAATAAATGGCCGTAAGGCTTGTGGGCCCAATGCTGCTTTGATAAACAGCGGCGAAGCTGTGCGCTGCCACAATAAAAACCCATAGGCCCATGAGTATTTTAGCGTCACGCGCACTATGTGTTAGATAGTAGCCAAAGAAATACAACATTACGACAGTTCCATAAATTTTAATCGCTGCTAAGGATGAATAAAGGCTGATGGCATAAGGATTGGCAAATTCAACTAAAAGCCAACCGAAATGGATAACAAACAATATAAATAACGGGGGAGCACCTCTTGGTATCGCCGTGCGCTTCAATACAGTTAAAATAACCACCTTAAAACACAACAATGAAATCAGGATATCCGTACTAACATGTATTAGCGCAGTGTAATCAGCTAAAACTTTAAATGCGCCCTCAAATCCTACATAAATCAATACCCCTCTAAGAGCCCACTTCATGGGAATAATAAGAAAAACAAACCCAACCAACCCCAATATAGATATGATTACAGTTTTCATTGTAATCATATCTATATTGGTACTAACAAATATCCCGCCTACTACACATACGCAGAGCGCAATAAGCAAAAATAAATTTTTCACTAAATTAAGTGTAGATTACTATGCTTACAAAAAAAATATCTTTTATTAGTTTCACACCAACTTATTTAATTGTAGTTCAATAGCCCTGCGCATCAAAAAAACAAACTGCACATGCCAGATTACCTCAGTGTATCAGTACAGGGTCACATAGGCTTGTTATCTGCGCTTTAGTGAATGATAAATCATGATACCACCCACACCTTGAAACTTTGACCACTCATCCATTGGAAGCAATACATCCGAAGACACTAGAATATAATCTGCCGACTTCGCAAAAAGGCTTGAAAGCTCAGCCGAGGCGAACATCCCATTTTTCCATGCTTGCCAATTGTCGAGTCTTTTTAATGCCAGTTCCTTGTACTCGTCTCTAGTGCCATAGTGTAAATCGTAGTGGGTTGGCAGGAAGCTGCGTCTTTCTGCAAGCATGACGGTTGACGAGAAGTCTTTAAAATCCAGGCTAAATGGGTCTATAACTATGGCATTTACCGGCGTACTCTCACGAATCACTTTTAGCGCATGATCATATTCCACAGGCATAGCAGTTGAGCGCTTATCTTTATCAAATAGACGATAATAAGCGAACTGCCCGGCATATACTAAGGTATTGACCACACCCAAAGATACAAACAACCCAACAAGCGCTCTTGCAAAAACCCTTTCCTTTCCACCACTAGCAAGCACTAGCAATCCGGTCCCCGCAGGAACTGCTAGCACACCAACCAGCAATGCCCCAGTCTTCATCGAAAAATCAATCAAACCACTCGCCGAGCCCAGAATATAAACAAAACTGGGAGTTAAAATGCATGCGATAACTAAAGCCAATTCTATCGCAAACCGATGCGCATGCCTTAACGAGATCAATGCGAGTACTACCATGGGCAACATTGATAGCACTACATTCTGAAAAAATTGCCCACGATCGAATGATACCACTAATCTACGTTGGCTATCCGCCAACACATTTGTTTGCTTAAGGATCCATAATCCAATCACACCAATACATACTGAGATAGCTGCTGCAACAAATGGTCGCTTAATTCGACCCGTTACAAGCCAGATTCCAATCACAAACGCTAGAGGGAAAAACAATGTTACGCTGTATCCGATAACAGCAGTCATAAAAATTGGTATAAATATCCAAACACATATTTTGGGTTGTTTATTCCATTCACGCAAAAGGCCCACTACAATTAAGACCAGCACAAGCGCCAATGTATTGTTTCCAAATACTGTTGCAGAATTTACAGGTGTCAAAAGCAAATTATTTCTATAACCAAGTGAAAACCATGGCTTGTTGGCCAAAGCAACAGCTGCTTGATAGAAATACATGACGGATGGGGCGAAGATAGCAATGGCAGCTGCGGCGGCTGCGACGTTAAATGACTTGAATGCCGGCATACAGTTCCATATTGCAACACAGAGTGTGTAGAAAAATAAACACGCTACCAAAAAATTACACATTGCTAGTGCATTGCTATTCGCCATCCCGATGCCATATGCATCACTCAACCATGCAGGGATGGTAAAGCAATACCAGTGATAAAAAAGCGACCCGGTGCCTTCCACATTATTAAGAGGTAAAGCTGGTGACGCCTTTATTAACGAAACCGTGTCAGTCAAATTGCCAAAATCCAATAAAAATAAACCATAGTAACGTATTTTATCGTAAGATCTGACAGCAAAGCCCGCCCAACATAGGCAGAAAAACAACGGAATAACAACAAACATATAAACCGCAGCACTTCGAAACAAAGGTGTACTTAAGTCGCGAACGAAAGCCTTGTAACTACCAGTGCGCAACGAAACAGCAGTCAATATAATCGACAATACTGCATCCACAATACCTGGTGGCACCGGTATGGATCGACGCAAATAATACCAAGGCGTCACACAAATCAAAACAAAAGCAAAAGAGGCCTGCAAACGGATTTCAAGCGACACATTCCTGGCTAACTTGGTGTCAGCCAACATCGCAGCAGCAGGTATCAGCGTGGTAAAAACCAGCAACAGCCAAGCAGCAACTGGCGTGACCCCTGATCCAAGATATATAAGGGCACCGCCAGTCACTGCGGCATAAAGCATGTATCGCAGTACCCACGCTCTAGATGAACAGCAAAAGCGCAAACCTATAGACTGATTAACAACCGAACTCATATATCAAACTCTTCCAAATTGCCGCATATATATCATATCACAATCCGTGATTCAGACACCTCTAAATTGACACTACATTTTGGTTAACATACAATTGTTATGAATTAATGTAGTGAGGAAAACTTATGAGAACAATGACCTTACGTGATTCAAGAGTGCTTAACGAGTCACATAGACCGTATATTGTTGCTGAGCTCAACACAAGCCATTCCGGCAACATGGAGACAGCAAAGGAGATGATCATCCGAGCGAAGGAAGTAGGCTGTGATTGTGTCAAATTTCAATCATGGTCTGCGGAGAGTCTGTACTCAAAAACATTTTATGATGAAAATCCAATTGCAAACCGAATATTCAAGAAATTTTCCTTTTCTGAAAAAGAATTAGCCGAGCTTGCAGAATTCTGCCAGAAGAATGAAATCGCTTTTTCATCCACACCCTATTCACGAATAGAAGTAGATTTTCTCGTTAACAGGTGCAGGGCCCCATTTGTAAAAGTGGCCTCAATGGATTTAAACAATTATATGTACCTAGACTATATAGCCAGAACCGGGGTGCCCATTGTGCTGTCAACCGGTATGGGAGAGGTTGAAGAGATACACAGAGCTATAGAAACCATCGAAAAAGCTCAGAACAAAAACATATGTCTTTTACACTGTATCTCAATTTATCCTGCGGCAGCATCCTCGATCAGATTGAAAAATATTTTGGGTTTAAGTCATGAGTTTCCCAATTACCCAATTGGTTTTTCAGATCACTCAATAGGGACAGAAATAGCCACTGCGGCGATTGCTCTTGGTGCTGTTTTGATAGAAAAACATTTTACGCTAGACCGAAAAAAAATCGGTATAGACAATCAGATAGCCTCAGAGCCAGAGGAAATGGCACAACTTGTACGACATTGCCACAACGTCCATGCCGCGCTGGGGGACACCAATCGGATTGTGTCTCCAGAGGAATTAGTACAGAGAAAAAAAATGAGACGAAGCATTATAGCAGCCAAAGATTTAAAGGCTGGTACCAAACTGACAGCTGGTGACCTTGATGTCAAACGTCCAGGCACCGGGCTACCTCCCGAAAAAATCAACGAACTTATTGGAAGAACTCTGCTCAGGGATATAGAGGGGGATAGGCTTATTTCGCCAGAAGATATATCTTGAATTCAAAGTTAAACATGATTCTTAATGTGGTATAGAGGACGCTTGAGCCCTTCTAGAAAGCATTTCCCTAAATAAATCCCATTTATTCCAATTGAAAATGTTATTATACCAGCAGTTAAATATATAGAAGCGATAAGACTACTCCAGCCAACTAACCGATCGCCATAAAAAAAATAGGCCGCCGCAGCATAGGTAGCATACAAAAATGCCAGCAATGACATTACTAAACCAAGCAGAGAGACAGCACGAAGTGGTCTTTCGGTATAAACAAGTGTCGTATGGAGCGTTAATGATAATAACTTTTTTAAAGTGTAGCTAGATTTTCCCTCATACCGCCTTCCGTGTTCAATATCGCAAAAACCTATATCAAAACCCAAATGATATACAAGAAGTGTATAAGTGCGAAGGGATTCTCGATATTGTCTAAATGCATCCGCGACTTTACGGTCCATTATACTGAAAGTTCCCACTGCAGAATCGTGATGCAATCCTGTCATGAAATTAAATGTCATTACGAATAAACGACTCAACATTTGCTTAATAAGGTTATGCTTTTTATTAAGCCTCCGTGCAAATACGACATTATATCCTTCATTCATTTTCTCTATGAGCTTTTTAAAGTACTTAGGGTGATCCTCCAAATCACAGTCAATGACTCCTACCCAGTCACCCTGTGCATGATCGATACCCGCAGTAATGGCGTAATGCTGTCCGAAATTTCGACTTAATTGTAGGCCGCGTATACGACTATCTTGCTTTGATAGTTCAACTATTCGTTCCCAAGATCGATCAGGGCTTCCATCATCTACTAAAATAATCTCAACATTTAGCTGAAGTGGTTCAAAAGCAGCTATTATTTCTCTACAAAGGACATCAACAAAATTTTCTCCTCTGTAGACTGGCGAAACAATACTGACAAGGTTTATCTTTTCAGCACTCAAAGTTGCTCCCTTACTTTTTTTAGGGGGATAAACTTCCGGAAAATATCTGGTACTATGATGACCATCTCTGCCTCAACTGCAACTTCGTCATTAGTATAACCGACTCCAGTTCCCTTTAAAACTCCATGCTTCCAAGAATTAACCTTTGTCTTGATGACCAGTTTATCACCTGGGACGATTTCCTTTTTAAATTTCAGTGAGCTTGAAATAAACCGCGTTGTTTTACCTTTTAGGCCAGGCAAGGTCGTTATAGCAATTGTTAGCATTTGTGCTAATGCCTCCAATTGTAATGCTCCAGGCATATTATGTTCTTTCGGAAAATGAGCAGGGAAAAACCATTCATTCATAGTCAGATTCTTATATCCATTGGCGCTCTCACAGGAATGACTTCATCAACATGATCTATCATCAAATATGGATATCTATTTTGTTGGTAATCTTGCAACTCAACGCAATTCAGACTAAAGCCACCCATGTTTTCCTTCCAAAGAGGTTACAAACTCTTCACATAAGTATAAGCCATGCTTTCAATTTCACTTCCAAATATTAGATTTGCTCTTAGCGCTTTAATATTGTTTGAAACAACCTGTGCAATATATGTTTTATAACCATAATTCCAGACTGTATCATTTAGTTTTTTCATTATAAGCAAACCGTATCCTGACGTTGAGTATTTCTCATACAGTCCTGTCAGAATTCCTCGTACACTATTATTGTCTATAGATTTAAGTATAAAAAAACCAATCGCTTTATTGTCTATGTACACTTCATGAACCTTTTCACCCTGCTTCACCAAAGAGCTTATCCATCTAATATATCTATTATTAGCTATTTGTTGAGTGAAATTTCTATCTATCGCAACTCTATCTGTATTAAAAATTCCCTTAGAGATTTCGCCATAAATACGTTCAAGATCATATGAATCTTCGAGGGACCTAACTTCAACACTTCTGTCAAATCTGGCAAGAAATGAAGGATATTTATAGTTATCCTTCTTTAAGGACAAGCTAAATGCTGTTTCCAAGAAGATATAATTTAATTTTGGCAGCTCAAACAAAAAATCAGGAACATTCACTGGCGCCTTCACAACTATATATCTTGCATTTTTTTCTACTATTAATTGTTCTTCATGGAGTAAAAAATCACTCATTTTATCATGACTTGATAAAACTATCTCAAAACTTTTAACGCCTAGGTTTTCATCATCCCAATGAGCATCGATTATTTCCATACTAGTCACTTTTTAAATTTGGCTCATGTCTTTGGTGCCCAATCATTTATAGATTTCAATCAAACTGTCGATTCCTTCACTGTGTAAATATAACTCTAGACAAACTTTTTACTATATCAAAACCATCCCAAAACACTCCCATATCCAAGGCTTTCCCAACAGGTACTATTCTGTCAACTCCTAGGAGATGATGTTTAACCAGGTAATTTACTAACTGTACCTTATTGATCCCAAAATATGTTAGGGTCTGATACTTTGTGTTTACAATTGTTTTTAAAGCATCGCTTCCCACAATAGAATCTAAATCATACTCGTAAAACAAACCAAATCTTCCTCTCAACTTGTCTACGTCGCCAGACAGTTCACTGAGTTCAACTCTATAAACAAATTGATTATCAATAGACGCCTTTTGATTTTGAGTACCTTCGATAAGATTCTGGCACATCAGGATATATTTATCTACGACTTGAACTTGTGATAAACTCTGCCTTTCCTTAACAGAATGAGCCACTGCTGGCCAAAAACGATTCTTCGCCGAAGTTTTCTCCTGACCTTGCCAAATAATAAGATGGGGAGACGAGCAAGCGTTCTGATCCATGAGATAGGTATCGTTATAGAAATCTACCGCTAAGGACTTTAACTGGGATTCTGTCAATTCTTTAATACTCGGAGCATCTAATACACAAATTGAAAACCGATCAGCAAAGGCTATATCTATGGCTCTTTCCATGCGTGGTAAAGATCGAACATGGCGAATCGTTTCATCACCTCCCCATATAACCCTCGCATGACTTATTTCTGAAAATCTCGATGTAATTGAATCGTTTTGTTTATACCTAATAAAAGCCGATTTATTACAAATTTCTGTGTATTTCTTATTTTCAAAGATTGTCTTTAACGTATTACAAACTAATTCAACTTGACCAAATTTTTTTGATGGCACTCTGACCAAATTTGCATTCCCAGCAATTAAACTAAATACATATGAAAAAGCAAAATTTATTGGGACATTTGAAGGCGCGACATGAAATACTAGACCCAACCCAATGCGAGCATATGGCTCCTTGTATGCCTGTTTTAATTTTTGGATATTACTTTTTCTACACCAAAAAGCAAAAGCACTGACGTCTGGATAGGCTCTTATATTTTCGAGTAGGCCTTTAGACAGGTCGTCAAGAAACTCACAAACCAATTCATTATAAGGCTCAGTAGGTATAATCTGTAAGTTCGTTGTACCTGCTAATAGCTCGAGTTCTTCAGATGGATTGATAGGTATCACTGCAACCTCTAATCTCAGCGTTCTCTACTCGCCCGTGAATTTTAAAATATTTTCCTAAAAGACCACACGAACAGTTATCTTCGCCTAGCAATTCGCCTAAATCTTCAGACAACAAAACATGTCCTGGATAACTCGTTGGTAAAAGTGAAATTAACTCTACTAAACCTTTTTCTCCATTACAGCATGGGGAAAAGTCTGGTCGACGCATAATGACATCTGAAAACACTGAGCAGTGGAGATGGCCACAATCACCTTCCGTGAAAATCGAGCCTGTTTGTTCTACCATTCCATAATAGTTGTAAATTTTCTTAATACCACAAACTCCAGCCAAAGAAGCCTTAAAAGTATCATTACTAACTGATTGAGCAATCAGCTTTTTCCATCCTCCACCATGAATAAGCGTGGCTTGTTCTAAACTAATCAGTTGCGGATTCTTCTTAAGTGCTAAGTAGAAATGTTCCCAGATAATTGAAGTAAAACCAAATAAAAGTATTTTTTCTCCTTTATGCTTCTCGAGAAAAGGATGAATTGAATTGTAATCTAGTTCCATTTTTTCATTTAAGGCATATGTTATGTCTCGCCCTAGGATTGAAAAACCAAGTATCCCAGCTCCTCTGGCAGAAAAATATCTTCGGTCTTTTAGGATAGAACTCTTATCTATAATAAGCATTGGGAGTCTTTGGGGCCCTAAGAAATGTGACATTATTTTTGTGAGAGCCTTAACTTGTGCCGATGCTGTTACTTTATCTAAAAAGATCTTTGACACTTTCTGTCCTGTAGTCCCAGAAGACGTCATTGTTTTTATAACACTATCAAGATCAACACTTCGCAATTCATATTGTTTAAAAAGCCTTACTGGAAGAAATGGAAACTCTTCCGGAGAATTTTCTAAATCTAGCTGAAACTGAAACCCATCTATAATTTTTTTATACGGCAAACAGCCATTGTAGTGAATTTTAGATAGCGCACTCAAGCGTTCCGAAAAAATCAGTTTTTTCTCTTCTTTTTTTAATGAAAAAGGATTTATGTCCCAAAGATCCTCATATCTAAGCACTGTCAGTTATCCCATTTAACTTATTATATAGTATTTTTCCTGAACTACTCCGGGGTATGGAATCGATATATATAACTTCAAATGCAGAATGGTGGATCCCCATCATACGACTCAGGTCGCCTTTGATCTTTTGATCCTTTAGCTTAGATGTCGTATATATTTTTAAAACATCATCTACACCCAAACAAACACACTCATAGCCAAGTTGATCTGCAATAGTCTCAACTTCATCTAAATTAATGCGATGCCCATAAATTTTTACAAATCTATTTTTTCTTCCCATGATTTCATAGAATCCGTCCTCGGACCGTTTTGCAAAATCTCCAGTCCTGAGAACACCGCCATTTTCATCGCCTTGGCTTAAGTCTTCAAAACGCTGTGTGTATCCCATACACACATTCTTTCCTCGATAGACGAGTTCACCTATAGTTTCTGGATCTCTAATTTTGTTCCGATTTTCATCCTCAAGCCAAAACTCTCCACCAGGAATTGCCTGACCTATGCTCCCAACTTTGGCCAAGGCAAAATTAGGATGCAAATATGACATTCGAGCAGTAGCTTCAGTCTGTCCATACATAGTATAGAACTGAACCCCTTTTTTATTGCATACTTCCACAAACTCTCTTGTCAATTCGGAACCAAGCTTACCACCAGCTTGTGTAATATATTTTATGCTTGGCAAATTCATTTTATTAAATTTTAATCTCTTAAGTAACTTATAGGTATATGGTACACCACCAAAATTAGTAACTTCACACATCTTTAAAATTTCCCAAAAAGAATGTTCTACCATGCTTAATTCTGTTAGCACTAAAGATGCTCCAACCATCAAATGACTATTGATAATAGACAAACCATAAGCATAGCTCATGGGCATGGTGGATATTGCCCGATCATTGGGTTTGATATTCAAATATTCGGAAATAGACTTAGCATTTTCATTTAAGTTTAAATACGACAACTTGACTAGCTTGGGACTACCCGTGCTTCCTGATGTTGTCATTAATATAGCTATGTCTGGATGCACTTCATAATGAGTTTGATACATTGTTTTTAACAGGATGTAATTACCTACTTTACACAATTCCTTCCCAGACTCATTTAGATCTTGCCTATAGCTTGGAAAATAAAGGTAACTAGGTTTATACGCCTCAAGTAATCCGGCTAGTAAAGTTTTGTCTAATTGATGTGGGATTAAAACCGCAACAGACTTTTTCCGCAAACAGGCGAGGTAACCAAGTAAGGATGAGTCAGAGTTTTGACAAAAGATAAATACGACATGCCTGGGTTCCAAATTCTGCTCGATATCTGAACTACGCTCGATCAAATCTCTGTAAGTAATGAGCTCATTTGGCGCATAAATCAAAACTGTCTCTTCAAGAAATGATTCAAGATGATAAAATGGTGTCATTAGACTCCAGGTAGCAACTGTGCTAGATGGCTTGCCGTTTTCAGTTAAAGTTCAACTCCGTATTTAGCAAGTATCTCAAACCCCTTTTTATAAGAGCTAAAGTTTATAACATCATCGGTATCAATAGAAATATTAAAGCACTCCTCTAAAGCCGCTATCAACCCCATATGTCCAATTGAGTCCCAACTCATAATAGAGTTATACTCTAAGGAGTCCTTAAGATCCGTCTTCTCGATTGAAAAAATCTCCATAAAAACTTTGTCATATTTTTCTCTATTTGTCATACTTACTTTCTATTATGCGATTCCATCCTGCAGCTTAAATTTCTACTTATTATTGTTTAAAAGTTTATCAGGGAAGGCTGTTGAATGCAAAACTTCCTTCGATAGGACCGGCTCTATTACATGCTTTTTTGATTTATACAAACAACGAAAATTTCCTCCCACTTTACTGCGTGTTCTTTATAATAATATTAAGGAGGCCCCGCTATGGTTCGAGTCGCAGATTACATTATGGCCCGACTTTATGCAGAGGGAATAAAGCATGTTTTTACTGTAACAGGCCGTGGTGTTTTATTCCTATCCGATGCACTCGCAGCTTATAAAGAGCTTAAGAGTGTCTCAGTTCATCACGAACAGTCGGCTGCTTATGCAGCAGTTGCGTATGCAGATTATACTGGAAAACCTGGCGCTTGCCTTGTTTCTACCGGTTGCGCTGGAACAAACGCACTCACTGGCGTACTAAATGCCTGGCAAGATGGCCACCCATGTGTATTTATTTCTGGTCAAAATAAATTAGAGGAAACTTCACGCTACACAGGTATACCTCTCCGCACCTTCGGCCAACAGGAGGCGGATATCATTCCTATAGTTGCACCAATTACTAAATACGCTGTTATGATAACCGATCCGAAGAAGATCGTCTACGAAATGGAAAAAGCCTTGTTTCTGGCGCAAGCCGAAAGGAAAGGACCTGTCTGGATAGATGTGCCATTAGACATTCAAAATATGAGAATAAAGCCGAAAGAGCTCGAACGCTTTGTGGCTTATAATAAGTCAAACTATGAACCTCATGCAGAGGATGTTCAGCATGTAATAGAAGCCATCAACAATTCAAAACGCCCAACGATACTAATTGGAAGTGGAATACGCTCTGCTGATGCTGGACTAGAGCTAGAAACTTTTGCCAATAAAAACTCTATCCCAATCGTTTACGCAGCCTCTGCACCAGATACATACGGAATTGATAACCAGATCTCAATAGGATCCGTCGGGACAATGGGCTGTTCACGTGCGGGTAACTTTACAGTTCAGAACTCCGATTTATTGTTGGTACTTGGGTGTCGGCTGACATCTATGACCACTGGAACAGACCACACTAAATTCGCACGAAGGGCTAAAATTATTATTGTTGATATAGACCGCGTTGAGCACTCTAAAAAAGGTGTTAAAATTGACAGACTGATCATTGCAGACGTAAAGAAATTTCTTCTTTCACTTATGAAAAACGATGTAAAAAAAGTGAATACTGAATGGCTGGACAAGTGTCTACACTGGAAGCAGATTTTTCCTAAGTGTGAAGAGAAATACAAAAGGACTGAAAAGGTTGATCTTTACTATTTGGCTGAAGCACTTTCTGAAGTTCTTCCTAATGAGTCCATCTTCCTTTCTGACTCTGGATTAATAGAGCTTATTCTTCCTACTAATATCAGCTTTAAAAAACACCAGCGTTGTATCCATCCCGCATCACAAGGCTCAATGGGTTTCGCTTTGCCAGCATTAGTGGGTGCCCATTTTGCCAGTCATCGTCCAGTCATTGCGGTCATCGGAGATGGATCTATCATGATGAATCTACAGGAACTTGCAACAATCCGTTATAACAATATCCCTGCAAAAATTTTTATTATAAACAACAACGCCTATGCCGTCATACGCAAAAGGCAAGCTGAGCTGTTTGGTTCACGTACAATTGGTACGGACCCAAGTAATGGGGTTGGGTGTCCCAATTTTATGAAAGTCGCAGAAGGATTTGAAATTCC
>ERZ1292640.919-Hain-H43-02um-R1-919-length-24398-cov-45_pt1 | contig 24398 bp, 23 predicted proteins | sample MGYA00564404_ERZ1292640 | MGnify/ENA primary metagenome ERZ1292640 (study PRJEB36523, sample SAMEA6512636) | groundwater metagenome | collected 2019-01-08 | study: AquaDiva: Metagenomics assemblies of 32 groundwater samples | reverse complement strand
TTAGCGTCGGCGGCGAGTCTCACGTCGGCCTTTGCGCCAGGATTCAAGATCCGCCAGGACCGCGTCCTCAGCCAGTCCACGTCTCTTAACCTGACGCCCTACCCCGGCGCTGAGCATGGAAAAAAGCTCACGTCTCAACTCGATGGGGAGCGTGGAGCCGCGCCAGGGGAAGAACACCCCGGCCAGGCGCCCCCGGCGCGTCACCAGGATCGGGTCCTTCGACCGCAGCAGGCCGGTCGCCTTATCCCGGAACTCGCGGACCGTGCTTATCCTCATGTGGTCACCCGGGTGACCATCATAGCTCCACTCACGGTTACTGACAGGGCGCTCCAGTCCCTGGCGGCTGCGGGAGGGATCGGATAGGATCTGGCATCACTTCCGCAGCCGCGCGGCGATTTTCTCGCGGATGGCGGCGGGGTCGAAGGCGGCGGCGGCGTAGAGTTCGTCAGGCCGGCCCGAGCGCAGGAAGCGGTCGATGCCGAAGACGCGCTGCTCGTAGTCCGGCGGCAGCAGGAAGGGATAGAGGAAGCCTTTCCACCCGTTGTGGAACGCGACCGCCTCCCCGCGCTCCTCGTCGGAGAGGACCGCACGGGCTTTTTCCGGCTCCCTCCGGCGCAGCTCTTCGAAAAGCTGCGGGGAGGTGACGGCCACGATCTTGATATCGGCCTCGCTTTCGAGATCCGGCAGGGCCGCCAGCACATTGGCCATCACCTGGCCGCCGCAGACCGCCAGCGCGAGCTTCCGCCTGCCGTTCTCCGCGTAGGGTTTGAAGACGTAGGCGCCGTTGACCGCCGCGATGGCCGGGGGCACCCCGTCGCCCCGCTTGAACACCGGAACCGGGGGGCGCACTACCGAAAAGACCACCGGCTCGCCGCGGCCGGCGGCGTGGAAGAGCATCTCGATGGCTTCGTTGGCGTCCAGGGGCTTGTAGACCTTGATGCCCGGGTACGCCGTGTAGAGCGACATCCAGAACAGCCCGTGGTGGGTGGGGCCGTCTTCGCCGGTCTCGGGGCCGTCATGCGCGGCCAGCAGGATGAAGAATCCGCGCGAGCGCGGGTTCACCTCGTGGCTGATGAGGGCCATGCGGACGGCGTTGGCCATCATCACCGAGAACACGCCGTAGCTGGCGAACGCCGTCATCGGGCGGAAACCGCCGGGCAGGGTGTCGCCGGCCATGGTCACGCACATTTGAGCCATGTTCTGCTCGGCGATGCCGAAGCGGATGCCCCGGCCGCGCGGGTTGGCCCGGCTCATCAGCCCGTGGACCTGTTCGGCTTTGCCGGTCAGGATCGACTTGGCGAGATCCCCGGCCCCGACGTAGAAAAAGCCGCATTGCCGCATCACCCAGGCAAACCACGCCTCGGTGGCCCTGCGCGTCGGCACGCAGTCACCCTCCTGAAAGACGAGTTCCGGCGGAAGCACCTCGGGCCGGGTGATGGTCCGGTAGTCGGCCAGCGGCCTGTCGGCGAGGGCCTCTTTCATCACCTCGACCAGGCGCGGCTCAGGCCGGAGCAACGCGCGCGCGGCGTCCAGGCGGGCGATTAGGCAGTCGATCTCTTCCTCGCCGAGCAAGGCCAGCACGGTCGCGACGTCCTGCCGCGTGTTTCCTTCTTCGGCGGATACTTCGAAGCCCAGCGCTTTCATGAGCTGGACGTACTCAGCGTGGGTGAGGGGAGTGCCGTGCGAGTCGGCGGTTCCTTCCAGCCTCCCGTAGTGTTTCCCCTTCACCGTGTGGCAGAGGATCACCGTCGGCCGCCCGTTACCGAAACCCGCCGCCGCGGTACGGTAGGCGTGAGCGAGTTCCCGCACGTTGTGGCCGTCGGCCTCGATGATGTTCCAGCCGAAGGCGGACCAATGGCCGAGGTAGGGGAACGGCATGACCTCGGTGATGGAGCCGTCGATGCCGAAGGTGTTGTAGTCGAGCGCGACGATGATGTTCTCCATGCCGAGGTTCGAAGCCAGGTTGCGCGCTTCGTAACTCATGCCCTCTTCACTCTCGGCATCTCCGGCAATGACGAACACCTTCGTCGGAAGCCCGCAGGAACGGTGCAGCGTGGCGAGTCCCAGCCCCATGGAGAAGCCGTGTCCGGAAGAACCGGTGCAGGCGTCGGCAAGAGGCAGTTGCGATTCGACGTGCCCGCACGGCCCGCCGAGACGGCGGAAAGAGGCAAGGTCCTCCGCATACGTGACCGGCCATCCCGCCGGGTGCAGGCCGCGCCGGCGGAGCGCTTCGTAGACCAGGGCCACCAGCGCATGGAAGAGCGGCGAGCAGTGCCCGGCCGACCACACCAGCCGGTCGCGCCCCGGATGCTTCGGCTGCATGGCATCGAATCCGAACACGCCGGAAACCAGCAGCGCCAGCGCCATTTCGGCCTTTGAGGAGGAACCACCGGGATGGCCCGATTTGGCCCCGTCCACCGCGGCAAAAGCCAGCCCGCGCACGATGCGGGCGAGGGTGGCAATCTTGTCTTCGTCAATGCCGTCGAGTCGCGGGAGGGAAAGCCCCCGGAGATCGACGTAGGCGCCGCTGGGCTGGATTTCAGGCATAGTCCGTGACTCCGGCCCTACGGGCAGTTGGCCCCGCAGTAGGAGGCGTTTAGCATCGACAGGATGGCGTCGTACTGGCCGCCGGTGACGGTGCGGGTGCGCTTGGAAGCGCCGACGGCCGGCGGCTGGGCCATATCGACCTTGTGGGCAACGACCATACCGGCCTGAGGCAGCACCGTAATGAACTGGCCGCCCGCGCCCATCCCGGTGTAGGCTCCCACGAAGGGCCCCTGGGAGTTGGGTGCGTCCCAGACCCACCACATGCAGCCGTAGCCCCAGCGGCGGGGCGCCCCCAGGGAGCGCTGATAGGGCGGGTTCATCTCGTGGAAAGGCGTCACCAGGCTGGTGATGCGGCGGACCCACTCGCGGGAAACGACCTGGCGGCCGTTCCAGTCGCCCTCGCGCAGCATCAGCAGGCCGAGGCGGGCCATGTCGCGCGTGGAAAGCCACGTGTGGTAGGCGGGGTGCATGGACACCTTCAGGTCGCCGCTCTTCCGCTGCCGGGAGCGATCGAAGTCCTGCATGCCGATGGGGCGGGCGAGGTCGGTTTCGAGCGCGTCGTAGATGTCGCGGCCAGTAAGCTTCTCGAACACCGCGCCGGCGGCGTTGAAGTCCCAGTTGTTGTAGAGGTAGTAGGTCCCCGGCCGCTGGGAGCCGCGGGGCGGGGCGGCGCGGGTGTCGTCACCGGCGTTGGAAGCGGGGTGGTAAATGCCGGAGCGGGCCGAGATGAGGTGCTCGATGGTGGCTTGCTTCTCGATGGGCAGCAGGTCGCCGTGGTCGGTGAAGCCGATCTCGCCGAGGGTCTTGTGGAGCTGGATCTTGCCCTCCTCGACGTACTTGCCATAGAGCATGGCGAGCACGCTCTTGCGCACCGAAGCGAGGTAGCTCAGGTGGCTGAGGTCGCCGTACTCGAACAGCGAGCGTCCGCCGACGGCGACCATCATGGCGGTCGTGTCCAGCGACTTGAGCCAGCCGCGGAGAGCCTCCAGGCGTGCCGAGGAGAAGCCGGCGGATTCGGGTTTGTCGATGCGTTCCCAGGACTCGCCGGGGCAGACGCGGGCAGGGGGCTGGGCGGGGAGTGCGCCTGCCAGCAGCACGGACGCCAGCAGGATCAAAGCGGGCCGAGAGCGGTGTGAGAGCATTGGCACCTTCCTTCTTCGCATATTACACGCTGCTGGCGCGGCTTGTTCCCAGCGCATCCCGGCCGGCCGGTGAGGTTTTCCCGCCCAGGCGCGCTTCCGAATCGGCTATGCTGGCACAAGGCACTGAGGGGGAGGTCAGGGAATGAGCATATCGAGAAGAACTTTCTTGGGAACCACCGCGGCCACCCTGGCCCCCGCCCAGGACCAGACAACCGCTATGCCGTCCAGGATTCTCGGCAGAACCGGCGCGCGCGTCTCCATTCTGGCTTACGGCTGCGGCGCCAGCTTCGCCGAATACGGCGCCTTCGAACAGGCCCTCGCCACCCTGGCGCGCGCCCTGGACCTCGGCATATCCTACATCGACACCGCGGCCGCATACGGAGACGGCCAGAGCGAGAAGATCGCCGGCGCACTCATGAAGACGCGGCGGAAGGAGGTCTGGCTGGCCACCAAAATCCGGCCGCGCGGCTACGACGAGATCATGCGCCTGCTGGACGCGTCGCTGGCGCGCCTCCAGACCGATCACGTGGATCTGCTGCACATACACGACCTCCAGGGAACCGACGATCTGGCCGCCATCGAAGCGCCGCACGGAGCATTAAAGGCGTTCTACAGAATCCGCGATGAGAAGAAGGCTCGTTTCATCGGAATCACCAGCCACAAGGATGCGGCGGCGCTGAAGACGGCGCTGGAGCGTCACGATTTCGACTGCACGCAGATGTCGCTCAATCCCGCGCTGCGGGGCGCAGAAGGGGAGGACAGCTTTGAGTCGCTCGCCTTGCCGGTAGCCGTTCGCAAGAACATGGGCGTCATCGCCATGAAGGTTCTCGCGCAATCGAGGTACAAGGCGCCGGTGGCTCAACTGATGCGCTATGCGCTCTCCCTGCCGGTAAGTTGCGCTGCGGTCGGGATGCCGGCGCCGAAGGTTTTGGAAGAAGATGTGGGCATCGCCAAGGCTTTCCGGCCCATGCCGGATTCCGAAATGAAGAGGCTGGCCGACAGCCTCAGCGCCGCCCATAAGGCCGGCCTGGACCGCTTCTTTCGCCGCCACGTGGATGCCTGAAGGAGGTCTGGCGCAATGCAGCGAATCCGCATTCTCGTGACCGCATTGGTTTGCGCGGGCGTCGCGCTGGCACAGACCAACAAGGGCAGAATCACCGGCACGGTGTTCGACAAGCTGGGGGCTGTGATCCCGGCCGCCACCGTAACCATCACCAACGTCGGAACGAACGAATCGATCCGGCTCACGACCTCCGAATCCGGCGTCTTCTCGGCGCCGCTGCTGGACCCGGTCACCTATCGAGTGACGGTCGAGGTCACGGGCTTCAAGAAAGCCGTCATCGAGAACGTCAAAGTGGACACGGCCGCGGTCGCCTCCGTCAATGTGACGCTCGATCCCGGCCAGGTGACTACCGAAGTCACGGTCACCGCCGAGCCTGATGTGGTCAACAGCGACTCCGGCGCCCTCGGCCAGACGATCACCGAACGCCAGATCACCGAGATGCCGCTCAATAACCGCAGCGTGCTCGACCTGGCGCTGACCGCCGGCAACGTCACCGGGGTGGCGGGAACCGAAGACCCGGAACTGGGCTCGGAAATCCCCGCTCCGGGCTTCAATGTCAACGTCAACGGCGGGCGCGCCGGGAGCACTTCCATACTGGCCGACGGCGCCAGCAATACCGGGGTCGGCCTCGGACGGGCGGTCGTGACGTTCTCGCCCGACACGGTGCAGGAATTCACCGTGCAAACCTCCAACTTCTCGGCCGAGTTCGGCCAGACCGGCGGCGGGGTGATCAACATGACGACGAAGTCGGGCACGAATCAGTACAACGGCTTGCTCTACTGGTATCATCGCAACCCGTCGCTGAACGCCGCTCCGTTCACCACCGCCGCTAACAACCGTCCCGAGTCCAACCGGAGGCAGCACCAGTTCGGGCTTACCTATGGCGGACCGCTCGTATTGCCACGTGTTTACGATGGGCACAACCGCACCTTTTTCTTTGTGGCCGCGGAGCCGCGATACTATTACGACGGCAGCCAGTTCACCGCCCTGCTCCCGACCGAGCCCATGCTGCGCGGCGACTTCAGCGACGTTGTGCGCGTGAACGGCGGTTACGCGCCCGGCAGCGTCGCCGAGCGGTTCGGCGTGCAGAATCAGATCCAGGACGCGACCCTCTACAACCAGTTCGAGATTCTGCCCGGCAACCGGTTCCGGAGACTGACGCTGGCCGCCGGAGAGACTTACCCGGTCTTTCCCGGCAACAGCATTCCCGCGAGCATGATCGACCCGGTCAGCCAGCAACTGCTCCAGTACCTGCCCAAGGCGGGGGACTATTTTCTGTCGGATGGCAACCTCCGCAACTATGCCAGCTCGAACTTTATCCGGAATCTCGAGCGACGGCTGACGGTGCGCATCGACCACCAGGTCACCCCCTTCAACCGCCTGACCGGACGTTACACACAGGTGCCGATTCGCGGCGACCGCGGCCGCGGCGACTTCCAGGTGGGGCGCGACGAGGTCAACACCGGCGGCACCGACTACAGTTGGTCCCGCCAGGTCCTGCTCACCGACACGCACACCTTCTCGGCTCACGTGTTTAACGAGCTGCGTCTCAACTATACTTTCGGCCGGTTCACGCGCAACTTCCCGCCGATGTTCGACTCCAACAACGGGCGCAACCTGGCCCGCGAGCTGGGCCTGCCCTCGCTCACCCAGGGCGGGCTGCCGGAATTTGCGACCGGCGCGTTGTCGATCGGCTTCAGCCAGTCGCAGCAGAACGAGAACGCCGAACACAGCTACGGCATCACCGACAGCCTGTCGTGGGTGCGCGGCCGGATGACCTTGAAGCTGGGCGCCGACCTCAGCCAGCAGCGGCTGAAGACCATCCCGATGTTCGGCGCCTCGGGCGGCCGCTACGAGTTCAACCGCAACCGCACGCTCACCAACAACAACGGGCAGGGTAACGGAACCGGCGGCGTCGAGTTTGCGCAGTTCCTCCTCGGCGTCTACAACCTGGCCACGCTGCGCGAAGTTTTCATCCCCTACTACTACCAGTGGAACTCGGCGGCCGGCTTCGTCCAGAACGACTGGAAGGTGCGGCCGAACCTGACGCTCAACCTGGGCTTGCGCTACGCGCTCCAGTTGCCGCGCACCGAGAAATTCGACCGCCAAGGCGCCTTCCTGCCGCAACTGGCGAAAGAGTTCCCGATTCCGCAGCCGTGCCCGGCGATTCAGGCCGGGCCAATGGCCGGGACAAGTGTCTGCCAGCTTCCCGATGGCCGGACCGTCACTTCGGCGCTGGTCATCCCCTTTGGATTTTCCGGACGCGGAGGCCGTTCGCGGTACATCTTCCCGGTGGAAAAGACGAACTTCGAGCCGCGGCTGGGACTGGCTTATGTGCCGAGGCTGTTCGGCTGGAACCGCTCCGGGCGGGTGGTGTTTCGCGCCGGCTGGGGAGTCTCACATGCGCCGCTGACCGGCATGGGCCGCAACCCATCGCCGGATTTTGCCGCCGGTACGACCGGATTCGGAACCTTCGACAACCGCATCGAGTTTCCCGGCACGAACGTGGCCGCGCGCCTGTGCTGCAACCGGCCGGTGCTGACGCCGTTGACGCCGGAGCAGTTCCTGCAGATCCCCGAGGACGGCCTGGTGTACCTGAACGGCATCAACATCGCCGGCTCGGCCGTTTCCGACAGCGCGCGCGTCCCCTACGTCCAAAGCTGGAGCGCCACGCTGGCCTGGGAACTGCCGCAGCAGACGGCGCTGGAGATCAGCTACGTCGGCAGCAAGGGAACGCACCTGTTCCTTCCCCCGGTCAACCTGAACCCGGTGCCCTTTGAGATCACCGAGTCCTACCTTGGGATCGGCGTCAATCCGCTCGACAACGTGAACGACCCGCTCGGCCGGCTGAACGCCACCGGGACGGGCGTTTTCCAGTTCTCCCAGGGCTACGTAGGCACGAAGTACCTCGGCTTCGAAGGCCTGACGGAAATGTTTAACGCTTCGGCCAACAGCATCCGCCACGCCGGCGCCCTCAGTGTCCGCCGCCGCCACAACAGGGGCCTGTCCTACGTGGTCAACTACACCTTCGGCAAGAGCATCGACGAGGCCTCCGACGCCGGCGACGTGCGGTTCGTCAACTTGAACGTCCGCTCGCCCGGCCACGTCAACTTCGGCGCCCCGCGCTCGCTGGACCGCTCGGTTTCCACCTTCGACATCAAGCATCACTTCAGCTCGTCGTTCCTCTACGACCTGCCGTTCGGCCGCCGGCGCATGTTCCTGCCGGACGCGAGGGGCTGGCTCGGCGCGCTGGCCGGCGGCTGGAGCCTCAGCGGCATCGGGCGCATCCAGGGCGGCATCCCCATGGTCGCCGTTCTGCGCGACGACAACCGGCTGGGAGTGGAAGGCAATGTGCGCGCGATTCGGGCGGATGTGGTTCCCGGGGTTCCGCTGCTCAACCCGCGCTGGAGCCGCGCCTGCCCCACCGGCGCCGACTGCGAACCCTACTTTAACCCGGCCGCCTTCATGCGCCCGGCCAAGGGCACGCTGGGCAACGCGCCGCGCACGTTCGACGGCGCGCGCAGCCCGACGCAGCAGTTCCTGGATCTGTCCGTACAGAAGAACTTCTCGCTCGGCCGGGAGAGCCGGCGGCGGCTGCAATTCCGCGTCGATCTGATCAACGCGCTGAATCACCCCGTTTTCCGGACCGGCAGGCTGGAGGACGCCGGCGAGATCTTCGCGCTGCCGGGCGAGGGGCTGATTACCAACGCCGAGTACGATGCCTGGGCGCGGGCCGCGTCCGGCAGGCCGGGGCGAACCACCCCCGAGGGCGCCGCGGCGCTGGCCCAGATCAACGCGATCGTCGCCGACAACCGCGTTCCCGGCACGCAAACGCTGCGCCGGGACTTCTTCCGGGTCCCTTTGCCGGAAGGGTTCTTTTCGATGAACGCGAATTCCTTTGAGCTCACGACGCCGGAAGGTCTCAAGCTGTACCGGCTGCGCCAGGCCTATACCGGCGACCGCTGGGGCTTCCTGGCCGTCTCGCCGGGCCGCTCCGGCTACACCCCCCGGTTCGTCCAGTTCGCGGTGAAGATCTACTTCTGACATGGACGCGCAAGCGCGCCGTTTCCGGGTGAAGATTGCGTTCGTTCTGGCGCTGCTCATTGTGACGGTTGCGCTCGTTATTGGCGCGCTCCCCCGGAACCTTGCGCCTTCCTATTTCGACTTTGCGGACCAGCGGCGTTTCCTGGGCATTCCACGCTTCATGGACGTGATTTCGAATGCCCCTTGGGCGGTGATAGGCGTCTCCGGGCTGCTGTTTGCCTGGCGCAGGAGGGTCGGCCCTGATGGGCCGTTCACCGAAGCCTGGGAACGGTCGGCATGTGTGGTCCTGTTCGCGGCCGTACTTGGTGTTTCGATCGGGTCGGCGTATTTTCACCTCGCGCCCGGCGTTGGGACCCTGCTTTGGGACCGGCTGCCGATGGCCATCCTCTTGATGTCCGTGTTCGCGTTGATCATCGGCGATCGGATCGGCCTGCGCGCGGGCCGGGTGCTCTTCTGGCCACTGATGTCGCTCGGCATTATCAGCGTGCTCCACTGGCGGTACACGGAAGCGATGGGCAAGGGCGACTTCAGGTTGTACCTCTTGATCCAGCTCTTCCCGATGCTCGCGATTCCGTTGATGCTCGGTCTGTTCCCCGCACGCTACACGCGGGCCGGGGGCATATGGCTGGGCCTGGGCTGCTACGCCCTGGCGAAGCTGTTCGAACTCGGCGATGCACCCGTGTTCGCGGTGACGAAGGTCATCAGCGGGCACACGCTCAAGCACCTGAGTGCCGGCTTGGCGACGCTGCTGCTTTTGCGGGTGGTAAGACTGCGCCGTCCGGTTGGGGCGGGCGTTCCGCCACACCATCGCCGAGCATGATGCCTGGGCTTTGGCTCGCAGAACGAAGCCGGGAAGCGGCTTTGTGGCGTGATATACTGATCATGATCCATATATGGAACTGGTAAAGAAAACGACGATCCTCTTCCCGCCTGATCTTCACGACCAGTTGGCACGGCTGGCAAAGCAACGGGACACGAGCGTGGGCGAGCTGGTCCGCAGCGCGTGCCGGAAGCAGTACGCGCTCTTGACCAAGGAGGCACGGCTGGCGGCGGTGAGAGAGCTGGCTGGTCTGGATCTGCCGGTAGGCACGCCGGAGGAAATGGAGCGAGAGTCGGTTCCGACGGTGGAGCCCCTGCCGTGATTCTGGTCGATTCGAACGTGCTGATGTACGCGGCAGGGGCAGATCATCCGAACAAAGCTGCGGCCGTCGGTTTTCTGGAGCAAGTCGCGGCAGGCGAGGTGGTCGCAGCAATCGATGCGGAAGTGTTGCAGGAGATCATCCACCGTTACCGTGCGTTGAACCGGTGGACGGAAGGGCGGCGGCTGTACTCGCTGGCGCGGGAACTCTTTCCCGAAGTTCTTGCGGTGACCGGCGAAGTGATGGACCGTGCGAAGGAAGTGATTGACGCAGACGTCTCGGTTTCGGCGCGTGACGCCCTCCATGCGGCGGTGGTGGCCGTATACGGGCTGGAAGGCATTTGCACCTTCGCCCGGGACTTCGACCGGATTCGCGGGTGTAGGAGGGTGGGGATCTGAATCATCCGCGGCGGAGGAGTGAGGCTGGCACCACCCCGCGGCGCCCAGGGGGTGCGGAATGCATGATTCCCTCGGGCCAAGGCCAGGGCCGCCGAACAAGGCATCCCGCTTCGCCAGTTGGTGAGTGAGGCAGTTGGGGAAAAGCTGAGTGGTCCACGGGGAGCCGGAGAAAGGCCCTGGGTGAAGCTGGCAGGGGGGCTGCGCCATCTCCGCAAGGAGAGTGCGCGCATCCGTCGGATAGTGGAGGAGGAGTTTGAGAGGATTGAGCCGGAGGATCGGCAGTGATCCTCGACACCGACGCGTTGTCGGCCATTGCCGATGGTGAGCCGCGGGCCGTGGCTCAGATCGCCAAGGCCAGGGCCATTGCGATTCCAGTGATCGCCTTGGGGGAGTACCGATTCGGGTTTGCGCAATCGCGGCGCCGGACGGAATACGAACGGTGGCTGGCCAGGTTCCTGTCCGCCTGCCGGGTGCTTGAGGTCGGGGCCGACACCACGACTCAATGTGCGGAGGTTCGGTGTGAGTTGAGGCGCGCGGGAACCCCCATCCCGGCCAATGACGCCTGGATAGCCGCGCTATGTCGCCAGTATGCTCTTCCAATTCTCAGCCAGGACCAGCACTTTGACTTGGTGAAGGGGATCCAGCGGCTGAGTTGGTAGGCACAGCAGTCGAATTCGGAGTGCGACCAGCCGGAAGCGGTCCCCCCGCCGCCTGACAGCCGCCGCCCGCCGCCGGTATACTACTGCCTTGACCCGATGAAACATTACCTTGCCTTCGACCTCGGCGCCGAGAGCGGCCGCGCCATGCTGGGGACCGTTTCCGACCGCTCGCTCGCCCTCGAGGAGCTGCACCGCTTTCTCAATACCCCGGTGCGGCTGCCGACCGGCCTCTATTGGGACACGTTCCGCCTGTTCCACGAGATCCAGCAGGGGCTGGCCATCGCCGGGCGCGAGCGCAAGCTCGAGCTGGCCGGCATCGGCATCGACACCTGGGGCGTCGATTTCGGCCTGCTCGGCCGCGACGGCGCGCTGGTCGATAACCCGCGCCACTACCGCGACGCCCGCAACAACGGGATGCTGGAGCGGACCTTCGCCGTCGTGCCGCGCGAGGAGATCTTCGCCCATACCGGCATCCAGTTCATGCAGCTCAACTCGCTGTACCAGTTGCACGCCATGAAGCTGGCCGGCTCGCCGGCGCTGGAAGCGGCCCGCACCTTCCTCATGATGCCGGACCTGTTCAACTACTGGCTGACCGGCGTCGCCCGCTCCGAGCTCACCGACGCCAGCACCACCCAGTTCTACAACCCGGTGAAGAAACGCTGGGCCACCGAACTGTTCGCGCGGCTCGGCCTGCCGGCCGGCATTCTCCCCGAGATCGTGCCGCCGGGCACGCAGCTCGGCCCGCTGCTCGCGGCGGTCGCCGAGGAGACCGGCGCCGGCGCCGTCCCGGTCTACGCCACCTGCTGCCACGACACCGCCTCGGCGGTGGCCGCCGTGCCGGCCGAGGGCGAGGACTGGTGCTACATCAGCTCCGGCACGTGGTCGCTGATGGGCGTGGAGCTGGAGACGCCGGTCATCAACGCCGCCTCGCTGGAGCTGAACTTCACCAACGAGATCGGCGCCGCCGGCACCGTCCGCTTTCTGAAGAACATCGCCGGCATGTGGCTGCTGGCCGAGTGCCGCCGCGCCTGGGCCGCCGAGGGTCGCGAGTACGGATACGAGGAGCTGGCCCGCATGGCCGCCAGCGCCCCGGCCTTCACCGCGGTGATCGACCCCGATGCGTTCCTGGAGCCGGGCCGCATGCCGGAGAAAATCGCCGCCTTCTGCCGCGAGCGCGGCCAGCGCGCGCCCGCCGATCCGGCCCAGTACTCCCGCACCATCCTGGAGAGCCTGGCGCTGCGCTACCGGCAAGTGCTGGAGAGCCTGGAGTCGCTGCTGGGCCGCAGGCTGGCCCGCATTCACATCGTCGGCGGCGGCTCGCGCAACCAGGTGCTCAACCAGTTCGTGGCCGATGCCACCGGGCGCCCGGTGATCGCCGGCCCGAGCGAGGCCACCGCCGCCGGCAACCTCGCCATCCAGGCGATCGGCTCGGGGCTGCTCTCAGGACTCAGCGAGGCGCGGCAGATGATCCGCGCGTCTTTCCTGGTCACCGCGTTCGAGCCCCGGCCGGAGGCGGATTGGGACGCGGCTTACCAACGGTTCGTAAAGTTGCGGGGGTAGGTGGGTTACAGTTTGCCCACCGTGGCCAGCTCGCGGCTGGTGATCACGCGGTCGATCATGCCGTAGTCGACCGCCTGCTCGGCGCCCATGATGTAGTCGCGGTCCACGTCGCGGGCCACCTTATCAACCGGCTGGCCGGTGGACTCGGCCAGCAGCTCGTTGAGCGTCTCCCGCATGCGCAGGATCTCCTTCGCGTAGATGTCGATGTCGGTGGCCTGGCCGGCCAGGCCGCTCATCGAGGGCTGGTGGATGAGGATGCGCGAGTGGGGCAGGCTGTAGCGCTTGCCCTTGGCTCCGGCCGCCAGCAGCACGGCCGCCATCGAGGCCGCCTGCCCGACGCAGATGGTCACGATGTCAGGCTCGATGAAGCGCATCGTGTCGAGGATGGCCAGCCCGGCGGTGATCGAGCCGCCGGGGGAATTGATGTAGAGATTGACGTCTTTCTGCGGATCCTCGGCGGCCAGGAACAGCATCTGGGCGATCACCAGGTTGGCCACGATGTCATCGATCGGCATGCCGAGAAAGATGATGTTCTCTTTCAGCAGCCGCGAGTAGATGTCGTAGGCGCGCTCCCCCCGCGACGTCTGTTCGACCACCATGGGGACCAGCACGGAATTGAGCATGCGACCTCCTCCGCCGACCCCGCGGTGGCGGGCCGGACGGTTCAGCTCTTCCTGGCGGCAGACGCCGCTCGCTTGCCGCGGCGCGGCTTTTCGAGCGCCTTGCGCTTCTCGATCAGCGCCTTGGTCAGATCGGCGATGGTCGTCTGCTCCAGATACTCCATGATACGCGAACGGAGAGCCTTCCAGGAGTCGTGCATACCGCAGGGCGCGTCGTCGGTGCACTCAGCCAGACCGCTGACGCACTTCTGGTAATCGGTCAGGCCATCGAGCGCTTCGACGATCTGCACCAGCGTTATGTCGGCGGCGGGCGAGCGCAGGGTAAAGCCGCCAGTAGGCCCCTTGCTGGATCGCAGCAGCCCCTTCCGGGCCATTTGCTGCAAGATCTTGGCCAGGAAGTGCGAGGGTATGTTCTCCTGCTGGGCGATTTGCTTCACCATCACAAACTTCCCATCCTGGACTTGGGCTAGGTTGATGAACGCCCGGATCGCATACTCGGAAGAGCGCGAGTAAATCATCCTGTTCCCCCTATTGGCGAGGCAGTTAAATACTCCTTTATCTTAGGGGGCTCGGCGCTGAAAGGCAAGCGCCATCGCGGGGAACAGCCCGTCGGCCCAGCGTCCGAAGACGAGGGCGGCCAGCTCGGCCAGGCGGGCGGTGTTGGCCCGAGGATCGATCGGGGATCCCAGCTCGCCGACATCGCCCGCGTTCTCCCCGGCGGCGCACCACGCGGCGATCATCTCCGGGGTCACCTCGAGGTGAAACTGGAGGCCATAGGTGTTGGCGCCGAGGCGAAAGGCCTGGTGGCGGCAGTTCTCCGTATAGGCCAGCCACACGGCGCCGGAGGGCAGATCGAAGGTCTCGCCGTGCCAGTGGAGGACGGTCTCCGGTGCGGCGAAGTCGTGAAACAGCGGATCGCGGCGGGCGGCCTCGGTCCAGTGGAGCGGCGCCCAGCCGATCTCCTTGACGGCGTTGTTGTACACCCTGGCGCCGGCGGCGCGGGCGATGAGCTGGGCGCCCAGGCAGACGCCGAGCACCGGCTTGCCGGCCCGCAGCGCTTCCCCGATCAGCCCAAGCTCGCGCCGGATGAAGGGCCGCTCGTCGTTGGCCGACATCGGCCCGCCCATGAAGATCAGGCCGGAGGCCGCCTCGCAGTCTACCGGCGCCGCTGGGTTTTCAAACAGGTCCACATACTCATGCCGGATGCCCCGACTGGCCAGCGCCGGCGCAATCAGCCCGAGATGCTCGAATGGAACGTGACGGAATACCAGTACGTGCATGTCCCTCGTGCACCCAAATGCGACAGGCTGAAGCCGGCCCTACTCGCTCTTGCCCCGCGCCAACTGGAAGTGGCTCAGCGTGCCGGCGTATTGGGCGATGCCCTTGTAAAGGGCCTCGGCCAGCCGCTGCCGGTAGTCCGGGCGCAGCAGCAGCTTCTCCTCGCGCGGGTTGCTGAGAAAAGCGACCTCCACCAGCACCGAGGGCATCTGGGCGCCGATCAGCACCAGGAACGGCGCCTTCTTTACTCCGCGATCCCTTCCACCCGGATTGCGCAGCGCCGTGTGGACCGCTTTCTGGATGTTGGCCGCGAATTCGCGCGACTCCTGCACCTTCTCCTTCTGCGCGATCTTTTCGATTAGCCCCTGCAACTCGTGAATGGCGCGCGGCGAACTGGCGTTCTCGCGGGCGGCCACTTCCAGGGCGTCGGCGGCGGCAGTGAAGTTCATGTAGAACGTCTCTATGCCTGCCGCCGTGCGCAGCCGCGAGGAGTTGGCGTGAACGGAAATGAACAGGTCGGCTTTCTTCTCGTTGGCCAGCTCGGTGCGCGACTCCAGCGGCACGAAGGTATCGTCGGTGCGGGTGTAGACGACCTCGCTGCCCAACCGCTCGGCGATGAGCTTGCCCAGCCGGGTGGACAGGTCCAATACAAGCTCTTTCTCGATGAGCCCGCTGGGGCCGATGCTTCCAGTGTCGTGGCCGCCGTGCCCGGGGTCCAGCACCACCCGCGAGACCTTCAGGCCGAGGGCGCGGATGAGCGATCTCTTGCCGCGGCTGTCGCGCTGGGCGGCCTGGGCGACCTCGGCCGCGGTTGGAGGCGCCTGCGCCTCCTTGGGCCCGCTGGCCACGGCGGGCTTGGCCGCCGGCGGCGCGGAAGCCGGCACGGGCGTCGGGACAGTGGGTTCGGCGGGCGGCGCGCCGGCGGCCGCCGGCGGGACCGCCTGCGCGGGCGCGCGCAACTCGATCATGAGCCGGTCGGGGTTGGCCAGTTGCGAGGCGGCGAACTCGACGGGCCCCTCCAGGTCCAGCACGATCCGCGTCACCTTCAACTGCGTCTCGGCCACCCGGATCTGCCGCAGCAGCCGGTCGCCCACCGGAATGGTCCGGATCCCTGTGCGGTGCTCGCGCGGCACGAAGCCCGGGAGGTCAAAGAACAGCCGGTCCGGATTGTAGAGCCGCTCCCAGCGGTGTTCGATCGGGGCGTCGGCCTCGACCGCGATCCGCGTCACCTCCCCCAGCGACCAGAAGCGGACGGCGGTGATGGAGTTCTGAGCGAGGCAGGGCAGAACTGCCATGGCCAGAAGGCACGCGCCGACTCGATGGGACCAGCGTTTCATGGCGCCAGCCGTGTCTCGATGTGTACCGTCCCTGCCGAATCAGTGTACTCTTGGATCTTTGGGTGCGGGTCCGGACCGGGCGTCTTGGCCTGGCTCCGCTCGGCGGCCTCGCGGGCCTGCCCCCATTTTCTGCCGACCTGGTAGACGTAATTGGTGGTTTCGCGATACGGCGGAACGTTCCCGTAACGGAACACCGCGCCCTCGCCGGCGTTATAGGCCGCCAGCGCCAGCCGTTCGTCGCCGAACAGCGCCAGCAGGTACTTAAGGTAGCGGACGCCGCCCTCGATGTTCTCCCAAGGATTGAAGGTGTTGCCGACGTCGAAGCGCCGGGCCGTGGCCGGCATCAGTTGCATAAGCCCCTGCGCGCCTTTGGGAGAGATGGCCCAGGGGTTGCCCGCGCTCTCCACTTCGATCACCGACCGCACCAGCAGCGGGTCCACGTCGTAGCGCCGCGCCGTCTCGGCGATGAAGGCGTCGAGGCTGGACGGCTGGCGGCGGGGCGCCGCCGCGTCCGGCTCGACCGGCGCCACCACGCGCGGCTTGATCTCGCTCGCCCGGAGGACGCGCGCCGGGACGGCTACGGTGCGCACCAGCCGCCCGCTGCGCGGATCGGCCCGCACCACGCTGGTGAGCTTGTGCACCGGCTCGCGCACGTTGGACGCCGCCGGGGCCGTCCCCGCCCATCCCAGCCAGGCCGCCATGAGCAAACAAGAGCGCATCTGTTTGTTTTTTAAGATTATAGCGCTAAATCAGCACCCCGCCAAGGGGTTTCCTTGGCCCGCTCCCCAATGCTATCATTTTCTCATGAGCCGCGCCGGGTTCGTCCTGGTGGGCGGGGCCAGTTCCAGGATGGGGCGCGACAAGGCCTTGCTTCCCTTCCGTGGCGCCACCCTCGTCGAGCACGTCGCCGCCGAAGTCGAGCGGGCAGCCGGTTCGGTCCGCCTGGTCGGGGCGCCGGAACGCTATCGTCATCTGCCCTACGCGGTGGTGCCCGACCGGCGGCCCGGCTATGGCCCGCTGGGCGGGGTGGAGACCGCCCTGCTGGAGTCGCAGGCGCGCTGGAACCTGGTGGTGGCATGTGACATGCCCGCGGTGACGGCCGCATTCCTGGGCTCGCTGCTGGAGGCGGCCGAAGGGAACGGCTTCCAGTGCCTGGTCCCGGTGGCGGCTTCCGGCCGCCCCGAGCCGCTGTGCGCTGTTTACGAGCGCGGCTGCCTCGCCGCCGTCAGCGCGCTGCTCGACCGCGGCGTCCGCAAAATGACCGACGCACTGGCCGCCTTGCAGGCCGGTCAGTGGAAAGTCCCCGAGGAGGCCTGGTTCGAGAATCTCAACACTCCGGAAGCCTGGGCGAATCATGCCAAAGCCCCGCGGGAGGGCCGATGAGGGAAAGCTACCCCCACTACATCGAGTTCCGCCACATCTATAAGACGTTCGACACCCCGGTTTTGGCCGATGTCAACTTCGACGTAGACGCCGGCGAGACGGTGGCCATCATCGGGCGGAGCGGAGTCGGCAAGTCGGTCACCCTCGGGCACATCATGGGCTTCCTCAAACCCGACAGCGGGCGCGTCATCGTCGCCCACGAAGACATCACCGACTTCTCCGAGCCGGAGCTGGGACGGATCCGCAAGCGGGTCACCATGGTGTTCCAGTCCGGGGCGCTGTTCGATTCGCTGACTATCGGCGACAACATCCTGTTCTCGCTGGAGCTGCGCGAGGACTACGACGAGGAGAACAAGCAGGAGGTGGTGGACGGCCTGCTGAGGATGGTCGATCTGCTGGAGTACCGCGACGTCTACCCGGCTGACATCTCCACCGGTCACAAGCGGTCGGTGGCCATCGCCCGCGCCCTGGCCGCCCAGCCCGACTGCATCCTCTACGACGAGCCGACCACCATGGTGGACCCGATCATGTCCGACCACCTGGCCAACCTGATGCTGCGCCTCAAGCACCAGCTCCGGTTGACCTCGCTGGTGGTCACCCACGACCTGGACCTGATGCGCAAGGTGGCCGACCGCGTGGTGGTGCTGCACGAGGGGCAGGTCGTCTATTTCGGCGCCGTCGCCGGGCTGGAGCAATCCCGCCACCCGCACATTCAGGAGTTCCTGGCGCTGGACCGCGTGTCGGCGCCCTTATGAGCCCAGGCGCGCCTTCGAGACCAGCCGCACCAGGTACACCTGGTAGACGTAAGTGCGGCGATAGCGCGCGCCATCGGCCTCCTCGACGATGAGCGAGAAGCCGGGCATCGTCTGGGTCTTCCCTCGCGCGGTGACCGGGACCTGCTCCAGGGTGACGGGGAAGTACCCCTTCAGGTTGCGCTCGATATAGGCCGTCTCGTAGCGATGGTGGCGCAGGCTCCAGACGAAATAGCGGAAGCTGTCGAAATCATGCTCGTGGTTGCCGGGCGCGATGGTGGTCCAGAGCCAGTTGTGCTTGACGGCGCCGCGGTCGCTCACCTGGCCCATCGAGAAATAAGAGGTGATGCGATGGCCTTCGGAATACTGGGCGACTTCGTCGGGGATGTCCATACGCACCATGCGCGCTACCACCCAGCCGGCGCGGCCGTTGGCCAGCCGCACCAGCGCCCAGGTGTCCGCCGGCAGGGGCTTGGGGAGCGCCGGCTCGGTGGAGGGCGGAACCGGCGGCGGAGGAGGCTCGGCTGGCTCCTTGGGTTTTTGCGCCTGTTTCGTGGTCTCCGGCGGGGCGGGAAGCAGGCGCGGGTTGCGGAAGGGGACCCTGGGGGCCAGCCGCTGCTCGATCACCTCGACGCGCTCGCCTTCCCGGATTTGATGGAAGGTCGGCGCCTGGCGGTTGGGTTCCGTGCGGACGTTCAGCGGCTCGTAGACCGAGGCCGCGCCGTGGGACGGCAGCTCCGCCGCCCGTTGCGCCAGCCGGTTCAGCGCCTCCATTTGCTCGGTGGAAAGGAGCTGGCTCATCAGCGCCCAGCCCACCACGCCTTGCGCGCCGCGGACCTTGACGAAGGTGCGGCGCCGCCCGACGATCTCCACCCGCTCGCCGTGTTTGAGCGCGGGCCCGTCGGCGGTGCGCGAGGTGAGCTCGCGGCGCAGCTTGAGCGTGGCCGGCCCGATGTAGGCTTCGCCCAGCGCCGTCTCGCGCCGCGGCGCGGAAGAGCACCCGCTCAGCAGCCAGAAGGCAGGGATCAGAAGGAGCGAGCCAACCTTGCAGAAAGGGCGCAACGCGGTTCCAATATGTAGTTTAGCCGAAGCGTTCAGCTTCGCGCGGCGCGGTCGCCGGGCTGATCGCTTCGAGCTTCGGTTTATGTCATAATTCTCGGCGTTATGACCGCCGAAACTGCTCCCGCTCCCGAAACGCCCGCGGCCGGCATGAGCGAGCTTGGACGCCTGACCGGAGTCCTGTTCGACCCGAAGCCGGCCTTCGCTGACATCGTCGCCCGCCCGCGCTGGGTAGTTCCGCTCATCCTGCTGTCCCTGCTGTCGATCGTCTACATGTATCTGTTCTCTCAGCGCGTGGGTTGGGAGCGCTACATGCGGAAAGTGATCGAGTCGAGCCCGCGCACCGAGAGCTTGACGGCCGAACAACGCGAGCAGGTGATCCAGCGGCAGGTGCCTTTCGCTCAGGTCATGGGGTACGTGGGCGCGGTGGCCGGGCCGGCCATCTTCGCGCTGGCGGTCGGCGGTGTGCTGCTGTTCGTCGCCAACGTGGTGCTCGGAGGGCAGCTCAGGTTCAAACAGACGTTCGGGATCACCTGCTACGCTTCCGTGATCGGAGTCATCTCCACCCCGCTGGCCATCCTCATGATGCACCTGAAGATCCCCGACGACTTCGACGTGCAGAACCCGACCGCCTTCAACATCGGCGCCTACCTGGACCCGGAGACTACGTCCAAGTGGGTGGTGAGCGTGGCCAGCTCGGTGGACCTGTTCACCTTTTGGGAGATGGCCTTGTTGGCCACCGGGCTCTCGGTGGCGGTGAGGAAGCTCAGCTTCGGGCGGGCTTTCTGCTGGGTGGTGGCGCCGTGGGCTGTCTACGTCGTGCTGAAAGCGGGCTGGACGGCGCTGTTTTCGTAAGGGCCGCCTGGCTACGGTTCCGGCACGTAGGTCTTCAGCAGCCGCACTGCGCCGTCCACGTCGAGGCGGAACGGCGCGGCGGTGGCCGGAATCAGCCAGCACTCACCTGGGTGGAACGGCTCATCACCCAACCGGCCTCGGCCCTCGATCACAATCAGCAGGTGGAACCGCTCCTCGTCCGGCGCCCAGACCAGCGGCCCTCCCGCCTCGATCAATTCCGTCGCGAAGTACTTGCAGGAAGCGAGCAGTTTTCGGCCCTCGCCCAAATCCACCGGAGTGGAACGGCCCGGATGGGGGCCGAGAAAGGCCACGTCGGTCGCTTTGTCCACGTGCAGATCGCGCCCGCGGCCGTAATCGTAGATGCGGTAGGTAAGGTCGCAGTTCTGCTGGATCTCGCAGAGGACCGCGCCCGGCCCGATGGCGTGCACCGTGCCCGGCGGAATGAAGAACGTGTCGCCAGCCTGGATCGGGATCCACTGAACCAGCTCTTTAATCTCGCCGCTTAAGGCGGCCTGACGGAACCGCTCGCGGGTAATCGTCTCTCGAAATCCGAGCGCGATCTGGGCGCCCGGCTCAGCCCGCAGAACGTACCACATCTCGGTCTTTCCCCACTGGCCCTCGTGACGCCAGGCATAATCGTCATCGGGGTGGACCTGGATCGAAAGCCGCTCCGAGGCGAAGATGAACTTCGTCAGGATGGGGAACAAGTGCCAGACCTCGCCGATTCTCTTGTCGCGCCGGCCGAACCAGGGATCCAGATCGGTGCTTCCCCAAATCAATCGCCGGTCCCAAGGCAGGAATCGAAGCGGTTTCAAGCCCATCACTCCAGTTTTGCCATGAACCGGGCAAGCCGGTCGAGCCCGCGCTCCAGCGCCTCCATCGAGGTGGCGAAGGAGATGCGCACGTGCTCGCGGGTGCCGAAGGCCTCGCCCGGCACCACCGCCACGCGGGCCTCCTCCAGCAGCCGGTGCGCGAACTCCACCGTGTTGCCGATCCCGTTCCTGCCCAGCGCGACACCGATGTTCGGGTAGGCGTAAAAAGCGCCGCCGGGTTCGACGCAGCGCACGCCGGGAACCCGCCGCAGCCGCGCCACGACGAAATCGCGGCGGCGACGGTACTCGGCCAGCATCCGCTCGACGCAGTCCTGCGGCCCGCTGAGCGCGGCCACGGCCGCTTTCTGCGCCACCGAAGTCGGGTTGGAAGTGGAGTGGCTCTGGAGCTTGATGACCGCCTGGATGACCGCCTCCGGGCCGAGCGCGTAGCCGATGCGCCAGCCGGTCATCGCATAGGTCTTGGAGAGGGAACCGGCCACCAGCACCGTGTCCCTGGCGCCAGCGAGCGCGGCCGCCGAGAACGGCGCGCCGCCATAGAGCAGCCGTCCGTAGCACTCGTCGCTGAGCACCCAGACGCCGCGCCGCGACGTCAGGTGGTGGATGCGCTCCAGCTCCTCGCGGTCCACGACCGCGCCGCTCGGGTTCGACGGCGAGTTGATGATCACCATCCGGGTGCGCGGCGTCAGGCGGCGGTCGATCATGGCGCTGGTCAGCGCGAAGCCGGTGTCTTCGCCGCTCTCGACGAACACGCACTGGCCGCCCGAGTACTTGACCACCTCCGCGTAGGTGACCCAGCCCGGCAGGGGAACGATCACTTCGTCGCCGGGGTTGATGAGCGCCTGGACGAGGTTGAAGACCGTGTGCTTGCCGCCCACCGAGATGGCGCACTGCGAGGGCTGGTAGGCGGTGCCGAAGTCGGCGGCGTGGCGATCGCAGACCGCCTGCCGCAGCTCGAGCGTGCCCGCCGAGGAAGTGTAGCGGGTGAAGTTCTCCTCGATGGCGCGGATGGCCGCCTGCTTGATGTGGTCGGGGGTGGGGAAGTCGGGCTCGCCGGCGCCGAAGTCGGCCACATCCACGCCGGCCAGGCGCATCTTCTCGGCCGCCGCCGCCACCCGCATGGTGGCCGACATGCTGATGCTCAAGATGCGTTCCGAGAGTTCCGCGGTTCCGGCCATGTTGACCTCTACTTGCGCGGCAGGAGCCGGTTTCGCAGCCGCGCCTCGACGGCGGGGGGCACCAGCCCGGCGATGTTTCCGCCCAGCGCGATCACCTCTTTTACCAGCCGCGAGCTGAGGAACGAGTAGGCCTCGCCGGCCATCAGGAAGACCGTCTCAATGTCCGGCGCCAGCCGGCGGTTCATCAGCGCCATTTGCAGCTCGTACTCGTAATCGGAGATGGCCCGGATGCCGCGCAGGATGACACTGGCCTGCCGCGCGGCCGCGAAATCCACCAGCAGGCCGTCGAAGGAATCCACTCCCACGTTCGACAAGCCGCGCACCGCTTCCCGAGCCATCTCGATTCGCTCCTCGACGGTGAACAGCGGCTGCTTGGTGTCGTTGCCTAGGATGGCGACCACCAGCCGGTCGAACAGCTTCGCGCCGCGCTCGATCAGGTCGAGATGCCCGTTGGTAATCGGATCGAACGAGCCGGGGTAAATGGCGGTCACGCTGCCGCGATCGAAGGCCACTTGCTCGATTGTAGCAGGCCGCCGCGCACCTTATCATGTGGAGAAGCATGCCTTTCCCAACCTTTGATTCCATCGTTGACTCCGGCGACGAATCCATCTTCGACGCGCGCACGCGCGCACCGGGACCCGCCGGCGCGCTGCCGCTGACGCCGGAGATGCTGCTCACTCGCCCCTCGGGCGACCTGTTCGGCTGGACGCAGGACGCCGGCATGGGCTGGAAGCCCGAGCTTCTGGGCGGCAAGGAGGTGCTGCTGCTGAGCACCCACGGCGGCCTCCGCGCCCCGGACGGCACTCCCATCGCGCTCGGCTACCACACCGGCCACTGGGAAGTGAACCTGCTGGTGCAAGCGGCAGCCGAGGAGTTGAAGTCGCTGGGCGCGGTGCCGTTCGCCGGCTATTGCACCGACCCCTGCGATGGCCGCACCCAGGGCACGCCCGGCATGTTCGACAGCCTGCCCTACCGCAACGACGCCGCCGTCGTCTTGCGCCGGCTGATCCGCTCGCTGCCGACGCGGCGCGGCGTCATCGGCGTGGCCACCTGCGACAAGGGTCTGCCGGCGATGATGATGGCGCTGGCCGGCGCGCGCGACTTGCCGTGCGTGCTGGTGCCCGGCGGCGTCACGTTGCTGCCGGAACAGGGCGAGGACGCGGCCGCGATTCAGTCGATCGGCGCCCGTTACGCGCACGGCGAGATCACGCTGGAGGATGCCGCCCGGTACGGGTGCCGCTCCTGCGCCTCGCCCGGCGGCGGCTGCCAGTTCCTGGGCACGGCGGCCACCTCGCAGGTGATCGGCGAGGCGCTGGGGCTGGCGCTGACGCATTCGGCGCTGGCGCCTTCGGGGGAGCCGGTGTGGCTGGACATGGCCCGGCGCTCGGCGCGGGCGTTGATGGCGCTGGAAGAGCGCGGCATCCGCGTCCGCGACATTCTCACCGAAGCCTCGCTGCGCAACGCGCTGGTGACCCACGCGGCCTTCGGCGGCTCCACCAACCTGATCCTGCATCTGCCCGCGATCGCGCATGCGGCCGGCCTGCGGCGGCCCACGGTGGATGACTGGGTGGCGGTGAACCGCCGCGTGTCCCGGCTGGTCGATGTGCTGCCCAACGGCCCGCGCAACCATCCCACCGCGCAGGTGTTTCTTGCCGGCGGCGTGCCGGAGGTGATGCTGCACCTGCGGAGCGCCGGGCTGCTGGAGACCGATGCGCTCACCGTCTCCGGCGAGACCCTCGGCCGCATGCTCGACTGGTGGGAAGGCTCCGAGCGCCGCGCCCGGCTCCGCCGGCTGCTCAAGGAGCGAGACGGCGTCGATCCCGCCGACGTGATCCTGGACCCGGATGCGGCCCGTCTCCGGGGCCTGACCTCCACGGTGACGTTCCCCAAGGGCAACCTGGCGCCGGAAGGCGCGGTGGTCAAGAGCACCGCCATCGACCCCAGCGTGGTGGACCCGGATGGAGTCTACCGCCTGCGCGGCCCCGCGCGCGTGTTCACCACGGAACCGGCTGCGATCGCGGCCATCAAGAGCCGGGGTCCCGAGCGCATCAAGCCCGGCGACGTGCTGGTGCTGGCCGGCCGCGGCCCGATGGGCGCCGGCATGGAGGAGACCTACCAGCTCACCGCGGCGCTCAAGCACCTGGAGTTCGGCAAGCATGTAGCCGTGCTCACCGACGCACGCTTCAGCGGCATCTCTACCGGGGCCTGCATCGGGCACGTCTCGCCCGAGGCGCTGGCCGGCGGGCCGATCGGCAAGCTGCGCGAGGGCGACCTGATCGAGATCGTCATCGACCGCGTGCGCCTGGAGGGCTCGGTGAACCTGGTGGGCGCCGAGGGCCGCTGCTTCGGCCCCGAAGAGGGCGCGCGCGTGCTGGCTTCGCGCTCGCCGCGTGAAGACCTTGCGCCCGATCCGGCGCTGCCGCAAGACACGCGGCTCTGGGCGGCGCTCCAGGAGGTGAGCGGCGGCCCTTGGGGCGGCTGCGTGTTCGACACCGAGGCCATCCTGCGGGTGATCGAGGCGGGCAAGAGGGCGCTGGGACGGTGAGTGACTGTC
>ERZ1292640.918-Hain-H43-02um-R1-918-length-24430-cov-12_pt1 | contig 24430 bp, 18 predicted proteins | sample MGYA00564404_ERZ1292640 | MGnify/ENA primary metagenome ERZ1292640 (study PRJEB36523, sample SAMEA6512636) | groundwater metagenome | collected 2019-01-08 | study: AquaDiva: Metagenomics assemblies of 32 groundwater samples | reverse complement strand
AGGCTGCAACTCGCCTGCATGAAGTTGGAATCGCTAGTAATCGCGGATCAGCATGCCGCGGTGAATACGTTCCCGGGCCTTGTACACACCGCCCGTCACATCACGAAAGCCGGCTGTACTAGAAATCGCCGTGCTAACCCGCAAGGGAGGCAAGCGCTTAAGGTATGGTCGGTGATTGGGGTGAAGTCGTAACAAGGTAGCTGTAGGAGAACCTGTGGCTGGATCACCTCCTTTCTAGAGTTGCTGTAGCCCGTTTCGTTTCTTGAAGCGCGGCGAAGGCACTTGAAAGATCGATCTGGCAACAAGGGATGGTTTGGTTAGTGCATGCCTATCTAGTTTTGAAGGAACCAGGGAGACCCTAGGTTCTTTGAAACTGTTCGGTGAGAAGTGCCGCTTGGGCCTGTAGCTCAGCTGGTTAGAGCACACGCTTGATAAGCGTGGGGTCGGTAGTTCGAATCTACCCAGGCCCACCATTCCTTTAGGGGAATTAGCTCAGCTGGGAGAGCGCCTGGTTTGCAACCAGGAGGTCACCGGTTCGATCCCGGTATTCTCCACCAAACGTTTCAACACAAGTTTGTTGAGTAACGCGCAAGCGACTCACAAAGCGGTTTTTTGACAACTGAATATTCTGCAATCGGTAGTTTTTTTGACCACATATTTGCAGTCAAGTGAAGTGAACACTTGGTCAAGCTACTAAGGGCGTACGGTGAATGCCTTGGCGCTAGAAGTCGATGAAGGACGTGGCAAGCTGCGATAAGCCTCGGGGAGCCGCAAGCAGGCTTTGATCCGGGGATTTCCGAATGGGGAAACCCACTCTGGCTCATACCGGAGTATCTCCCGCTGAATACATAGGCGGGCGAAGGCAACGGAGGGAAGTGAACCATCTCAGTACCTCCAGGAGAAGAAAACAAGTCAGTGATTCCGCTAGTAGCGGCGAGCGAACGCGGAAGAGCCCAAACCAGGGGGCATGCTCCCTGGGGTTGTAGGGCCCGTTAGGCCGCAAGGCCGTCGAGTGATAAACCAGATTGATAGTCGAATCCTCTGGAAAGGGGATCCATAGAAGGTGACAGACCTGTAGGCGAAATCAATCTGGCTTGATGGACGGGTACCTGAGTACCGCGGGACACGAGAAATCCCGTGGGAACCTGCGAGGACCATCTTGCAAGGCTAAATACTCGCTAGCGACCGATAGTGAACCAGTACCGTGAGGGAAAGGTGAAAAGCACCCCTGTGAGGGGAGTGAAAAAGTACCTGAAACCGTATGCCTACAAGCAGTCGGAGGGCTATAGGGGAGCAATCCTCCATGCCTGACGACGTGCCTTTTGCATAATGAGCCGGCTAGTTAATCTCAGTGGCAAGGTTAAGCACAAGCGAGCCGTAGCGAAAGCGAGTCCGAAATGGGCGTTAGAGTCGCTGGGATTAGACGCGAAGCGAGATGATCTACCCTTGGCCAGGATGAAGCGCGGGTAACACCGCGTGGAGGTCCGAACCGGTGTTAGTTGAAAATAGCTCGGATGAGCTGAGGGTAGGGGTGAAAGGCTAATCAAATTTCGTGATTGCCCGTTCTCCTCGAAATGCCTTTAGGGGCAGCCTCGGATGGTCGGCGATGGTGGTAGAGCACTGAATGGACTAGGGGCCTTACCAGGTTACTGAATCCAATCAAACTTCGAATGCCATCGACACGTAATCCGGGAGTGAGACAGTGGGGGCTAAGCTCCATTGTCGAAAGGGAAACAGCCCAGACATGCATCTAAGGTCCCTAATTCAATGCTAAGTGGGAAAGGATCTGGAGACGCTCAGACAACCAGGAGGTTGGCTTAGAAGCAGCCATCCTTTAAAGAAAGCGTAATAGCTCACTGGTCAAGCGGCTCTGGGCCGACAATGTAACGGGGCTCAAGCATTGAACCGAAGATCATGACAGACGGGTCTTGCGAGATCCGTCTTTGGTAGAGGAGCGTTCTCTCTGCAGTGAAGTCAGACCGACAAGGACTGGTGGAGCTGAGAGAAGTGACCCTGCCGGCATAAGTAGCGAGAAGGGAAGTGAGAATCTTCCCCGCCGTAAACCTAAGGATTCCTGAGGTAGGTTCGTCCGCTCAGGGTTAGTCGGGAGCTAACGCGAGGCCGAAAGGCGTAGCGGATGCACATCCGGTTAATATTCCGGAACTACTGACAGATCGTTATCACGATGGGGGGACGCAGGAAGCTATGCGGGCCTGGTTTTGGATATCCAGGTTCAGACATGTAGGGGGAACAGACAGGTAAATCCGTTTGTTCGCAAACCCTGAGGTGTCATGGCGATGGCCGCAAGGCCAATAAAGCCGCAGACGCTACGCTGCCGAGAAAAGCCTCTAAGGAGATCTGTAAGTACCCGTACCGCAAACCGACACAGGTAGGTGAGGAGAAAATCCTCAGGCGCAAGTGAGAATCATCGTTTAGGAACTAGGCAAAATTACCCCGTAACTTCGGGAGAAGGGGTGCTCCCTGTTGTCAGTGTCCACGCGGCACGAAGCGGCAGAGAGTTGCAATAAAGAGGGTCAAGCGACTGTTTACTAAAAACACAGGGCTCTGCTAAGTCGAAAACGACGTATAGGGTCTGACGCCTGCCCGGTGCCGGAAGGTTAAAAGGAGAGGTCAGCCGCAAGGTGAAGCCTTGAATTGAAGCCCCGGTAAACGGCGGCCGTAACTATAACGGTCCTAAGGTAGCGAAATTCCTTGTCGGGTAAGTTCCGACCTGCACGAATGGCGTAACGATTTGACCGCTGTCTCAACGATGAACGCTGCGAATTTGTGGTACCGGTGAAGACGCCGGTTGCCCGCCATAAGACGAAAAGACCCCGTGCACCTTTACTGCACCTTAGTAGTGAATGTTGACGACGTATGCGCAGCATAGGTGGGAGACTTTGATCCCAGGCTCTCGGGCTTGGGGGAGTCATCAGTGAGATACCACCCTTACGCCTTCGACGTTCTAACTGAAACCCATTATCTGGGTTCAGGACACTGCTAGGCGGGTAGTTTGACTGGGGCGGTCGCCTCCTAAACTGTAACGGAGGCGCACGAAGGTTCGCTCAGGCTGTTTGGAAATCAGCCATAGAGTGCAAAGGCATAAGCGAGCTTAACTGCGAGACCTACAAGTCGAGCAGATGCGAAAGCAGGTCTTAGTGATCCGGTGGTCCCGCATGGAAGGGCCATCGCTCAACGGATAAAAGGTACGCCGGGGATAACAGGCTGATCTGGGCCAAGAGTTCACATCGACGCCCAGGTTTGGCACCTCGATGTCGGCTCATCGCATCCTGGAGCTGTAGCAGGTTCCAAGGGTCCGGCTGTTCGCCGGTTAAAGCGGTACGTGAGCTGGGTTTAGAACGTCGCGAGACAGTTCGGTCTCTATCTATGGTGGGCGCAGGAAATTTGAGAGGATCTGACCTTAGTACGAGAGGACCGGGTTGGACGGACCGCTAGTGTACCAATTGTCACGCCAGTGGCATCGTTGGGTAGCTAAGTCCGGAAGGGAGAAACGCTGAATGCATCTAAGCGTGAAACCCACCTCAAGATGAGATTTCCCTGGACGCAAGTCCCTAAAGGCTCCACGTAGACTACGTGGTCGATAGGTCGGGTGTGGAAGCGTAGCGATACGTTCAGCTAACCGATACTAATCAGCCGTGAGGCTTGACCATTTATTCATTTCTTTTGATTGTGAATGTGTGGTCAGAAAAACTACTGATTGCAGAGTATTCAGCCCGCCTTCGCCGCTCACGCGGCTTCGGCGGGCAGCTTGATGTTTCGATTGATCGAATTGCTTAGAAATTCTAGGTAGCGATCGAACGATTGATTCATCAAGTCACAATATGCTCTGGGATGACTTGAATGGCGCGATCCGCGGCTCGCATGCCGCGACCGCCAGCCGAGACCCCAGGCACCAAGTTTCCCGGTGGCCATAGGAGCAGGGTCACACCCGTTCCCATTCCGAACACGGAAGTTAAGCCTGCTACCGCCGATGGTACTGCCCGCGCAGGTGGGTGGGAGAGTAGGTCGCTGCCGGGGATTAATTACCAAGGGCTCAAGTCCAAGTGACTTGAGCCTTTTTCTTTGTACGCCCATAGCCCTACAATGCGTTGCAGTGCTGGCGGCTCCATTCAAACTCATCAATTCCGCTCGCCTCGCACTGTTCCTCGGCCTGTTGCTGGGCGTACCCCATCAGGCCAGCGCGCTCGATCCCACCAAGGCGATCACACAATACCTGCAGGACATCTGGCAAACCCAGGATGGTCTGCCGCAGAACACCATCACCGCGATTGCGCAAACGCCAGATGGATACCTGTGGCTCGGCACTCGCGAAGGCTTGATTCGTTTCGATGGCGCTCGCTTCACGGTGTTCGACTCCAGCACCACGCCGGAGATCACCCAGGACCAGGTGCTCAGCCTGCTGGCCGATCGGCAAGGCCGGCTGTGGATCGGCACGTGGGGTGGCGGCCTCGTGCGGCTCGAAGGCGGCCGGTTCACGCGCTTCTCGAGTGAAGACGGCCTGCCCGGCGACCTGATCGCGACAATTTTCGAGGACCGCCAGGGCCGCTTGTGGGTTGGTACTGACGGCACCGGCCTCGCGCGCGCCGACGCCGGCACCGGCAGCAACCCGGAGATGGGTAAGCCGCAGCGCTTCGTCGCTGAACCATCGCGCGGCGCACTCGGCTTGAGCATCCGCGACATCGCCGAAGACGACAGCGGATTGTGGGTGGCGACCGACGCCGGATTGGCGCGGCTCGATCCGAACGGCACCCTGGTTTCGTTTGGCCCGGCGGAGGGTTTGTCACGCACCAGCGTGCGATCGCTGCTGCGGGATCGCAGCGGCACGCTCTGGGTCGGCACCGACCTTGGCCTCAATCGCTATCGTGACGGCAAGTTCACGGTAATGACCAAGGCCGATGGCCTGTCGCACAACGTCATTGTCTCGCTCGTCGAAGACGCCGACGGCGCCATCTGGATTGGCACCGATGGCGGGGGCATCAACCGCTGGTTGAAGGGCGCGCTCACCTCGTTCACTTCGCGGCAGGGCTTGTCGAACGACTCCATCCTCTCGATGTTCGAGGATCGCGAGGGCAGCCTGTGGATTGGCACCAACCTGGGCGGCCTGAACCGGCTCAAGAATGGCCGCGTCACGCCTTTCTCCAAGCGCGAGGGCCTGTCGCACGACTACATCCGAGCGATCTACGAAGACCGCCAGGGCACCCTCTGGGTTGGCACAGAGGGCGGCGGCCTCAATCGCTTGCGCGACGGACAGGTTACGACGTTCACGACCAAAGACGGCCTCTCGAACGACATCGTCTTCGCCATTATCGAAGACCGCGAAGGCAGCCTCTGGATCGGCACCGACAACGGCCTGACGCGGCTTCGCAATGGCCGATTCGACGTGTTCCACGCCGAGAACGGCATGTCGAACGACAGCGTGCTCGCGCTGCACGAGGACCGGGCCGGCACGCTGTGGATTGGCACCTATGCCGGCGGACTGAATCAATACAAGGACGGGCGCTTCACGGCGTATACGACCAAGCAGGGCCTGTCTCACGACACCGTCAACGTCATCCTCGAGGACCGGGCCGGCAGTCTTTGGATCGGTACGCGGGGCGGCGGCCTGAACCGGTTCAAGGACGGACAGTTCACGGCCTTCACCACCAAGGATGGATTGTCGGACGACCTGGTGTTTGCCCTTCACGAAGACCGCAATGGCAGCCTGTGGATTGGCACCTATGGCGGCGGCCTCTCGCGCCTGAAGGATGGCCGCTTCTCGGCAGTCACCGAGCGGCAGGGGCTCTTCGACAACGTCGTTCACCGAATCATCGAAGATGGCGGCGGCGACGTATGGATGAGCAGCAACCGCGGCATCTTCCGCGTCGAGAAGCGTGCCCTCGACCAGGTTGCCGACGGCAAGCAACCGTCGCTCGCTCACGTGGCGTACGGAGTCATCGACGGCATGCGCAATCCCGAGTGCAACGGCGGGGCCAATGCCGGAACCATGACCCGCGCCGGCCTGATCTGGTTTCCCACCATCGAGGGGCTCGCGGCCATCAACCCCGATCAGGTCCGGCAGCCAATCAACAGGCTGGTACCCCCGGTCGTCATCGAAGAAGTGCTGGTTGACAATCGCATCGCCGCGTCGCCGGGTGAAGTCCGGCTTCCCGCCGAAGCACAGACGCTCGAGGTGCACTTCACCGCCCTCAGCCTGATCGCGCCCGGTGCGGTGCGGTTCCGCTATCGCCTGGAAGGACTCGAGAACGACTGGGTCAACGCCGAGGGCCGCCGCACGGCGTACTACTCGAAGCTGCCGCCGGGAGACTACCGGTTTCGGGTGATCGCCGCCAACAACGACGGCCTCTGGAACATGGAAGGCGCGGCGCTGCAGGTATCTGTGGCGCCGCTGTTATACGAGTCGTGGTGGTTTCGCGGGTCGGTGGTGCTGGTCTCGCTGCTGGCCGGATCCCTGTTCTATCGCGTTCGCGTCCGGCGCCTGACCCGGCAGAAGGCAGCGCTCGAGCGGACGGTGGCCGAGCGCACCTCGGCCCTCGAGATTGCGAATACGCTGCTGGCGAAGCTGGCCCAGGAGGACGGCCTCACGGGGCTGATGAACCGCCGCGCCTTCGACCTGGCGCTCGACGAGGAATGCCGGCGCGCCAGCCGCTTGCGGTCACCCCTCTCCTTGATCCTGATCGACCTCGACGCCTTCAAGGCCTACAACGATCGGCTGGGTCACCAGGCCGGCGACACGTGCCTGCGCACCGTGTCGCAGGCGATTGCCGCCGCCAGCCGACGCGCTGGCGAGCTGGTGGCGCGGTACGGCGGCGAAGAGCTGGCCGTGATTATCCCTGGCGATTCGCCCGACAGCGTCACCCGGCAGGCGGAGCACCTGCGCGCGAGGGTGCAGGAACTCGCATTGCCTCACCCTGGCTCTCCGGTCGCACCAGTCGTGACGGTGAGCATCGGCGTGGCGTTCGGCGCCCTCGATAGCGACATCACGTCGTCTGGCCTGATTGCCGCCGCGGATCGCGCGCTGTACCTGGCGAAACAGCGTGGGCGCAATCGTGTCGAGATCGATCGGCCGGCCTGAACGGGCAGCCCTGCAGGGCCGCGCCTACCTCTCAGGCTCGGAGTCGACCTTCTTCCGCATGGTCACTCGCCGGCCTTCGTCCGAGAACTCCACCGTGTCCATCAGCTCGTTGATCAGGAAGACGCCACGGCCGCTCGGTTTCAGGACGTTGTCGCCCTCGAGGGGATTCGGGACCGATTCGACCTTGAAGCCGGGGCCGGGGTCACGAATGACGATCACCACCTCGCCGGCAGCATCGAAGGTGACCGAGCACTGCACCTTCTTGGTCGGGTCGTGTTTGCAGCCGTGGCGAATCGCGTTGGCCAGCGCCTCCTGAAGCGCCAGTTCCACCTTCATCACCTCGTCTTCGGGCCAGCCCTTGTTGGTCAGCAGCTCGGTGACGCCATCAGCGACGGTAGTCATGGCCGCCGGATCGGCGGGGATGGTGATGCTGAGCGCGCACTGCGAGCAGTAGGGCAGCAGGCCGCCGAGTTTTTCCAGGCCGTCGATGGCCACCCGCAGTTCGTCAAGCTTCCGCCGGAGCTCCAGCTGTGACTCTGCCTGGCGGCGCAGCGCGTTGAGCGCGGCCCTCTGGCCGTCGGTGAGCACCCGCGGTTTGCTGTCCACCACGCAAATGGTGCCGAGCGGATCGCCGTCGCGGGTCAGCAGCGGCGCGCCGGCGTAGAACCGGATGTGCGGGTCGCTCACCACCATCGGGTTGTCGCGAAAGCGCCCGTCGTTGAGGGTATCGGGGATCACGAACAACCCGGGTTGCCCGATGGCGTGGGAGCAGAACGAGATATTGCGGGCGGTTTCCTGCACGTCGATGCCGACCCTTGACTTGAACCACTGGCGGTTCTCGTCGACGAGCGTGATCAAGGCGATCGGTGTGCCGCACACCTGCGACGCCAGCAGGGTCAGGTCGTCAAACGCCTGCTCCGGATCGGTGTCGAGGATGTGGTAGGCGTGCAGGGCCTTGAGCCGGGCGGCCTCGTTCGCGATCATGTCGGCCTCACTGCGCCGCAATCAGCGGCCTCACGTGGTTGGCGATCTGTTCGTGCGTGGCAAACCAGACACCCGGCTTGCCCTTGATGTAACGCACGAGCCTCTCGAGCATCGCCGCCCGCGACCGGTGGCCAATCAGGTGCGGATGCATGGTCAGCAGGTAGAGTCCGCCCTCCTCGTAGGCGACGTCGAACTCCGACTGGAACACCTCGTAGACGTCGCCGACCGACGGGTTCGATCCGTCCGCGTTGCTCCCGAAATACGGCGCGTCATCGAGGATGCGCTCAATCGGCAGCTCGACCACGCCGGTCGGCTTGCCATCCAGCAGGATCTCGTAGGCATCGTCGCTCGCCATCAGGCTGCTGTCGTAAAGGAAGCCGGCGGCCTTGACCTGGCCCATGGTCCAGCCGCTGAACTTCCACGATGGCGCGCGGTAGCCGGCGGGGCGCTTGCCGGTCATCTTCGTCAGCGTCTCGATCGACAAGTCGAGCAGGCGTTGTTCTTCCTTCTCGTTGTTCAGCAGCGGCAGCCGCTCGTGGATCCACCCGTGAACACCGATTTCGTGAGGGACCGGGGCCGCAGATGACGACGGCGGAGCCGCAGATGACACAGATGACGCAGACCGGGCAGTCATAATCTGCCTGATCATCTCCGGGTGCAGGACCGCGCTGGCGGCCGGGATGAAGAACGACGCCGGTACCTGCTGACGGTCGAGCATCCGCAACAGGCGCGGCAGGCCATCGACGGCGCCGTACTCGCCGCGCGAGAGGATCTCGTAGTCGAGGTTGCCAGTGGAGAGCGTGGCGGTGGCGTTGTCGACGTCAAACGACAGGCCCACGGCGACCCGGGCGCCATTGGGCCACGCGCCCTTCAGGCGCTTGCCGGCGCTGACGTGGAACATCTGGGACTTGAGCTGGTCGACCGACAGCCTGGTGCCCGGTAACGGGTCGGGCCGTGTCTCGGGCGCGGCCGGTGGCGTCGGCCGGCCACAAGCGCTCGCCACCACCAGGATCGACACCGCGGCAAACGCTCGCATCATCATCACCCTACCTCTCGAATACGGTCTTGCCGCCGACGAGCGTCATCATCACCCGGGCGTCGCGCAGGCGTGGCTCCGGGCAGGTCAGCGGATCCTCGTTGAGGACGATCAGGTCGGCCAGCTTGCCCGGCTCGATCGATCCCTTGTCTTGCTCTTCCATCATCAACCAGGCGTTGTTAATGGTGGCCATCCGGATGGCCTGCTCGCGGCTGACGCGCTGGTCCGCGCCGAGCACGCCACCGGTTATGGTGTCACGGGTGACGAAGTGATAAATGGTCCATAGCGGCGGATACGGCACGACCGGCGCATCGGTTCCCGACGACACCGGCAGCCCCGCGTCCAGGTACATCCTGACCGGAGTCGTGAGGCCGGCGCGCGCGAGGCCCCAGTACTTTACGAGGCTTGGACCCGCCAGGTAGAGATGATTCTGCGCCGAGATGGCCAGGCCCAGTGACTTCATCCGCGGCAGGTGGTCGGGCCGGCCGATGAACGCGTGCTCGATTGACCAGCGGCGGCCGGCGATCGATCGATCGGCGTCGGCCTTTTCGTAGGCGTTGAGGACGAGGTCGATGGCGGCATCGCCGACGGCGTGCGTCGCGACTCGCCAGTCCTGCTGATTGAAGGCGCGGACCGAAGCGACATAGCGCTCGGTGTCGACGGTCTGCAGGCCGCGGAAGGTCCTTCCTTCGCCCCACGGTTCCTCGTATGGCTCGCGCATGAGGCCGCCTTCGAAGCCGCCATCGACGGCCAGCTTGACGCCGCCGACGCGGAGCCACTCGTCGCCCTCGCCCATGTCGATGCCCGCACCGAGCAGCGGCGGCACGGCGGCATCGCGGCTAATCGCATTGCTCATCAGCACGTTCAGCCGCATGGTCAGCTCGCCGCGCTGCCGGATTGCCTGCAGCATGCGGTAGTCGGCGACCGACACGCCAGGATGGCGCACGGTCGTGAGCCCGGCGGCATTCAACCGCCGGTAGTCGGCAACGCGTGCCGCCATCAGTTCATTTGGCGTGCGCGGCACCGCCGGCGGCATGCGGACCAGGCTGCGCGCGGCGTCGACCAGTTCACCATTCAGGCGGCCATCGGCGTAACGCGTAATCCGTCCGCCCGGCGGCTCCGGGGTCTTCTCCGAGACGTTCGATCGCGCCAGTGCCGCGGAGTTGAGGATGTACTCGTGTCCGCCGCGAACCAGGATCACCGGGTTGGCCGGGGCCATGCGATCGAGGTCGTCGCGCAGCGGCAGGCGCTGCTCTTTCAGTTGCGCTTCGTGCCAGTCGCTGTTCGAGACGATCACGTCGCCGGGCTGGGCGATCTTGACGCGCGCGCCGACGGCGTCGGCGACGTCGGCCAGCGACCGCGCCCGCGACAAGTCCACGCCCGGACCGCCCCCGGCGCCGTGCAGGTGGTTGTCCATCAGGCCCGGCAGCACCGTCTGTCCCTTGAGGTCGACCAGCCGCGTCGCCGGGCCGGCCACCGCCCGAATCTGCGCATTCGTCCCGACGGCCATGACGCGGTCGCCGGCCACGGCAATCGCCTCGGCGATTGAGAACCCCCGATCGACCGTCACCACTTTCGCGTTGTACAACACCAGCGTAGGCTCGGCCGGACGCGGCAACTGTGCCTGGCCGGCAAGCGGCGCACCGGCGGCGAGGGCGAGAACGACAACGGCGCGACGAATCACGCTCGAAGGATACCCTTGTTCGCCATTCGTCCCAGCAATCTCATGACAACTCATCAGGGACCATGCCGGGGACGATGGGCACCGCTATCCTGACCGGATGTCACCCGGCAGTCCCTCGGGCGTGGATGACGGCATCGCGCGACTGGTAGTCACACCACTGGTCGGCGTCGCCGTGCCCAACCTTGCCGGGATGATCGATCACTCAGCCCACACGCCAGCCGGACTGGTCGTCGCCTATCTCTGGTTCATCGCCGTCGCCTTCATCACATGGGAGGCGAATCTCAAGCTCTACCTCCGGTTCCAGGACCGCTCGGCGTGGCTGACGCGGCCCTGGCATCGCGTGCGTTTGTTGATTGGCTTGATCTGCCTGTTCACCGTTCCCTTTACGGTGTCGGCGTTGTGGGGGTGGGCGGCGATCACCGGCGATCCACGCGCTGACTGGCGCTCCGTCGGGATGGCCGTGCTCGCCATCGTCGCGGCGGTGGTGTTCATCACGCATGTCTACGAGACACTGTTCCTCGTGCGCGAGTGGGAGCGCGACCGCTTGCGCAGCGAACACTTGCAGCGGCTGAACATCGAGGCCCAGTTGCTCGCCCTCAAGACCGAGGTCAATCCGCACACCCTGTTCAACAATCTCAACGCGCTCAGCCACCTGGTCGAGCAGGGCAACCCGCGCGCGTCGGCCTTTGTCGGGGCCCTCGCCGGGAGCTACCGCTACCTGCTGCGCAGCGGATCGAAGCGGCTGGTTCCGCTGGCTGATGAGCTGGAGTTGCTGGATCAGTTCCTGGCGCTCGTGACGATCCGCTATGCCGATGGCTTGCGCGTCGAGGTGCACGTGGATGCGCAGGCTGTCCACCGATGGCAGCTGCCGCCGGTGGTGTTACCGGAATTGCTCGAAAATGCAGTGAAGCACAACGTGTTCTCGACCGATAACCCGCTGCAGATCGAGGTTCGTCTCGAGGGCGACCGGCTGACGGTGTCGCACGAAAAGCGGCCGCGACTGAAGGGGGTGTCCTCAACAGGCGTCGGCCTCGAGAACCTGGCTCAGCGATTCCGGCTCACCACCGGGGTGGCCGCGCGCTGGGCCGACTCGGGCGGGCGATTTATTGTGACGCTTCCTTTGCTGGCGGCGGACGGCTCAAACATTGCACAATAGACAGGCAAGGCAATCAATGCAGCGGGTTTTGTCCTCTCTCGTGCTCACGTGCGCGCTGTTGTGTCCATGGACCGCGGCGGCGCAGACCGGACCGAGCAATTGCTCGGTGCCATCGCAGAACTTGTACGTGCGCGACGTACTGAACCAGTACTACTACTGGTATCAGCACCTCCCCTCGAACGTGAGCCCGACGACGTTTACGTCACCGGAGGCGTATCTCGAGGCGGTGCGCTATCGGCCGATTGACAATACCTACAGCTACATCACGTCAGCGGCGTCGAACGAGGCGTTCTACAGCGACAGCCAGTTCATTGGTTACGGGATGTCCACCCAGACCACCAGCACCGATCTTCGCGTGCTGCAGGTGTTTGACGGCAGCCCGGCGCTTGAAGCGGCGCTCGAGCGAGGCGATCGCATCACACAGGTGAACGGCCAGTCGGTGGCCGCGATGGTTTCGAGCGGCACGATCGGCGGTGCCTTCGGTGCCGCGGACATCGGCGTGAGCTCCGACATCGTGTTCGAAAAGCCCAGCGGCGAGCGCAAGACGGCGCGCATGGTCAAGCGATTGGTGACCATTCCCACCGTCTCGTTGACCCGCGTGGTCGAGGTCGACGGGCGCAAGGTCGGGTACCTGTTCTTCCGCAATTTCGTGCGGCCATCAGAGGCGGCGCTCAACGATGCCTTTGCCGCCCTGAAGGCGGCCGGTGCCACCGAGTTGGTGCTCGACTTGCGCTACAACGGCGGTGGGCTGGTCGACATCGCCGTGCACCTCGCCAGCCTGATCGGCGGGGTCCGCACCAACGGCCAGGTGCTGCTGAACTACGTGCACAACGACCGCGTCGGCCCGACCCTGAACAAGACCACGCGCTTCGCCAATCCCGACCAGGCACTCAACCTGTCGCGCCTGGTGGTGATCACCACCCGCTCGTCGGCGTCGGCCAGCGAACTCGTGATCAATTCGCTCAGGCCCTACATGCCGGTCGCGGTGATTGGCGACACCACCTACGGCAAGCCGGTCGGCCAGTACGGCTTCACGTTCTGCGACAAGGTGCTGGCGGCGGTGTCGTTCTCGATCAAGAACGCCAACAACGAGGGTGATTTCTTCGACGGCATCGCGCCGACCTGTGTCGCGGCCGACGACAGCACCCACCAGTTGGGCGACGTCGCTGAAGGTTCATTTGCCGAGGCCCTGGCCTACCTGCGGACGGGCGCCTGCAGCGCGCGGTCCGACGCGGCCAGCAGGGCCATGCGGTTCGTCACCGAACGGCCGCACGTGTCGGCCTGGCAAGCCCTCGTCAACGCCTGGTAGGTGCCGGAACTTCCCGACCTCGAACTTTATCTCCATGCCCTGCGGCCGCGCATTGCCGGCCAGCGGCTGCAGCGCATCCGCCTCGCAAGTCCCTTCCTCGTTCGCTCAGTCGATCCCCCAATCCAGACCGCCGACGGCAAGCTCGTGATCGGCTTGCGACGGCTGGGCAAGCGGGTCGTGTGGGAAATGGAGGACGGTTTGTTCCTCGTCATTCATCTGATGATCGCCGGCCGATTCCGATGGAAGGAGGCCGGCACCAAAGTGCCGGGCAAGGTGGGCCTGGCGGCGTTCGATTTCCCTGCCGGGACCTTGCTGCTGATCGAGGCGGGATCGCAGCGTCGCGCCTCCCTGTATCTCGTGCGGGGTGAGCGGGCGCTGGCCGAGATGGATCCGGGCGGCATCGAAGTCCTGGGCTCGACGATCGGCGATTTCGCGAGCGTGCTCGGCAGGGAGAATCACACCCTGAAGCGCGTCCTCACCGACCCGCATTTCTTCAGTGGCATTGGCAACGCCTACTCCGACGAGATCCTCCACGCGGCGAAACTGTCTCCCCTGCAGTTGACGAGCCGCCTGACGCCGGAGCAGATCGCGAACCTCCACGGCTGCATCGTCAGCGTGATGACGAAGTGGCGTGACGCTCTGATCGCCGAGGCTGGCGCGGGTTTCCCGGACAAGGTCACGGCGTTTCGCGACGGAATGGCCGCGCACGGTAAGTTCGGGAAGCCGTGCCCGGCTTGTGGCACGCCGATTCAGCGAATCAAGTACGCCTCGAACGAAGCCAACTATTGCCCCACCTGCCAGACCGGCGGCAAGCTGCTGGCCGACCGTGGCCTGTCGCGACTGCTGAAGGGAGACTGGCCGAAGACGCTGGAAGATCTTTACAGGAGATCAGGAGATCAGGAGAAGTTATTCAAGAAGTCCTGACCTCTTGATCTCTTGTTAACCCTCGGTTTCGACCAGTTCCCGCTCGCGCTCGCGCGATTCGACGACCACCGGCTCGGGCGCCTGCGCCGGATCGATCTCGCGATCATGCACGAGGCACTCCGTCAGGTAGTCGTGCGCCGCGCCGTCGGGGCGGGCGAGGAACGCCTCGAGGGGCGTGCGCAGGTTCAGGTCCTGCTCGCGGGTCTGCAGGCCTGGGAACGTGCCGTCCGGCCGTTGACGAACATATCGATACCAGAAGTCGGTGTGCCAGCGGGTGAACTGCGTCACTCTCTCCAGGCCGTAGGCATCGGCGCCCCAGTGTTCCTTGGCGAGCGCCACGTAGCGGCGATAGATTGCCACCCGGTCCTCGCCCGTCAGATCCAGGTACCCTTCCGTCACCTCGCGAAACAACCACGGCTTGATCAGCACGCCACGCGCACTCATCACTCCGGCGCAACCCGATCGCGCGCGCGCCTCCGCAATGTCGTGCGGAAACAACACGTCGCCGTTGCCGACGACGGGCACCGGCACGGCCGCGACGACGGCGCCGATGGCGTCCCAGTCGGCGGCGAAACGATAGCGGGCATTGCGCGTGCGGCCATGCACGAAGATCGCGTCCGCGCCGCCATCGACCGCCGCCCTGGCCTGGTCGAGGACGTTGCGCATCTCGTCATTCCAGCCCAGGCGCAGCTTCACCGTGACCGGGATCTTCGTCACCGACTTCTTCATGCACTCGACAATGCGCCGGATGCGCGCGGGTTGGCGGCCAAGCGCCGCGCCGATGCCTTTGTGGGTGAAGTGATCGATCGGGCAGCCGCAGTTGAGGTCGACCAGGTCGACACCACGCGACTCGACGAGCGCCGCGGCCCAGCCGATCTCCTCGGGATTGGTGCCGGCGAGCTGCACGCCGAAGAACGGCTCGCCCTCGAACTTGCGGATCAGCGCAAACTCGCCCTTCTTGCGCTGCTTCAGCCGCCGTGCCACGGTCATCTCGCTGACCGTGATCCGCGCGCCCAGTTCCACGCACAGCCGGCGATATGGCAGGTTGGACCCCTTGGTCATGGGGGCCATTACCACCGCCCCGGTCAGCACTTCGCGAAGGTCCATCCTCAGCATGTTAGCCTTTGGGATGGCTGCTCGACGAATCCTGGCTGCGCTGGCCGCGCTCGCGCTCTTTTCCGCGACCGGGTCCGCGCAGGACGCGCGCAAGCACTTCTTGTGGAAGGTCGAGGGGCCGGCCGGGTCGGTGGCCTACCTGCTGGGCTCGCTTCACGTGCTGACGCCGGAGTTCTATCCGCTCAGTACCGAGATCAACAAGGCGTTTGGCGCGTCGAAGACGCTCGTCGAGGAAGTCGACTTCGACGAGATGAGCGATCCCGCGCAGATGATGAACGCGCTCGGAAAGGCCATGCTGGTCGATGGCCGCACGCTCGACCAGATTGTTGCCCCGTCGACGTTTGCCGAAGTCGCGGCGCGTGCCGGGAAGGCGGGCCTGCCCATGGCGGCTTTGCAGCGCATGAAGCCGTGGCTGGTTGCCATCACGTTGATGGGGCCGACGCTGCAGGCCGCGGGCTTTACCGCCGAGCTCGGCGTCGACCGGCATTTCTTCGATCGCGCGAAAGAGGCCGGGTTGAAACGGCAATCGCTCGAAACGCTGGCTTACCAGATCGATCGCTTCGATCAGCTCCCGCTCAAGCTGCAGGAGGACATGCTGGTGTCGGGCATGAAGGACCTCGACACGCAGGTCGGCAACGTGAAGGAGATGGCGCAGCAGTGGGCGGCAGGAGACGTGCAGGCGCTGGAGAAGTCGTTGCTGCTGTCGTTCGACAACTCGCGCGAGTTGTACGACCGGCTGCTGGTCGAGCGCAATCGCAACTGGATACTGCACGTCGATACCTGCCTGCAGCAACACGCCGGCTGCTTCATAGTCGTCGGCGCCGCCCACCTCGTGGGACCCGATGGGTTGCCGACGATGCTGGCCAAGAAGGGTTACCGCGTCACGCAGCAATAGGGCCTGACGCGCCCTGCGCGAGGAATGACTACCGCGGCCGCTTCAGCCGGGTGCGCGCTCGTTCGACGTCGGCGCGCACGCCGCAGTCGTGGATGTGGTCGTTGACCAGCCCCATGGCCTGCATGAACGCATAGCTGGTGGTTGGACCGACGAACGACCAGCCGCGCTTCTTCAGGTCCTTTGACATCGCGACCGACTGGGCCGAGGTCGTCATCGCCAGCAGCGTTTCGCGCGTGACCGTGCGCGGGCGCTCGGCCGCGGCCGGCTCCCACCCCCAGAAATAGGCGGCGAGCGAACCCTTCTCGTTGATCAGGTCGAGCGCGCGTTTCGCGTTGTTGATGGTCGATTCGATCTTGCCGCGGTGGCGGATGATGCCCTCGTCCTTGAGCAGGCGCTGCACATCCCTGGCCGTGAACCGGGCGACCGCCGCGGGATCGAAGCCGCTGAACGCCTCCCGGAAGTTCTCGCGTTTACGGAGGATGGTGATCCAGCTGAGGCCGGCCTGGAAGCCTTCCAGGCAGATCTTCTCGAACAACCGCGTGTCGTCGGTAACCGGCCGTCCCCATTCCTCGTCGTGATAGCGGACGTAGAGCGGGTCTTCGCCCGGCCATGAGCAGCGTTTCATTTCGTGCGAGCCTCCGACTTGGCCTTGACGGCCTTCACTTCCGCCTCGAGCGCGGCCCTGATCTTCTTGAGTTCTTCCTTCACCTTCGGATCGGCCGAGGGGAACCGCGGGTCGAGCGACTCGATCGTGTCGACGATCGTCGCCGCGACGGCGAGGCGCGTGAACCACTTGCGGTCCGCGGGAATGACGTGCCACGGCGCCCACGCCGTGGCGGTGTGGCGGATGGTGTCCTCGTACGCCTGCATGTATTCCGTGAAGTGCGCCCGTTCGCCGACATCGGCGATCGAGAACTTCCAGTGCTTGTCGGCCTCGTCCAGCCGCTTCAGGAAGCGCAGGCGCTGCTCTTCCTTGGAGACGTGCAGGAAGAACTTGCGGATGACGACGCCCTGGCGGGACAGATAGCGTTCGTAGGCGTTGATGTCCTCGAAGCGCTCGCGCCAGATGTCCTTGGTCAAGAGCGCCGGCGGCAACTGCTGGCGGGCGAGGATGTTCTGGTGCACCCGGACCACCAGCGTCTCTTCGTAATACGAGCGATTGAAGATGCCGATGTGGCCGCGGCGCGGCAGCAACCGCGACGTGCGCCACAGGAAGTCGTGGTCCAGTTCCTCGCTTGACGGCGCCTTGAAGGCGTGGACTTCGCAGCCCTGCGGGTTCACGCCCGACATCACGTGCTTGATGGTGCTGTCCTTGCCGGCGGCGTCCATGGCCTGGAATACGAGCAGGATCGACCAGCGGTCCTGCGCGTACAGGCGCTCCTGCAGGTCGGTGAGCCGGGCCAGCCCGTCTGACATCAGTTCATCGGCCGACGCCTTGAGCGAGGCGCCCCACGGGTCGTGGGGCTTCATGTCGGCCAGGCGGAACCGCGTCCCGTTCGAGACGCGGTAGCGCGCCGCGATGTCGGCGAACGATGGATTCTTCACTGCGGTGAGAATGACATAATGCGGGTTCGCGTGTCGTTGAAAGATGCACTGATCCGGACATTCTGGGGCGATCCGTTCTATCGACGGGTGCTGCAGCCATTCGATCGCTATTGGCTCGAGCCGCAACCGTCACACACTTTCGACGCGACGGATCTGCCGCTGAACAAGGCGTGCCGCGTCGCCGATGCGGCGAACCCACTCTGGCGCCGGGGCTACGACGACCTGGGCTTTTCACCGGACCCAGGTGTCTTTCACCGCAAGATCTGGGAGTTCAACCACACGCTCTACGGCCTGCGCCGGCTTCGCCGACTGGCGCCGGGCGCGACCGCGCTCGGCATCGGCTGCGGCCACGAGGAGCTGATGTACTTCCTCGCCAACCGGATACAACGGGTCGTCGCCACCGATCTTTACGAAGGCACGTGGATCGGCGGGGAGAGCGACGCGGACGTGCTGGCCCACCCTGCGAAGTACGCGCCCTTCAAGTATCGCGAAGATCACCTCGAGGTGCGGCGCATGGACGCGCTGGCCCTGGCGGTCGCGGGCGACACGTTCGATTTCGCGTTCTGCCTGTCGTCGATCGAGCATTTCGGGCGGCTGCAGGACAAGCTCCAGGCGCTCCAGGAGATGTTTCGCGTGCTGAAGCCGGGCGGCGTTGCCGTGTTGACGACCGAAGTGGTGCTCAATCGCCTTGGCCGGGGCGCCCAATATTTCCCGGCCGAGACCCTGACCGCGCTCGTGCGCCAGGCCGGCTTCACGCTCGACGGTGAGCCCGATCTTCGGGTTGAGACCGAAACGGCGAGCCCGCCGCTGGCGTTGCCGATGGACACGTTTGTCTCCCCGCATGTCGTGCTGCGCAATTTCAACACCATCTACACGTCGGTGGCCCTGTTCCTGATGAAACCTCCCGGTGCGAACCCGACGCGGGCCGCGCTGATTGGCGACGAAGTCGATGCGCCGAGGGAGCCCTATCGTTATGCCGCCGACATCTCCGTGGATGGTCCGCTCCCGCGCGTGTCGCCCGGCGAAGCGTTCGCTCTTCCGATTGCCATCCGGAATACCGGCAATGCCACCTGGTTTACCGGCTCGAAGAGCCACTTCGTCCGGATCGGCGCGGCGTTCGTGACTGGTGATGGCCAGAACCTGACCGGCGAACCGATGCGATTCGGGCTGCCAGCAAACGTGCGCCCGGGCGAGCAGGTCCGGGTGGTGCTGTCCCTGCTGGCGCCTGACGTCGACCCGGCGGGGCTGCAACTGCACGTCGGCCTGGTCAAGGAGCTGTACTTCTGGTTCCGCGACCAGGGGTCACCCGATCACGTGATATCGCTCATGTCCTGACCGGCGAGGGCGCGAGGATGGCGAGCACCAGCAGGCGCGAGTCGCCCGTGTTTCTCACGCCGTGTGGCACGCCCTCCGGCGCCACCAACAGATTTCCGGCGATCATTGGCAGCTCCCGGCCGTCGAGCAGGAACAGGCCCTCGCCCTCGATGACCTGGTAGACCTTGTCCTGCCCGGCGTGCGCGTGCAGCTTGTGTTCCTGGCCCGGTTCGAATGCGTTCAGCCCGACGAGCAGCCGTGCCGACTCGAACAACGTCGTCTTGCCCATCTTATCGGCCGCATAGGCCGCGTGGTCTGCCGGGCGGATGACGGAGGGATGTGTCATAGGCCACCGATTAAACACCGATTAGACACCGATGCGTCAGGGCCTCTTGGCGCTGATGTTGAGGCGCCAGTAGTCCAGGGTGAAGGGCGGGTCTTCGCGGGCCGACAACTCGGTCACCCGATCGATGAACGCCTGCTTCAGGGCGGGTTCAGGCAGGCGTTCGAGATGGGGGTGGTAGATCACCGTCGTCACGAATTCCCGATAGTCGGCCTCGGTGGCGAGCGTCGTCGGGGTTTCTTCCAGGCTGGTGTCGATGGCCGAGAAACCAGCGCGCTGCAGGCGGGCAGCGGTCGTTTCGGCGTTGGCGAACTCCCACGGGCCCGGCCAGTCGCCGAAGTGCGGGGCAAGCGGTTCAGCGTGCATCAACTGCTCGGCCAGCGCATGTGCGCGGGCCAGGTTGGGGCCGCCGCCGCACTGTGCCATCAGCCGGCCGCCCGGCCGCAGCGCCTGCAGGATGTTCGCAAACAGCGCGTCATGGTCCTTGATCCAGTGAAACGTGGCGGTGCTGAAGACCAGGTCGGCCCAGTTCGAGAACGGCAGATCGGGCAGGGACACCTGCGCGAAGCCGACGCGATGGCCGAAGGCGGGCCGCAGGTTCGCCCGCGCCGTCATCAGCATGTTCCATGACCGATCGATGGCGATCAGGCGGCCGCGCGGCAGCCGTTCCAGCAACTCGCCCGTCAGCCGCCCGCTGCCGCAGCCGGCGTCAATGGTGCGCTCGTCGCCTTTGACCGACAGGCGCGCCAGCACCCTCTGTCCCCAACTGGTCTGGGGCCCTGACACCTTGTGATACGACGCCGCATTCCACTCCGTCACGGCTCCTAGTGTAGCCTTCCGAGTTACGAATGTCGTTTCCAGCCACACGCCTGTCGGTCGTCGAACGCACACGCAGCCTCGACGAGGAGACCCGCCGCGTCGCGTGGGCGACCATCATCGAGGCGTACTGGAAGCCCGTCTACAAGTACCTCCGCCTGAAGTGGTCGCTCGGCCCGGACGAAGCCGCCGACCTGACCCAGGAGTTCTTCACGACGACCCTCGAGAAGGACGTCGTTGAGCGCTACGACCCGGCGCGGGCGCGATTCCGCACCTACCTTCGGTTGTGTCTCGACGGCTTCGCGTCGAATGCCAGGAAGGCCGAGCGGCGGCTGAAGCGTGGCGGGGATGTCACGGTCGTGCCGCTCGACTTCCAGACCGCCGAAGGCGAGATGGCCCGCCACGAGGGCTCGGTCGACGCCGACGTGGACGAGCTGTTCTATCGCGAGTGGGTGCGGGCATTGTTCGAACGGTCGGTGGCTGACTTGAAACACCACGCCGAAGGCGCCGGCCGGACGGCCATGTTCGAGGTCTTCTCCCGTTACGACCTTGCCGACGATGGCGAGGCGCGGCCGACCTATGCCGAACTCGCGCGCGACCTTGGCCTGACCGCCACGACGGTCACCAACCACCTGGCCGCGATGCGCCGCCAGTTCAGGCAGATCATCCTCACCCGGCTGCGCGAGCTCACTTCAAGCGAGGAAGAGTTCGAAGCCGAGGCCGCGCGGTTGCTAGGGAGCCGGCGTTGAGCTGGATTTCCGACCGCGCGATCGATCGCCTGCGCGACGCGGCGGCGTGGCCCGGGCTGGACGATCGTTATGCCATTACCGGCGTGGCCGGTCGCGGCGGCATGGGCACGGTGTATGTCGCGCACGATCGCGTGCTCGACCGCGAGGTCGCGGTGAAGGTGCTGGATCTCGCCGACCAGAAGGGCTCGCGGGCCGCCCGCCTCACGCGAGAAGCGCACATCCTGGCGCGGCTCGACCATCCGGGCATCGTGCCCGTCCACGATGCCGGCGTCCTGCCTGACGGCCGCGCGTTCTATGTCATGAAGCTGGTGAGCGGGCGGCGCCTGGACGAGGTGCTGGCGGGCTCGTCCCCCCAGGCGCTGCGTCTCGACCTGTTCGCGCGCGTGCTCGAGGCGGTGGCGTTCGCCCACGCCCACGGGGTCGTGCATCGCGACCTGAAACCGGAGAACATCATGGCCGGATCGTTCGGCGAGGTGTTCGTGATGGATTGGGGCGTCGCCCAGGACGGGACGGCCGATGCTGAGCCGGCGATTGTCGGCACGCCGGGGTTCATGCCACCCGAGCAGGAAGGCGCGCACGTGGTGGATGCGCGCGCCGACGTCTATGCGCTTGGCGCTGTGCTCGCCCAGGTGATGGGGACCGATCCGGCACCAGCGCTGGCGGCCATCGCCGGCAAGGCCCGTCATCCCGATCCGCGACTACGATACCAGTCAGTGGAGGAACTGTCGGCCGACCTCGTGCGGTTCCGGAGCCAGGAGCGCGTCAGCGCCTACCAGGAATCGCTGTTCGAGCGCGGCCTCCGCTTCTATCGGCGTTACGAACTGCCAATCCTGCTGCTGGTGGCGTATATCGTGATGCGATTTGTGTTGATGGTGGCGGGGGGCGTGTGAGCCGCCTGCGCCCAAGGGCTTCGACGGGCCACGGCGTACAGGGTCGGCCGGGGACGTTGAACAGGTCTGTCAGGAGGAACGCATGAAGAAACCCGTGTTCGCGATGCTGCTCGGTGGTTTTCTCGGCATCTTCGACGGCCTGACCGCCCTCATCACCGGTGGTCCGGAGATCCCGTCGCAGATCGGAGCGATTGTGGCCGGGTCGACGTTCAAGGGCGTGATTGCCGGCGCCATCATCGGCCTGGTGGCCCAGAAGACACAGTCGATGGCCATCACCCTGGCGGTCGGAGTGGCCGTCGGCGCGTTCCTGGCTTACCTCGTCACGATCGGCAGCCCGTACCTGTGGGAGATCGTGTTGCCGGGTTCAATCGTCGGCCTGATCGTCGGCTTTGCCTCGGTCAAGTATCGCGGCCCGGGGCTTCAAGCCCGAAATTAGCCGGGCGGGTCGCATAACGATCCCGCAGCGCGTCTTGCAGAGTTGAAACTGACACTGCCGAGGCCCGATGCTCAGGTCGCGGACTCTCCGGCCAAACCCTCGAAACCATCCTGGAGTTCGTACCGACCTGACACTGAGCCGACGCGTTGAGGTTCTGTGGCACAATTCGCGCAACTGGCCGCCGCTGCTCACGCGGATGGCGTTAAAGCGCTGTACCGCATATGTCCACCACACCTTCGAGTGATGAGCGGCGTGACGAAGTCCCCCCGGCGAAGGGGCCGCAGGACTTCTCAGCGGCGAACGATTGGCCGGGCTACTTTGGGGCGGTGCTCGGTAAGCCACCGAGAGACACCCTGCTGGCGGCGCTCGCGGCCTTCGAGCATGAGGCCGTCGCCGCCGGTTTCGCTGTCGATCTTGCGGCGGGGGAGGGACGGGACACGCTTGAGCTACTGACGCGCGGCTGGCGCGTGCTCGCGACCGATGCCGAGCCAGCTGCGTTTGCAATCTCTGGCCCCGTGTACCGGCTGCTGCGCACGGCTGCCTCACCACCTCCGTTGCGCGCTTCGAGGACACCGCGCTGCCGCCGTGCGATCTGGTCAATGCGAGCTTCGCGCTGCCGTTCTGCGCGCCACTTCATCTGCCCGCGTTGTGGGCGCGCATTGTTGCCGCGATCCGTCCGGGTGGCAGATTTGCGGGCCAATTCTTGGGCGATCGCGACTCATGGGCGTCGCGCGCCGATCGCACGCATCACACGCACGATGAAGTTGTGGCACTGCTCGCCGGGTTTGACATCGAGGTGCTGCGTATTGAAGAACGCGACGACCCGTCAGATGTGCGCGAGCCCAAGCACTGGCATCTCTTTCACGTGGTTGCTCGCAAACGATGAGTGCCCAGCGTCGCGCTGCGGCTCAGTGCCGACGTTGATCAGCGGCGCGTCGATGAAGTGGGACGCAGTTCAGGAGGGTGGCGTGAGACGGGCGATCTGTGTCGGTGTACTGGGGATCCTAGCGGCGTCTTGCGCATCGACGACTCCGCCTGCCATGCCGGCGCACGCTGGACATCAGACGGGTGAGGAGGCGGCAGTGCTGGTGGCGATGGATCGATACATGCACGCCATCTCTGCGAACGACCGCCAAGCAATGGCCGCAATGCAGACGCGGGATGGCATGACGTACCGGGCGAGGCCAACGCAGGATGGCAGCGTGGAGATCGTTGGCCGGCCGAATTCGTACTGGGTCGACCCTGCGCGCGCCGACGGGCGTGCGGTGCGCGAGCGGTATTGGTCGCCGACGGTACTGGTGCGTGGGCCGATCGCGGTGGTCTGGGCGCCGTACGAATTTTGGGTCGACGGCAAAACCAGCCACTGCGGTGTTGACGTGTTCGATTTCGTCAAGGAGCGGGCAGAGTGGCGCGTTTCGAATTCAATGTGGACCGTGGAGCCTGACGCCTGCGAAGCGCTACGGCCTCGCGATACGGGGACGATCAGGCCGATCGACTAACGCTGCGGTAACTAGGGGCCTATCAGGATGGCGCCCAGGTATTGGCTGGCCTTGTCTTCAGGTGCCGATCGATCCCGCAGTGTGCTATTGCTGGTTGTAGAATCGCGGCGATCATGCCGCCGCGTCGCACGGCTCATTTCGCGCGGTTAACGGTTGGGCGGAACCACATACATTGAAAGGAATTTCAGTCTGATGACTCATGCGCCGATGAATCCAAACAAGGCACTCTGGGAAAAAGGTGACTTCACGCGCATTGCCGAGAGCATGCGCGAAAGCGGAGAAGCGCTCGTGCAGCGGATTGGCATCGTCAAGGGACAGAAGGTGCTGGATCTCGGATGCGGCGATGGCACCACGGCATTGCCAGCGGCAAAACTCGGAGCGGATGTGGTGGGAGTGGATATTGCGAGGAACCTGGTCGAGGCCGGAAACAAGCGGGCCGCGGCGCATGGCCTTGCGAACTGCACGTTCCGCGAGGGCTGCGCGACCAACCTGCACCCGCTGCCGGATCGCGCATTTGACGCCGTCGTCAGCATCTTCGGCGCGATGTTCGCGCCCAAACCGTTCGACGTCGCGAAAGAGATGGTGCGCGTGACGCGGCCGGGAGGTCGCATCGTCATGGGCAATTGGATTCCCAACGACCC